>Ga0075419_10000048_pt1 | contig 56719 bp, 82 predicted proteins | sample SoiMetdeltSBSDD3_FD_76900 | JGI IMG/M metagenome (GOLD analysis project Ga0075419, IMG submission 76900) | Bulk soil microbial communities from a Populus tree surrounding site in Tennessee, USA - Soil MetaG P. deltoides SBSDD3 | ecosystem: Environmental > Terrestrial > Soil > Tree plantation... | reverse complement strand
CTGGCCGTTGTAGCGAAACCAGATCGGATCGAGCGCCAGGAGCACGTCGAGCCCCTCGACAAACGGCTCGATGTCCTTTTTCAGGCGCTCGTCCGACGGACTGAGCCAACTGCCGCCGCCGGGCTTGGTCGCCGTGCCGGTAATCGTCAGATTGCCGCTGTTATCGACACGCTGCACCACACTGCCTGTTTTACTCAGGGTTTCGACCACCTCCCCGCTGCCCATCTGGAGGAGCAGGGCGCCCTCGTCACTCAACACGCGTACGGCGGACGCATTGGTCACCCCCGCGTCCCGGATCTCAAAGTCGGTGCCGGTAATCGCGGTGGCTTTGACAATGAGGAGTCGTCCACTCGTCGGGGTGACAAACGTCATCACGACGTCAAAGCTATTGGGATCAACCGTAATGCTGTTGGGGAGCAGGCTTTGGCGTGGGCTCGCATTGTCATACACGGCAAAGAGCAGCGCCGCCGTCCCGAGCCCATGCGTGGCCCCGGGAACGGTCACCGTCGTGGCGCTGGTAAAGGTAGCGACAAAGCGCGGCCCGGCCGCACTGACAATGATCGTCCCACTCGCGGGCGTGACAAACGTCACGGTGACGTCTGCCGTTGCCGGCGCAATACTGACGGGCACCTGCGTCAGGATATTCTGGCTTCCGCTTACGGTATAGACGCGCACCAGCAGATCGGCGGTCCCGAGGGCGTGGGTGCTGCCGAGAATGCTGACGGTCGTCTGATTGGTAAACGACACCGTATATTGGGGGCTCGGGGCCGCTAGACTGATGATCCCCGTTTGCGGCGTTAGAAACGTAAAGGTCGCATCATAGGTGAGCGTATTAATCGCCACCGTATTGGGCTGAATGACCTGGCGCGGCGTTTCGGCATTGTACGCCTGGAAGAGGGGCGCGGCCGTGCCGAGGCGATGCGTGGTCCCGGCAATGGTGACGCTGGTGGTGGCATTGAAGGTGAAAAAGAGGGGACTCTCGCCGCCGCCCGGTAGGAACTGCTGGAGCCGAGCCGCCACGGAGCCAAACGTGCCTTGTGGATTCGTGCCCAAGGTCGTCTGCACCGCCACCGTAGCCGCGAGGCTATCGTTAATCACTTCAGAATCAAGTCGGCTGGCACTATCAGGGGCTATGGGTCCCGCATTGATAAACGTCTGGCGCGTGTCGATGACGCCTGGGTAGCCCGTTCCGATCCCCGCCCCAAGCTGGGCCATGTTAGACCTGTCCTTTCGCGGCTTCGAGTGCCTCCACCCGTCCCGTCAGGGCCGCGACCTGCGCGACCAGGGTGTCGAGCGTCACCCCGGCGCCGGCGAGGGGGAGTCCCTGCGGCTGCATGGGGCGCGGGCGGACGTCCTGCACCACCTGGTCCCCGAGCACGCGCCACTGCTCCTGCATGCGCGGGGGCGGCGTCTCGTCACGGACCAGATACCCGATGCCAGGCTCGTCCAGGCCGCGCTGGGCCTCGACAAAGGCCCGCGTCGTACTTTCCCAGATCCCGACAATGCTGCCATCGTCCGTGCGGTATTTGAGCAGATAGGCCATCAGCGCTGCCTCCGCAAGCCGACCATTTTGATATGATCCGCGCCAATCGCATTCGTCCCCGTGCCGTTCATGAACGTGGCCACAAACGCTTTCGCCGAGAAATTACTCGGGGCGGTATAGACCGCTTGCACGACCATCGTCGAGCGAAAACTGCCAATCATCTGCCCATAGGTCAACTCCCCACCCGCCACACTATCCTCGCGGATCCGTAAATAACAGGCATCGCTACTCGTGGCCACGCTCACGGTGGCGGTGAGCGTCATCCAGACCTGATCGCCCGCGTTCAGCGCAAAGACCAGCGACGCGAGTGCCGTTTCACTCACCGTCACGCTCAACCCTACAATGTCGTTATAGGACACACTGTTGGTGACGGCATTGTCCTGGATGGTGTTGGTAATGACGGCGGCGGGCGCAATGCCCGCCGTTTGCGCCCCCGTGTCCGGACTCCACATGAGCGAGCCATCGGCCTTATAGATCAGGATGCTATAATCCGTCGGCCCGGCCGCAATCCGGCCGATCCAGACCCGAATCGTGCCATTGTCATCGCGGATAATGATCTGGCGATTCACGCCGTCGAGCGTAATCGGCGCGATCGCGCCCGCCAGCGGCCCCCCGAGGTAGATCTGCGCATTAATCGTCCCCGCGATAATCTTATCGGCAGCGAGGTCCAGAATGTGCGCATCGCGAATCAGCGCGTCTTGAATTTGGGCGACCCCCGTAATGACGGCGGTATCGGTGCGTAGATGGCCGGCATTAATGACGCCGGTTTTAATCCCCGCCGCCGTCACGCCTTCCGCATTGGCATCAAACATCAGGCCGCCGATATTATTAAAAATCTGAATGCCGTACTGATCGGACAACGGCCCCAACTTGCCGAGCAGCACGCGGTTATTGCCGAGATACTGATCCCGGATGACCATCAAACTATTCGTGCCATCAATATAGACGCGGTCGGCCACCCCAATACTCACGAGCGCGGTCAGTTTCCCGGTGAGGATTTTCGTGGCCACGAGCGAGCTAATGAAGGTGTCATCGAGTTGCCCGGCGACCGCCGTCACCCCCGCCGTGGGGGAGGCCGGGTGAAACGGGCCCACATTGCCGGAGGTATCGACGGGGCGAATCCAGTAATAGGCGCGTTGATTGGCGACAAACCCGGTATGTTCAAAGCTGTAGCTGCCCTGGCCGATGACGCCCGCCGTACTCCGATCGTTGAGCCCGGACGTCCAGACCTCACAGTAGTCGTAATCGAGATCGCCGGGCGGCGTCCAGAGGAGCGCAATCTTTTGCACGGTGCCGACGGCATACAGGTTCGCGGCCGGGCTCGGCGGCGTCCCATCGCGGCCGGTCGTAATGGAGATCTCGGGATCGGTATACACACTGAGGTTCGCCAGGCGATCAATCGAGGCGATCTTGGCAAACACGGTGACATTGCCGGGCACATACATTTTGTAGGTCGTATCAAAGCGCCCCGGCCGCACGACCGTCGGGATGTTGGGCGAGGCCACCCGAAACGAGAGTTGAAAGCCCGCCAGGTCCTCTTCAAACTGGGGGTCCCAGTGCGCCTGCACAAAGGTCATCACGGTCCCGTCGGCGCTGGCATCGGTCCCGGTGGTGAGGCGGAAGCCGGTCGGGACGGCCGGGGGCGTATTGTCGAGCTTGTCCGCCGTGAGGGCCACCGGCGTAAACGAGGCGATTTGACTGGGAATGCCGGGGCCAAAGGAGTCATAGGGGATAATCTGGACATAATACGTCACGCCCGCGAGCAGATCGGGAATGAGCAGCACCTGGAAATCGATGCCGAGCGTCTGATTGGGAATGGTCGGCGGATTGCCCCCATCGAGCAGGACGACAAAATGATCGAAATCCCGCGGCCGCACCCATTGTTTCCAGTCGACGCGGGCCGCCTCAAACAGCGCGAGCGTTTCCGGCAGAATGTTCCCCATATCGGGGGCCGCATTACTCACGACGATGACGGCAGGGTCCAGCGAGAGCAGCCCCGTATTGGTGACCGCCCAGACCATCACCTGTAACTCCCGGCGCGCGCCGGCGTAGCCGCTGCGAATCTGGTCTTCTTCATTTTGCTGGTGCGTATACGTCCACTGGACGCTTTGGCCGGCGGGGGCCAGGGGCGCGTTATAGGCCCGCAACAGATAGAGTTGTCCCGGCGCCCAGACCTGGACGATGTAGAAGGCGACAAAGAACGTCTCGCTAAACAGCGGACTCTCCGCCACGGTATCCCACTCCACATGCAGGTCGCGGCCTTCCCAGCTCGTCACCCCGACGGCCTGCCCCTGGAGGCGGAGGTTGCGCGGCGTCCCCGGGAAGTACCCCGGCGTCGTAGGGCCGGCGACATGAATCACCACCTCCCGCGCGCCAATGTTGTTCGGCACGCCCAGGTGCGAGATGGGGACGACGCGGTACTGATACGTCGAGCCACTGATGGCGGTGTAGTCATCCCAATCGAGCACATGCCCGCGCACCTGCGTGACCGGCGTATAGTTATAGTTGGGGTCATTGGGGTCACTAATGGCCCCAGCCCCAATCGTCCCGGCCTCGACCTGGCCGAGTTGCCCCGTCGCGAGCAGCACGCGGCGCAAGATCATGGCGCCCCCATACAGCGCATACCCACTACTGAGGGGGGCCACGTCCCACGACAAATTGATGACGCGCAGGCTCGCGCCGCTCGTCTGAATCCGCGTGACTTCCGTCGCCACGAGACTCAGGAGCGGCGGCGGCGGACCTTCGGGGTTAAACAGCGTCGTAATGACGCCCAGCGGCGAGGCGACCGCCTCATCATAGATGCTCGGGTTGTGAATGAGGGCCTCGACACTGACCGTCAGATCGTTTTTACGGCGCAGGCCCGTGACGCGAAAGGTGCGCGTATTGGCATTGGTCGTGAGCGTCCCAAAGACAAACGTCGACGTGCGCGGGACGGGAAAGAAACTGAGTTGCGACGCGAGATACAGCGTACGCGTCGGCCCCAGGGTCATCGTAAGCAGCTCGCGGGCTTCGAGCGTATCGTCTTCGTGACGCACGTACACCACATACGTGAGATCCTGCTCAAAGAGGCAGTCTTCATCGACTTCCAGGACGGCCGCATTGGAGCCCTGTTGAATCCGGCCTGACGTGCCCCAGCCCGGTAAGGGATGGGCAAACCGAAACAGATCATGCAGTTGCAACGGCAGGGCTTCGAGGGAGCAGTCCATCTCCAGCAGGAGATTTTCAAAGCGCCGCCGATTCAGTTCATACTGGAGCGCGCGCATGACCCGGCTCGGCTTGGTCACGCCGCGCAAGTCAAAACTATGCTTATGGACCTCGGGCGGCCACTGCGCTAGAGCCGGCCACGTAATAACGTCTTGCTCAAAGTCCTGCGCCTCGCTCGCAAAGCGCGCTTCCACCACGTTGATGCCATCGACGTCCTGGATATAGGTGAGGCGCACATTACTGACGGACGTCCAGGACAGCAGACACGTCGGCGTTTCATCCCGCGTCGGACGCGGCGTCCACAGCCCGGCCGTTTTGAGGAGGATGCCGCGCGAGCCGCCCATGGTTTCGAGGAAAAATTGCTGGGCCCGCATCTCGCGGTCGAGGACGTAATTGAGCGTATGGCGCCGCTCGCCCTGAATGGCCTGATCACAGTACGCCGCGTAGAGGGCAAAGGCAGTCAGGTCAATATCGCCGTCCGGGACGCCCGTCCCATAGCGCGCATTGGTCAAGGCATCGAGGACGCACCAGGCGGGATTATCGGACCACGTTTCGGGCACGGCCAGCGAGCCCACACGCACCTGACGGCCCCGTACCTCCACGGTCACGTTGGGCAAGGCCCCCCGCAAGGCATCCGTCGCCAGCGCGCGTAAGCCCAGCCAGGCGGTATAGGGATAGGCGTAGGTGTCGGGGATATACTCCGTGACACTTTCGAGCACACTCTTGTATCGTGCCCGGAGTTCATCGGTATTCCCCGCCCGCAGGTGCTGGATTTGAATATCGTAGGACTGATACGGGAGCCCCTCACGGCGTACGCCCAGGCGCACGGTGGCCGTGCGGTCGGCCTGGACCTGAAAGACGGACCACTCCGACCAACTGCCGGTGCCTGCCGGCGCATAGCGATACTGGAGCACGGCATTGTTGTTGTGCTTTTCGCCCTTGTCGTTGAGAAAATAGAGGCCTTCGGGCCAGACGAGATTGAGAATAAAGGCATGCAGGGCGGCATTGGAGGTATAGGTCAGGGGGGTGTCGCCGATGTCGCGCCCGTCCGCAAACGTGTTCCGGGCGCCGCCAAATTCGGCAAAGGCGGGCTGCGTGGCCGTGCCGAGGCCGGTATAGACCTGCACGCCGGGAAAGTTCGCCAGGGGTTGCCCGTTAATCTGGATGGTGTCGGTCAGCACCGCGTCAATCGGGCCTTCACAGAGGGCAATCATGAGCGTCAGCGTCGGCGGATTCGTGATGGCCTGGTAGGTGCGCGAGCCCTGATTGTAGAGCGTGGCCGTCCCGCCCCCCTGGTAGGGATGCGTGATGCCGACGGCCCACGAGCTATCGAGCACGAACGTATCGGCATCGCCCACGTGGATGGCCCAGGTCGTATTGACTTCCGTTTTGCCCTGGACGCCCTGGATAAACACCACCTGCCCGGTCACAAAGCCGTGACCAGGCGCCGTCACATAGACAATGTCCGAGGGCGCGCCATGCGTGACGTTGCTGATCGTCGCCGTGTGGGCCGCGGTGCCATCATCCAGGACGACGGCAGCCTGGTCGACGGTGGCGAGGAGGAGTTGCCCGCCAATGCGGTGGCGCCCATAGACGACCGGGACCACGGCGCCCGGGCCAATCGCCGTGCGAATGCCCTCAAAGGAGAAGGTCCGTTCGGACTCCCCGCTCATCTGATTTTGCTGGGGGAGCAGGAGGGGCTTCGGACGAAAGAGGAAATGGGAGGCGGCGGAGACGGCCAGGCCAATCAGAATCGGCACCAGGATTTCGAGAATGCCGCCCGTAATCCCCCACGTCGGCCAGAGCCAGATTTCATCCCCGGCCTGTGGGACGTAGCGCGCATAATGCTCGGGGAGAATCGTCGCCCCGTTCACGGTGACATGGCGCAGGGCTTCCCCCTCGGGGAGATAGGCGTCGAGCGTATCGCCCGCTGGAAAGACCTCGCGCTGTACGCGCAGGCGCCCATCGGCTGCCCGCAGGGGCGACAGCACCAGGAGACAGGTGACCGTGGCTACAGGAGCCGCCGCAACCGCGCCATTTGCATGAGGCGGGGCGCCCAGCGTTTCAAGGGTTCTAAACATACGCCTACGCTTTGTCTCGTATGGATGAGATGCACACGATTGACGACCACCCCGACATGGCTTGAGGCCATGCCCGTCGTCTTCAGAATCAAGATATCCCACGGCTGCATAAGGCTGAGCGGGTCGCGCTCGTCATGCTGAAACCAGATTTCTTGCACCTGTGCGGCCGCCGTAGCGGGATCGGCGTCCAAGTCAATCCCCCAGCCTTGCCCATAGAGCCGACGCAGCAGGTCCCAACAGTGGCACTCGGCATAGGACAAGCCCAGTAAGGGCTCGACTAAGGGCTCAATCTCAGGGATAACAATACTGTTCATAACCTGCTATACTCTTCTGTCGAGTGGCACCGGGTTCGAAACCGGGGCAGAGTTCATCGCCTGCCAGCCACTTCCCACAACGATGCACCTGTGATCCAGGAGGTCACGTTATGAAACGCCACCGCACTGAGAAACCGTGTTCCCGCTGTCATCTGGTCAAATCCTTGGAAGACTTTGGTACCAATACGCAACGCGGCGACGGCAAGAATAGTTATTGCCGTACCTGCTGGAATAGACTCGTCAATGCCCATCGGCATGCACACGGCGTCCCGCCCAGGTTGCCGTTTCTGGAACGCTTGTGGAGCGCGATTCAGCAATGCGGCCATGGCGAGGACTGTGTGTATTGCTGCTGGCCATGGCTGAAAAGTACGGATCAAGATGGGTATGGCAAATTTACGCTGACCTTTCACGGCAAACATCTGACGCTGAGAGCAACCCATGTGATATATGAACTTTGGAATGCTCGACCATTGCTGCCAGGCTTGCTGATTGCTCACCATTGCGATACCCCTAGCTGCTGCAACCCGCTGCACCTCTGGCCAGGTACGTGGCAAAGCAACCGCCAAGATGCCGTGAACAAAGGACGCCAGGCACGCGGCAAGGCGACGGGTATCCATACGAAGCCTGAAGCGTTTCCACGCGGCGAACAGCACCACAAAGCCAAGCTGACCGCGCAACAGGTGCTGGACATTCGTGCCTGCTATGCGGAGGGCTTTATCACGATGCACGATCTTGGCGAATATTATGGCGTCTCGAAATTTGCTATTCAGTGCATCATTCATCGGAAGACATGGAATCATATATAATAGAACTTTACTAGTTAAGCCTTCTAGGTATGTTTGGAAAGCCCCCGGACTGAGTGAACCGTCGCTTCGGGATCGTGCCCGTGAGCGTAATGCCCTCCGCCTGCAAATCCACCACCGCCGTGAGAAAGTCCGTCGCCACCTGCACCACCTGAAACACTTCGCCCGTACCAAAGGGCGTCGCGTCGGGCTGCTGCGTATCAATCGGCCAGATGGTCACGACCCAGGGAGCATCCGGCCCCCAATAGTGCTCCAGTAATGAGATGAACGCCTGATCCACGTTGCCCACCGTCGCCCGCAGCCGCACCAGGGATTGACTCGTGGCGTCTTCGAGCGCGTCCACGTCCACGCTATAGCGGTTATACCAAATCCCATGAAACTGAATGTCCTGGTCATAATTCACCAGTCGATAGGGTACTGGGGCGCCTAATATATCGACTTGAAAGAGCCACGTAATGACATGATCCGATTGCAGCTGGTTCTTTTCCCGCAGAAGCGCCGCTGAGAGAATGCGTGGCATTTAGAACTGTTCCTGAATAAGTACCACCATGTTAAATCGCCCGCGCCCTTGCGTGAACACATCCGCCGCCTCGGGACCAATCAACTTCACCGCAGGTTCCATGACATCTTGCGCAAAGCGGGCCGTCGCATTGGGCAGATACGGCACGGCGATGGCACTCCCCGTCCCGCCCTGCGCTGCCGAGCCATTGAGCGCAAAGCTCGTAGAATCGAAGCGCGTCAGCGTCCAGAACCCGTTCAGCCCGCCATGCGTCGCGCCATTGATCCAGAGCCACTGATTGGTGACGTAGCTGTGCTGGAGCGTGCAGATTACGGGCGTCGTATTGCTATAGTTGACGCGATCCCCCCCGGTGCGGTGCAGCCATTCAAACGACAGCACGCCCAGACGCTGCTGGAGCAGGAAGTCCCGTAGGACGCGCATCTGCGGGGTCGTCAGCCCTAGGTATTCCAGCTGATACTGGCGCAAGGGCCGGCTATGCTTCGACCGACGCACCTCATAGCCTTGGTCGGTCAGGTACGTATGCATGGGATCTTGCATCGCGGCAACGGAGATGCTCGACGGTATGGGATCAATCGGGTAGACCGGCACTTGCTATACCTTTCTTATCGCAGTGCTTGTAACGTCCGCGCGATACGCGACCCCGACCCTTGACTGATTTCGTTCAGCACTTCGTTGATGATGACGGCTTTCCCGAGGGCTCTCTCCCGCGCGGCCTCTTGGGCCGCTTGTTCGCGATTGGCTACATTGATCACCGTCACGCCCCCCATTGCTTGCCCACCGGCCGTGGGCGCCGCACGCATGGCCCCACTCATGAGCGCTTGCATCTGCGGCCGATTGAGGACGTATTCGGGATTCATCGCGGGGTTTTCGCCGGCGAGGATGGCGGTCGGGCGGTTCACAATGGCCCCGCCCTGTGCCTGGACAAACGTTGTCCCCGGCGCAATGCCGAGGGCCGCTTGATTCCCGGCGGCCGCGCCGGCCGTCCCGGGAGCGAGCGCCGTCCCAATCGCCGTCAGCCCGAGGCGGATGAGCATCTTAAACCCTTCATTGAGGGTAATCTGCGCAATCGAGTCGAGGATGCTTTTCGTCATGAGCTTAAACGCATCGCCCACCCGCTGCGTGCCATCAATAATCGTGAGCAGGCCCTGCGTGAGGGTCTGCGCGACCGTGTCGCCAATCCGCTCCGTGACTTGCATGATCTCGTTAAAGCGTTCTTGGGCGGTAATGGCGCGTAGGCGCGCGTCATCGTCGGGCGTCAACTCCACCCCTTGGCGTCGCGCTTGCGCCCGGAGGCGGACCTCGGTCCGCTCCTCGCGCGGCGCCCGCACGCGTTCCAGCGTGCCCTGTATGCTCTGCGTCATCGCGTCGGCGGTCTCTTGCGCCTGACGCTGCGCATCCGTGCGGGCCTTAATCGCCGCAAAACTGCTCTCCATCGCTTGCTTTTCTTCAATGAGCAGCCGGACGTTTTCGGCCCGTTTTTGGATTTCCTCATCCTGGGGAAACTGGGCTGCGAGGCGCGCGGCCTCGCTTTCCTTGCGGGCATCCGCCGTGAGCGAGTATTGCTGCTCTAAGCGCTTGAGACTCTCGACGGCCTGATCCCGCTTGCGCATTTCCTCGTCGAGGGCACGGAGATATTCGCGCCCCGTCGCCATGGCCTGCTGGCGCCGTTCGCGCGCGTCGACGTCTTGCTGCCGCTCTTCCTCGTCAATGGCCCGGAGGGCCTCGCGGCCCGTCGCCATGGTTTGCTGCATGCGCTCACGGTCGGGCGTCTGCGCCTCTTGCCCCGCTTCCAATGCCCGTTGCTGGCGCCCGGCGGCGTCGAGCATGCCCTGCATGGTCTGCGGCATGCGCCGGAGAACATCCTGCGCAAAGGTCGCGTTTTCCCCGGTCGGGAGCGGAATACCCCCGCGAGCTGGCCCGGCATTATAGGCGGTGAGGGCGCGCTCGACGTTGCCGTTAAATTTCTGGAGGAGCTCGGCAAAATACGTCATGCCGGCGCGCAGATTGGTTTCGGGATCGAACTCCCGGCCCCCGGCGCCATACGCGGCGGCGGTCCCGGGCATGAGTTGCATGAGCCCCCGCGCCCCCGCACGGGAGACGGCCTGCGGATTAAAACCGGATTCCTGCTCGACTAAGGCACGCATGAGGGTCGGATCGAGCCCTTTTTCGCCGGCGATCCGCTCAATCAGCGCGTCGAGCGAGTTGGGCGCCCCACTCGGCGTGATCGTGCGGCGCAGCCCTTCCCCGAGTTTGCCAATTTCCTCCTGCACGGCCTTGAGCGTCTTTTCCCAGGCTTTGAACTTCTGGTCCGCCACGTCCAGCGCGGAGAGAAACGGGGCATTCAGGTCAATATCGCGCAGTTGCTGGCGCCCTTGTTCCAGGATTTTCGCCAAGCGGTCTTCCGCTGCTTGCAGCGGCCGTTCGTCCGCCGCAATCTCGAACTTAAAGCCGACTTGCCCCCCCGGTCCAAAGCCTTCCGCTTGCAGTTTCTGTTGAAACTCGGCCATCGCCTTGGCTTGTTCGGCCTGGAGGGCTTGGAGCCGGTCCCGAATGGCCCGCCGCTCCTCCGCCGTAATCGGTCCCGCAAAGCCGGGCAGCATGCCCTCGACCAATTGCGCCGCCTGGGCGCCCGTAATCTGCTCTTGCAAGCGCTGTAACTCGGCTTGCCGCTCCCGAATGGCGGGCGGCAAGCCCATGCCCCCTTGCGGGAGGGCGCCGACCGGGGGACCCGCTTCCCGGCTGCGTTCCTCCTGCGCCTTGCGGACGGTGGCCAGGAGCGTCGTGGCGGCCTCGGCCATGCTCCGCAGCGTATCGAGGAGCCCGGAGGCGGCGATCGTTTCTCCGGCCAGTTTGATCTCATTGGCCAAGCGCTGAAACGCCGCCGCAGCCGTATCCACCGCGGTCGCCACGGCCGTGCCGAACTCCATGCGAAATCGCTCACTGAAGCGCCGGGCAAACTCAATACTGTCCGTCCCCTTCTCGATCATCTTATTGAGTTCTTGGGTCGTCATCCCAAAGGCCCGCGCCGCAATCTGCGTAGCCCCCGGAATGGCCTCGGCGAGTTGCTGCCGCAGTTCTTCCTGCGAGACGATGCCTTTGGATACCATCTGCTGGAGGGCGAGGAGGCCGCGCTCGGTCTGCTGCGAGCTAGCCCCCATGGCCCGCATGCCCACGACCATGTTTTCAAAGATGCGGGCAGCCTGCTCACCCTGAATAGACGTCCCACGGGTCGCGGCATCAAACCGCCGGAAGTTTTCGGCGAGCGGCAGGACTTCGATCCCCAACCGCTGCGCTAAGTTGATCATCTGCTGGAAGGCCGCAGCGCCGGCGCTCACGCCCTGGATCGCGGTAAATTGTTGCCGTAGTTGCTGGAATTGGATGCCCACGGCGACGATACTCGTCGCCAACTCTTTCATCTGACCGATGATGGCGCCAATACTGGTGGCAATCCCGATGCCCCCGGCCACACTGAGCGCCGTACTCAGGGCCGCGCCCAGCCGTCCCGCCCCCTGCGCCGCGTCTTGCATGGCCTCCCGTTGGACCCGCGCGGTCTCTTGGGCGAGCTGCCGCGCCTCCTGGGCCGCTTGGCGCGCCCCGACTTGCTGTTGCTGCACGGCCGCCTGTTGGGCTTGCGCCGACCGCTGGGCAGCTGCCGCGACTTCTTGGGCTGCCTGGCGTGCCTCTTGGGCTGCTTGGCGGGCTGCTACTTGCTGTTGCTGCACCGCGGCTTGTTGGACTTGCGCGGCCCGCTGGGCGGCGGACGCGACTTCCTGCGCGGCTTGGCGGGCTTCATTGGCAGCGATACGCACCGCGACTTGTTGTTGCTGCGCCGCCGCTTGTTGGGCTTGCGCGGCACGCTGCACCGCCGCCGCGACTTCCTGTGCCGCTTGGCGGGCTTCCGTCGCCGCCGTCCGCGCCCCGACTTGTTGTTGCTGCACCGCCGCTTGTTGGGCTTGGGCAGCTCGTTGCGCCGCCGCTACCACGTCCTGCGAGGCTTGCTGCGCGTCCGTAGCCGCCGCCCGGGTCGCTACTTGCTGTTGCCGGGTGGCTTCCCGGATTTGATCTTGGGCTTGCTTGTACTGGAGGGCAGCGCTTTGGGCTTGGCTGTAGGCCTGGGTTTGCTCAGTAATACTCTGGGCGAGGGCGAGATAGGCTTGCGAGAGTTGCGCCGTCGATTGCTGGCCACCTTGCTGCTGCTGCTGCACCTGGCCCATGGTTTGGGTCAGCTGCGCGAGGCGTTGCTGGGCCTGCGTCAGCGCCTGGTCAAAGCCACTGGCGTCTAGTCTTAATCGGGCTACTACATCTCCTACCAAAATCTCTGCCAAGACTAGACCTTTCTTTCTCCATTGGCCGTATATAAGCTATGCAGTATCCCGATCCGCTCCTGCATCGCTTCCAGGTTTGGAGGTGGTGGAGGCGGCGGTGGCGGCTCGGGATACCCTAAGACTGCGAGCATGTCTTCGAGCGTAAACGGGTCGCGGCGCTGATCGGTATCGCGGTGCACGTTCCAGTACGCCTGGAGCAGCATCGCCATGGGGCGCACCTGCCGGGCCTGCTGCTGCCAGTACGCCTCCGCCAGCAGATGCCCTTCGAGGAATGTCATGCCCCAGAACTCGCCGTCGCTGACACCAAGGCAGGTCCGTTCAAAGGCCCAGAGCTTGCCCCAGTCGATGCGCCCAAAGGGTCGGTATCGGTGGCCTCCGCCTCGGCGGGCACGGCGCCTCCCACCGCCAGCGGGCTCGTATTGCTCCAGGCTTGGAGGATGAGCCCTACGTAGGGAATGAGCCCCGTAGGATCCGCATAGGGCAGGGCCTCTTCGACTTGCGTGAGTGTCAACGCCGGGTCTTCATGGACGCAGCCCTGCCACAGGAGCACGCTAATATTCACAAACGAGAGCTTGCTCAGGTCGTTATCGAGGAGCATTTCACTGAGCCGCCGGACGGCCTCAAAGAAGGTATAATCGCGGCCCCAGATCTGGGTCAGGCGCAGTTCAATCGTCTTGACCGCCGCCCGGGTAAAGAGCAGCTGGCGTGGCTTATCGAGGTCGACGGGCACGAGGGCAACCAGAGACGGCATACACGTCTCCTACGCCGGGGGCGAAGCGGGGGCATCCGGGACCATGCCCTTTACCTGCTCCGTCATCTGCCGGAGGTCCTCTGCGGCTTTCGCCGAGACGCCGGCCGCCTCATGAATTTGATTGGCGATGGCATCCAAGTCCGCCTGACTTGGCGACTCCCCCAATTGTCGGATCTCTTCTTCAATCGCGGTCAAGTGGGCCGAGAGCGCCGCTTGACCATCGGCCTGATTGGTGCCGAGGGCGGTTAAGGCTTCGTGAATCCCGCTGAGTTCTGCCACCAGGAGTTCTCCTACCGTAATGAGTTCCGGGACATGCACCGTCATGGTGATGCTGACATCAATCATGCCGCGTTCTCTTTGTGATGATTGAATCGAAAATAGTATATTTCAAAAAGTGATAGCCCCATCTACGGTCAGTTCAAATTCCAGCGGTAAGGCGCCGTTGACGGGCGCAGACGGGATGCGATAGCGCGTCACGAACGCATTAAAGCTCCAGGTCGTGGCGCCGACATTGGGAAACCGGACGGTAAACGCCGTCGAGGCCCGGTTAATCATCGCCGTCCGCAGGGCCACATGCTGCGCATTGGCAGGAACAAAGTTCGCCGAGACGCGGATCGTGCCACCGTCTAATAGAGTAGGAATCTTACTAGCCCAATTACCACCATCGTGTGCAGATACGTCCACCACATTGAACTGCGCCCCAATCTCAGAGGCGTTCGTGATTTCGGGTATGGGCGTCCCCGCCATATTGATAATAAGGCCAGTTGCCGCAATCGCCTGGGTTGGCATAACGCATCCTTTCTGTTACGCCAAAATCGGCGCGTCAGGAAATTCAAACGTGACTTGCGCCGTCAGTGCCCCAGCCATCGGTGCCTGATCACGCCAGCCGACACAATAACCAGAGAACCACCATGTTGTCTTGGTTGCATTAGGCAGTACAAGCAAATAGGGCCGGCGAATGCGGTTTTCCATCAGATAGAGTAAACCCGTGACTTCATCATGCGTAGGATGTTCGGGGACGTGGTTGACGACGAGGCGCATGCTGTTATTGGAGAGCATGGTCGGGATTTGCGAGCCCCAGCCGCCTATGCCGTCGTGCGCAGATACGTCTATGACCGACGCCATAATGCCCGCGTCCTGAATATCCGTCACTTCGGCAATAGTTGCATACGTACTATCTAAGGTGAAGACCCCACCCGACGTGTAGGCCCCGTTCCCGACCGAACCGCGCAGCCGCGCCGTGGTCGGCGTGACGGCCTCGGCAATCCAGCTGCCGTTCGCCCCCGTATTGCCCAGCACGCCCGTTACGGTAACTTTGGATACATCGACAATGCCGTGGACAGCGCTGGTTGTAATCACAATCGGCGTGGCATTCGTGGCGGCGGTAATATTCAAAACAGCCGCGATCCCATCGCCCAGGCGCAAGGCGATCCCAAACGCAGAAATGGCTTGGGTGGGCATGGCTTACGCCCCCGCAGGCGTCGGCTGCGCCGGTTCGGGCTCCTCATCCGGGTCAGGCTCGGGGGGCGGTGGCGCGGGCGGTTCGCCTGCACGCAGCGTGCTCGCGTGGAGGGCCTCCTGGTAGCGGGGACACTGCGCCATGTGGGCATCAATGCGCGGTTGGAGCAGCGTATCGTAGCCACAGGCGGGACAGCGGAATTGGATGAGACCGGACCAGGATTCAGCCAGATAGGGGGCGTCTGCCATGAGAAAGCCTCCAGAAAGACAAAACCGCCGACAGCAGCGAGAGGGGTGAGGTTCTCGCTTAACTGCGGCGGTATGTGTTACCTGAAGGTCATCAGGCGACCAGTGACTACCGTGTATGATGTGCAGAGGTGGTTCGGTTCATCCCCGCGCACGCGGGGAACAGATACTAGGTGCTATGAAAAAGGTCAGTGTGTACGGTTCATCCCCGCGCGCGCGGGGAACAGACTAGCATCCCGAGCTACCTCCTCAGTCGATAGCGTGAGACTAGCATAGCCGCACACAAATGACACCTCTTTTTTGTGGGCCTCCCCTCAGACCACAAACGCGAGGTTCTCCACGCCAAACTGTACCTGATAGGCATCATGACGCGTGCCGCTGTCCCAGGTCCAGCGGAATTGTGCCACGCGGTACTCTAGCGCGAGCTCCGGATCCACCATTACCGTATCGGCGGGCTGAATCTGCCATTCGATGGTCGTCACGGCTGGCGAACCTGCCGTCACGATACTCACATCATTGGCATTGAGCACATTTTGCGCGTTGCGGGCATTGACGATCGTGCCACTGATCACGTCGTAGTACGTCAGCGTCACCGTGGTCAGCATGGACACGGGCACGCCCGCGCCGTCGCTATCGACCAGCGTAAAGGTGAGGAGGCCGGTCGTGGCTTCGAGCAGGGTCGTCGATAACAAGGGAATCGTGGGCATAGGTCACCTGTTTCAATCCTCGCCTGTCCCAGAAGGCAAGCGCGAAAGCCTTACCTCCTCATTATATCATAGTATCACCTCAAGTCAGGATCGCGGGGCAACGCGGTGCGCCGGAGGGTGCCCGCCTGGCCGTCGCCACGCCGCAAGGTCGGACTGCTACGAGGACTCGTCCGGGTAAGCGTGCCTATCGCCTGGCTGCGCGTCAGCGTGGTAGTTGTTGCCTGGCCTGTCCGCTGCAGCATGGCGCCCGTCCCCATCAGGACCACGGGCATTTCGAGCATACTCGTATGCGCAGGCGGTGTCGCGCTACTGCCGACGAGCCCACTCAGGAGCGCGCGGAGCGTCGCCTGCACGCTGGGCGGCGCCTGACTCACGGCGAGAAGCGCTGCCGCCAGAGCGCGCACCAGGACCGGCGCCGCAAGCGGCGTCTGGCTGACGATAGCGAGCGTGGCCTGCAGCACGCGCACATAGCCCGGGCTCGCGGGTGGCGTGAGACTCGTAGACGCCAGGAGGGCCGTCAGGCGCCGGAGGCTCACGGCCTGGGCCAGCGACGTCTGGCTGGGGCTACTGACCAGAGCCTGGAGCCGTCGTGCCAGTTGGCGCGTACTGGCGGGCGTGGTACTCGTGAGCGTCAGCGTCGCCGTGAGGGAGCGCACGGCGCCTAGGCTGGCGGTGGCCGTGGGCGTGAGACTCGTCCCCAGGACCGTACTCTGAAGGCGACGGACGAGGGTCCGCGCGCTGGCCGGGGTCGTACTGCTGGATGTGAGTTGCGCGGTGAGATGCCGCAGGACGCCCATGGTGGCCGTCGCCGCTGGCGTCGTGCTCGCCCCGCTCATGCTCGTCGTGAGGCGCCGGGTGATTGTCGTGGTCGCGGCGGGGGTCGTACTGGCCCCGAGGACGGCGGTCGTCAGGCGTCGTGCGAGCGTGCGAGCCGCCGTGGGCGTGGCACTCGCGCCACTCAGGGCCGCCGTCAGCGATCGGAGCGCGGTCACCACGGCCTGGGCGGCCGGCGTCGTACTCGTACCCGCCTGGACTGCCACGAGGCGCCGCAGGACGGTCGGCGCACTCGTCGGGGTCGTACTGGCCGCCGCAACCGCCGCCGTCACGCGCCGCATGAGGGTCCGTGCACTGGTCGGCGTGGTGCTCTGGCCACTCAGCGCCGCCGTGAGGTGGCGCAGCGTGAGCAGGAGTGCTGAGGCACTGGGCGTCGTACTCGCCGCAGGTAGCACGGCCTGGAGACGGCGCACGCTCGTCTGCGCACTCGTGGGCGTGGCACTGCTCCCCGCCAGGGCCCCTGTGAGCCGGCGCACCGTCGTCCGGGCACTCGCGGGGGTCGTACTAGCTCCAGGCAGCGTGGCCGTCAGCCGCCGCGTACTCGTCTGCAGACTCGCTGGAGTGGTACTACTCCCGAGCAACGCTGTACTGAGCCGCCGCGTCTGGGAGGCCGCGGCAGGCGGGGTCTGGCTCGCAGGACTTGGGGCAGCGGTGAGGCGCCGGGTCGTCGTCGTCTGGATGGCGAGGGTCGTACTGGTGGGCGGCAGGGCCGCGGTGAGGCGCCGGGTCAAGGCCCCCCCGCTGGTGGGAGTGGTACTGGCGCCCACCAGCGCGGCAGTGAGCAACCGGACCGTAGGGGCGGCGGGGCGCCCATGCAGGAGCAGGGCATGATACACGAAGCTGCGACCGTGCACCGGCATAGGCGTGATCCTGCCCTAGGGGAAGGCATGAGGGGTCCGGCACGGCTGAGCCGCACACAGCAGAGATACCACCAAGGCCCAGCGGCTACGAATGAGCAAAGAGACTAGGATAGGCTGATCGAAAAAGCTGCAATATCAAATTGCACAGTATCACTCGCCGCAACAGGCTGATCGACGATGTTGCCGTTGTCATACCCAATAATGTTCCCGGCACCGCTCGCGCTGTCGATAATAAAGCAGCTCGTAATCGTGCCCCACGAGGCCGTCGGCGTCGTAAACGTGATCGCGTCAGCATTCGTGACGACACCACCGCTCGCCGTATTCCACTTCGGGGCGGCTCCGCCTGAGATATTGACAAGTTTGCGTGAGTACCCGGTCGCCGCAGTGCTCACCTCTGTCACATTCGCCTCGGTTGCCGCCGTATCCGCAATCGTTGCCGTCGCAAGGGCAATGTACGTAGCCGGCTTGGTATATGCCTGGTTGCGGAACATGCGGTTCAGGAGTAGATGTACGCAGACATCAACAAACCCCGCGCCGGACGACGCATTGAAGATGACCTGAAGCTCCCCGCTCGGAATGGTTGGCGTATTCCCGGTCACGGGCGCAAAGGACGCGGTAAAGGAGCCGTAGGCCAGGATATTGCCCGCGCCGTAGGTGTTGGTATCGACAATGGCCCAGTCCGTCACCGTGCCCCAGGCCCCCGAGGCCTGCGGAAAGGTCACGGCGCCGCTCTGCATGACCTTACGTAGGGCCGCCGCACCAAACGTAACGGCCGTGCGCGCATACCCATTGGCATTGGCGACTTCACTCATGCTGGCGCCGGTGGACGTATCGGTCAGGGTGCCGGTCGAGAGGGCCACATAGACTGTGGCCACAGAGGTATATGCAACATTGAACACGTGCTGAAGCAACTGGTCTTCCGCATAATTAGATAAACTGCCCAAGGCGTTACTCCTTCGAGTCTGGCTCAGGCTCGGCTGGCGGGAGCACAATGAGCCAATGGGTAATCGTGCCCCAGTCTCCCGAAGGTGGCGGAAAGGGCACGGCCGCATCGTCTGATAACGACCCCAAGGGTTACTCCTTCTGCGGTGTCCACAGCACGCCCTGCGTCTCGTCTTCAATCCGCAGCGGCGGCTTCCCCGTCGCCTGTTCCTGCGTGGCCTGGGCCCGGGCTTCTTCGAGCGTGGCATACGGCAGACGCACTTCCTCCACGTCCGCTAGCCCCCAAAACCGCCCCGAGGTAATGAGATAGACCATCGGGCTATCCTTCCTCCCACTCCAAAAAAGCAGATACGTTCACGATGGCCGGTGCTGTAACGCGAATCCCAATCGCATCAGCCGTGACGATCTGCTCGGGCTCTCGACCGAGGGGAAACTGCACCACCAGGAGGCCGTTAAACACGGGGACCAACCAGCGCTTCCAGGGTGAAAGCACGGTGGGTTCCGCACTATAGTTTTGGGCTGCCGTCGCCTGCACGGTGCGCGTCGGCCCGCGCATCTGGTAAATGGTCGGCGTGGTCCCGGGCGTCCCAGCGCCTGCCTGCGTGGATGACACCAGCTCAACCACGGCGGGCACGGCCGTCGCCGTTACGCCGTCAAAGGAGACGGAGAGCTCGACAATGCGGGTTAGGGCATTGGCGCCCGAAATCACGTTGAGGATCGTCTTCGCCGTCGTGGCGGCGAGGGCCAACGACCCTATCGTGGATACCACATAGCCAGCGGCCATGGCAACCTCCTAAAAATACCGGGCGCGGGTGACGGCCTGCAGGACCGTGCTATGGTCGAGTGACCGGGGGACCACGGTTACGGGCGTGCTGCCGCAGGCCAGATACGTCACGTACTTCGTCGTGGTCACGTCTGCCACGTCCATAATGAGCGTAAACCCGCCAGCATCCATACTCTGCACATCCACGACCCCGGCACTCACGCTGCCACTATTGAGGAGTTCCAGGCAGCCATCCTCGCGCGTACTACTGGCACAGACCGCCGTCGCGACCGCATGTTCGGACACCGCACCCTGACACGCCCGGTTCGTGGGACTTGTTGCCCCACCTACTGCTACCGTCGCTTGGGTCCGCACCGTGGCTTGCACATCCACCGGCGCCGCCGCACTCATGAGCCAGAGCCCCGAGGGGGCAAAGCCCAACCCCGTGACAGGAATCGTCGTGTTGATCGTCGTTGAGGTGACAACATTGCCCACCGCATAGCGCCCCCCCTTGAGGGCGAGCGCAAAATACTGAAAGCCGGCCGAGCTAAACTCTAACCAGTTGAGCCGGAAGCCGTTGGAGAGAAAACTCACGAACGCGGCACGGCGCCCCACCGCAGTCGCCGTGTCATTGGGCGACGCCAGACACTCGCCCCCGTAGCTATAGCGACTGGTGGACGCATCGGCCGACGCGTCTTTATCGGTCAGCGCCACTACCCCCTGATTGCTGGGCCCCGTTGCCAGACCAAACAGCAATTGCCCGGTAAAATTCTGGGTCGTCCCACTCGCCACGTCCTGAATGCTGGAGAGCAGCACCAGCGCATCGGGCTGAAAGCCCACGGTCGTCGTGTCCTGGTTCCCGTTGGCGCCCGGCCCGGCAAACTGGACCACAATGGCGTTCGTCAGATCAGTACCACCCAACGCCAGGCAGTGGACGCGCAGGTTCGTCGTAAATTGGTCGGTAATGACCAGTGTTTGCCCCCCGGCATCAAAGCTTTGGAGGTCCGCACTGCCGTCCGTCGTGTCTGAGGTCGTCGTGCAGGCAATCACATTGGCGGCGTCATGACGCCGATTCGTCACCATCGTTGTGGTCGTATCCTGGGAGAGCATGGTCACACAGGCGCGTGCCGTTGCACTACTCGCCATCCCCGCCCCCATTTGCAGGTTCTTGCGCGCAAACGTCGTGGTACTCTCGGTCCGCCCACTCCACCAGTACAAACACGCTTTGGGTTGGAACCCGTACCCGGTCCGGACGACCGTACTGGCGACGGCCCCAGTGCCGATATTAAACGCATCGACAAAACATTGCAGGGGCATGCCTAGAGTCCTAGCCGCGACCGCACAAGCGCCGGGGTGTCGTAGAAGCCCGCCCGCATCTCCGCCAGGATAAAGACCTGTTCGAACTGAAAAATGATACGGTGCTTGACGGCATCCGTGCCGCTCACCTGGGCAATGAGGGCATCATATTCTGCGGCATCTTCGGGCGTCATGGCATAATACTGCTTAATCTGCGCCACCGTGCGTGGGCCAAAAGCGACTTCATAGGCCGCCGCCGCAAACTCGTGGACGGAAATTTTCCGCGCATGGTCGGGCTCAAACGGCTGTCCCATCAAGCGTTCGATCAGGGCCATGGCGACTCCTTAGCCCAGTGCCCGCGCACAGCGCACATTAAAGAGCAGCACGGGTCGCTGAAAGTCATCGGTGCGCAGCCAGTACGGACTCTGGAGCGCCTGGAGCCAGAGGTAAAACGTGCCACTGAGCGACGCATTCTGCACGCCGTCGAGGACGTCCCACGCCGCCTGTGCTGCCGCCCGCGCGGCCGGATAGCCATACGGCGCCCCACGCGTGGCGACTTGCACCACGGGCTGTTCGTAGCGCGCCACCGGCACGTCATGGCTGCGCACGGGCGGCAACCCCGGCACTTCGATCAGCGCGAGGACCGGCACCGTGTTCTCGAGCGTATCGAGCGGCAACCGCCCCTTAAAGAGCGTGTTCCCCACGGCCGCCACGCCGTGACTCTGGAGATACGCCCCTAACTCGTCTAGCAGTGCCATGCTACTCGTCCTTGACGCTACGGTAGACATGCGTCTCCGTGACGGCCAGGTCGGGTTGAATGAGCCCGTCGCGGACGTAAAAGGTGAGCGTCACGTCGCCGTGCATGCCCTTGCGGAGCAGTTTGCGCCACTGTTCGTCGAGCAGTTGGAGAATGGTGCGCCGCTGCTGGACATTAAAGGGCCGCTCGTAGAGGACGGCCTGGCGGGCGTCGGCCAGCTCGGGCAGCGGATTGCCATAGCCATCGTGGCGCATAAACTGGGGCATCGCTAGCCTCGCAGGGCGGGGCCAATGAGGGCAGCGAACCGCTCGGCCATCCCGCCCGTGGCGGTAAACACGGGTTCGGACAAATAGTGGTGCTGACCCCCGTTGGGATGGTTGAACGCCGTATTCTCATGCTGCACAATGGCATACGGCGCGAGCCCATGCCCCCCATAGCGGATGTCGACCGTCGTCTCCTGGCCGCTGGCCGTGGGGCCCTCGACCATGCCCGTCAGAATGAGCAGCGTCGTGTCCACCGGCACGAGCGGCAAGCTGGCCTCTAGGATCTGATCCGCTTCCGTCTTCAAGGCGTGGGCGACCGCGGGGCCAACCTGGGCTTGCAGCCGCTGCCACGACTGGCGCAGGGCGTCGATGCCTTCAAGGGTAATGGTGATCATATGATGACCTCCAGGTGGTCGGGCGTCCCTTGCGGCGTTTTCCACAGATCGACCCGCTCAATCGTCGGGCTCGACCCATCTTCGAGCGTCAGCTTATCGCGGATGCCCAGCGTGACCGTACCATCAAAGAACAACAGCGCCCGGCTGACCCGTTCTTGCCCCTGCGCATTAGTAAAGACCTGCGTGCGGTACTCGACGCGGCAGGGGGTCGCGACGGGTGCGCCATACGTGGGCACGCCATAGCCGTCCTGGCCCGTGTAGGGGGCCACCAGCACCGTATCCGTTAAGAAGGCGACAAGCGCAGCGTGCATATGCTATACTTCCCGGCGGTTGTGGTCAGGTGGGCCTGATCAACCCTCTATCTCACGTCCCTTGAGGACGCGGGGTCCTGATCACATCCCCCCCGCTCGACGGCATACGCCTACGTCCGCAGAATCGGAATCGCGATCATGCCCGCCATCACCCCGTACCCCTTGAGCAAGGCCCGTACCTCGCTCGGCACGCTGGTAACGGGAGACGTGGCCGCCACGGCGTTAGTCGTGTCTTGATAGGTGATCGTCGTCCCGCCAATCTTCGTGGACTTGATCCCTGCCTGCTGACTGCCGCCGTTCGGCTGGCTCAGCGTCGTATCGCCGAGCAGCGCGAGGGCATACACGGCCGTCGCCTGCTCCAACCGAATGGGAATGAGCAGCGGATCAATCGGGCGCCCATAGCGATCGACCTGCCCCGTTTGCGGCCAGGCCAGGGCCTGCGTCGGTGTGGTCGGCGTCCCGTACCAGTGCACCAGGCTATCGAGCAGGCTCGTGGCCCACATGAGTGCCGGGGCCGCATCGCCACTGACCAGCGCGGCATCCCACGCCTCGTGATACGGGCGCTGCTGAAGGTACAGGGTCGCGTCCGCAACAGTCACGTAACTGTTACTCGCACTCCCCGCCGGCGTGGCATCGAGGGCCATCGCCGCGCCTATTCACTGCGCCGCGAGGCGGGCGGATTGGCCGGGGGCGTACTGCTACTGGCCGTGGCCTGATGACTCCGCGCCGTGCTCCGGGCACTCGGCGCATCGGCCTTGCTGGGCGCCATCACGACGACCTGCGCGCCTTCCGGCACGCCCGCCATGAGCTCCGCCTGCTCATTCGCCTTGGCCCGGGCCTCGTCGCGCTCCTCCTCGGTCTGGAGCTCGGGATGCGTGGTGCCCTGGCCGGTGCGAAAGCGGCTCATCGCCGACGCCCGCGCCTCGGGCTCCGGGTCCTTGCCCCCTGGCGGGGCGGCCGTGTAATCGCCCAGGCGCACCGCTTCACGCGCATCGACGGTGTGCATATAGCAGGGAGTCCCGTCCTCTTTGGCATAAACTAAAACTGGATTTTGGGGCATTGCGTACTACTCCTTCATGAATACATAGCGCAAAATCAATAGTTTGTGCTATAATTCTCTATTGCCAGGTGCGCCTGATCAGCGCCTCGTCTTGTATGCCTTGTTCATGCAAGAGCCTGGTACCATACCTTTTGACCGAACAAGGAGGTCATTCGATGGGTAAGCCACGCTCGCCGCGCTATACGCTGATTTGTGCCTATCTTCCCTGTCGCCAACCCTTTACCGTCATTCAATCCCAACGAGATCGCGCTAAATATTGCTCGAAACTGTGTCATAACCGGGCGAATGCCGAAGCGAAACATCTCCACGCCCACGCGATACGTCCGGTGAGGATATGTGCCTATGAACCGTGTGGCAAAACATTTACCGTCAAACCTTCCGACCTCCTGCCAGAAGGTGGAGGAACGTATTGCTCCAGAGCCTGTACGAGTAGAGCCGGTATTCCCCTCAGAACACGGCCACTTGCCGAGCGATTCTGGGAAAAAGTGTTGCTCGCTGGCCCGGATGAGTGCTGGCTGTGGCAAGCAGGCACCTTTGGCAATGGATACGGCAAAATCTGGGTTCCAGAGCGTGGCATGACCGTAGGGGCACATGTCGTCAGATGGTTCTTGGAGTATGGCGTCTGGCCCCAGTCCGGTATCAACATTTGCCATACGTGTGACACACCCCCGTGTGTGAACCTCAAACACTTGTGGGATGGAACCCAACAAGACAATTTGATTGACGCGAGTATCAAAGGTCATATGTCACACCTTCAGAACCGCCGCCGGGGTGATACACATCCTCAAGTCAAATTTACTGAGGCAATCCTCGATGAAATCGAGCGACTTTTAGCTTCAGGACAATTCCTACGCAAGGACATTGCGCAATACTTTGGCGTTACTGTCAATGGTATGCGCCTTGCCCTCCAACGCCATAAGGGATTATAATAACTAGTCTAAACAAAAGTATATATGTCACCCACATCCGTAGCCAGGCCTGCATTGTTGGACGGGAGCGTGATATAAGAGCCCACGACAATGCCTGGCGTTGTGCCGCCAATCACATAGTTGACGCGCACAAATTTACTATCGTTGTCGAACCACTGTGCCTGGGCCCCATTGATCCCGACATGGAGCTTGCCCCCGGCTGTCGTCGCAGGCCAAGTTATACTCGCTATGGTTGTATACGTACCACCGACGAGATCGCTGACCTGGAGGTTGAACACGTAGGTCCCGGTCGCTACGACGCCCGAGGCGTATACAACCCAATCGGCCATCGGAAAATCGCGAGGATACAGCAACACTCCTGTACCGCTCCCGTTGGCTGCAAGGGCTGCACCGGGCGCCAAAAGCTCCGTGGCCTTGTCGAACACAGCAGTAGTCACTATATTTCTCCTTTAGTTTCAAAGGCATATGCTGTATACTCGCGTGAGTTAGGTGGAGTGGCCAGCTCCCGATCAAAAGCCTTGTGTGCCTATCCACGCGAGGGCCTAACACACACCTCCAACGTCTCCATAGGACGCAATAATCATAGTTCTCATTATCATACTACGATTGCTGCATCCTTGATTCCACGCAGCCTAGCCATACTTCGTCCGCTGAAAACCGCCACGGAGGCATACCACTCTACGCGGGTACGAAAAACCGGCTTTGCCTCAAGCTCCCCAAGATCGCGCACGCTAATGTCCTGGTTCTGAATGCCCACGAGCCCGCCGTCGCCCATCTGGACGGCATAGACGCTGGTACTAGCGGCAGCACCGCCACCGGGATTGGCCTCGGTAAAGGGAAGAATGTCGTTGCCCAGGTTGTCTTCCTTGGCCACAAGGATCGGAATCCCGTTATAGCTCATGACGCGTTGGCCGAACTCCGACGGATTCCAGGTGATAAACCCGCCGACCGCGGTATTGCGCGCTGCCTGCGCCAGCCTCAAAGCCATCGTGTTGTTCATAATGAGAAAATTCGCGTCATCGACCTTACTGATCAGCGTATCGAGCTTGAACAGCGACAGCGCATCCCCCCCTGACGTGGCACCCGCGTCAAGGAGCTGACTGGAGCCTGGAGGGATGCGCCGTTGCAAACCATCGAACTCTCTCGGGTCGGCTGAACTGTCACCTTTTATAAAAGCCAGTGTCCAGCGATGCGCGAGAGCCTTGACCTTCAGACCCTCCTGCACGCTGCGTTGGTTGGCTCCCATGGTTTGCGTGATGAACCGATCAACATCCAGGTCTCCCCCAGCAATGACAAGGGATTCTGTGATAGGGTTGAGCACGCCAACCGACTCGGTGAAACCCTCATTCACGCCACGAAATCCCACACCAGGCAAAATATCCTCACGATTATACTTGAGCGCGTTGCCCGCGATGCCTTCAAAAGGTAACACTCTCAGGATGTCAGAATTCCTCGCGTACATCTCGACGATCGCATTGCGTGCGACGTCACCAGAGTTCAGTTTCGAGGCTTCGACGATTGTCAGGGCCATAGGGGTGTTTCCTCCGTACGGATGTCCCTACCCCTGCCGTAGCGCCCTGCCAGGAGGCTTGTCAGGGGAGGAGTTAGCGGGTTTGCGTCGCCTGCCACTCGCGAAAGCGGGTCAGGCGTTCTGCCGGATTCGCGATACTGTTCCAATCAATCCCCGCGCCATTGCCACTATGACTCGCCGGGGCACCGCCCCCGGACGACGGGGGCCAGAGGTGCGAGGCCTGGCCACTGGCTTTGAGCGTGCTGATCCACTCGCTCGGGTTGAGGGGATTGACCCCATCCTTGCTATAGACCGTGTCGTCGCCCTTGCGGGCAATGACGTTGCCCTGCTCGTCCAGGTCGGTGAAGACTGCCAGGCCGCGATGGACCGCATCATCGACCGCTTTCTCGTGGACACCGCTGTGCGTGACCGCGTCGAGCAGCGCGGTTTTAATCCGGTCCTGGCGCCAGCGGCGATCCAGGTCCGCGGCGGTCGTCTTGAGCTGGTCATTCTCACGCTTCAGCATGCCAACATGGCGTTCATGGTCGTTTTTCATCGACTCGGTGCGCCGGGCAATGAGGACCTCGATGCCTTGTTTGTCATACACCTCCGCGTCGTCCAGGCCCTTTACCCGGTCCTGAAGCTTGCGGTAGTCCTCGGGATCGACGCCTTCAAACTTGGTCTTGAGCTCTACGAGCTGCTTTTCGGTGTCACGGCGCAACGCGCGTTCCTGGTTTAAGGCGTTTTTGACTTCCACGGCTTGGTCCACCGCAGGATCCGTCTGGAGCAGCCACCGGCCCTCTTTTTCGGCATAGTGCTCTTGGATGCCTGCGGGAATCTCGATTTGACTGTCGTAACTTTGCTTGAGCACCTCGACAACCCTCCCGGTTGCGTGGGTGGGCCGGCATCCCGCCGGCAGACATCAGCTTCTCTGCATCCCACAGAGGAGCAGGCACAAAAAAAGCGGCCCCCAGGACTCGTGGTCCCGAAGGCCGCTTGCTGGACAGAGGCGGATCTCGCCCGAGGGCAAGAGTCAATTATGCGCTAAGGTTTTGACGTCCTCTGCCGGCTCAAGCCTGGCAGATTCCCTAGTACGGCGTTCAACGTCCTGAACGGAGAGCTCTGCTGTCTCTCTTACTTGCCCAGGCCCCGGAAGCGAGGCTTCCTAGCGGAGAGCAACTGTACCAGCATCAGGTACAGCAAGCGTGTGAATCGTTCTGCATACGCAGCACTGGGCTGAACACGTACGCTGATTCTGAGAGAATCATAGTGTGGATAACCTGTGGAAAAGTCAAGGACTATTTCTCGTCTTGCCTCCGCACAACCGTTCCTGTAGAGTGCGCTCCCGAGATGTATAGAGTGTAGCAAGAGTCATGAATAGTCTAACACGTAGAGGAGAGACCCTATGCCACGCACGCAACCCGCGCCGAGCCCTCGCAATGGCACCCCGTTTGTCATTCCGGCACATCCCGGTGTCACCATTCGCCCCTTACGCGAAAGCTCCGCGACCTTTCGCATTCACGGCCTGGCGCCGTACATGCAGTGCCGCTTTAGCCAAAAAGCGATTGCCAAAATCCAAGAAACGCACCGGCAAGGCTCCCAGGCCCGCTCCAAACGCGTCCGGGAAGCCCGCGATTTTGACGAGGATTACCGCCAAGCGATGCACCTCTTTGCCGATGGCACCTGCGGCATTCCCTGCGCCGCGTTTCGCAACGCCCTTATCAGTACGTGCCGGCTCGTGGGCTTTAAAATGACGATTGCCAAACTGTCCGTCTTTATTGTGGCGGACGGCCTGGACGTCGTAGACGGAACCCCCCTCGTGCGCATTGAAGGCACCCCGGAACAGAGTATTCTCCCGGTACGGAATGCCACGGGGGTGATTGATTTGCGCGTCCGGCCCTTGTGGCGCGAATGGGCGGCCAACCTGACCATTCGCTATGATGAGGAACAATTCAGCACGCAGGACGTCACCAACCTCCTCATCCGGGCCGGCCGACAGGTGGGCGTCGGCGAAGGCCGCCCGGATTCGCGGGATTCCAACGGGATTGAATACGGGTTATTCCAGGTAGCAATCGAGCGCGAGGGAGACGACGATGGCGACACCGACGACGACACCTAAACCGCCCCCGCCAATGTTTGAGACGGAAGACGAGGTCGTCGCCGAACTCCTCGCCTATTATCGCCGGCATGCGCAACGCCTGAGTGGCGTGAGCGAAGCGACCACCAAACTGTGGCCGCGCCTCGTCAAGCGCATGCCGCGCAAGATCCTCATGCACTTGGCCCAGCTCGGGCTGAGCCACAAAGTCCGGACCTTAAACGGGTACGAGTTGGGACGCCAGGGCTGGACGGCGGCCCAGGGCAGTATCCTCGTCCAGCAGACAACCCCAACCGATCCGGCCCAGGCGGGCAAGCCCGTCCGGGTCCGGGTCGAACGCCTGCCATGGACAGGGCCGAAGGTCGTGTTTCCTCGGATTTTGACCACGACGTTGTATGCGACGCAGACGGTCGTGAAACCACTGGTACATTTTACTATAGGAGATTTTGAATTTGTGATGACGGGCTTTGCCGAGCAACGCAACGGCCTGGAGCGGCGCATCGAGGCCATGGGCAGTGCGGTTCAGGCCCTCCGGGCGCATCAGGTGCGCGAAGTCGCAGACCTCCCCCCGCCGGACATCGAGGCGTTTGCCGCCCGATGGGAAGCGGCCCTGCGCAGCGAGCGCGGCACGACGAGCGTGGTGGCGTAGGTAAGAAGTACAGACAAGGCACGACGAGACGTGGCGTGGTTGGACATCGCATGACGAGGCCAGGCGCCGCAGGCAAGGCGTGACAAGACGTGACCCGACGGGGATTGGCCCGACTTCGCGGGCATGGCTAGACAAGGTATCGCAGGCGAGGCCTCGATGGCCGCGACTGGCATGACCAGACGAGACTTGGCGCCGCAGGCATGGCGAGACCAGGCGCGACATGACTTGACGAGACCGGGCCTGGCGAGGCGCCGCAGGCAGCGCGAGCCGTGGCGAGGTGCGACGGGACCCGGCTAGACAGCGCGACGCAGGCAGGACAGACATGGCAGGGATGGGCAGCGCAGGTCTGGACAAGGCGGACCGTGGCGCCGCAGGCACGGCAAGGCGGGTCCGGGTATCGCGAGACAGGGCGCGACATGACAGGGACTGGCGTCGCAGGCACGGCGGGTCGGGGCTAGCTGACCCATCGCTAGACGAGGCACTGCAGGCCTCGCGCGGCAAGACGTCGCGAGCCGGGGCGGGACCGGGCATCGCAGGCAGGGCGTGACGTGGCTAGCCAGCCCATCGCAAGACGAGGCACCGCAGGCACGGCGCGACGCGTCAGGTCTAGGCCGGACATGGCGAGGCGCCGCAGGCGAGGCTCCGCCGGGCGGCGCTAGTCCCCGCGTGGCCAGGACGGGCTGGGCATCGCAGGCGAGGCTGAGCCAGGATGGCGTAGAGTGGCAAGACAAGGCGAGGCCCCGCAGGCGTGGCAAGACTTGGCGTCGTCTCGCGGGACCAGACGAGGCGTCGCAGGCGGGGCTCGACATCGCTCGACTCGTCGGGGCTCGACAGCACTCGGCAAGACTCGGCGCAACTCCGCAGGCTTCGCAGGTCGTCGCAGGGCGAGCCAAGGCACGGCGCGGCTCCGCGGGGCCAAGCGGCGCGGGCGTGGCTAGCCAGCGCGTGGCGCCGGGAGGCTAGGCGCGGCCGGGCATCGCGGGCATGGCGAGACGCCGCATGGACGACGGAGCGTGGCCCGACAAGGCCGGGCCAGGCAGGCTGCGCGTGTCGTCGCGCGACATGATACCGCGTGACCCGGACCGACGCGGCGCCGCAGGCGTGGCTGGACGAGCCAAGGCATATGTAGGCCAGGCTGGGCTATGGGCGGCTGGCAAGGCATAGCATATCAATGACTTAGCGTAATTTTCGGCTTGTATGGGAAGAGGAAACAGGCTATACTAACGGGGTAGGCAGGAGATGGGGTTCTCCTGTCACCCCTGAACACACGCCTCTAGTAGGAGAGACGACATGTCTGAGCAAGATCTTACCATAACTCCACTCGTCCTTGACATTCAATATCGGACCATTCAGGATGCCTTTGTGCAGACGGTCGATGCCCGGAAATTGCATGCCTGGCTGCGGGTTACCCATCGTTTTAATGATTGGATAACCAATCGCATTCGCGAGTATCAATTCCTTGAAGATGTTGACTACCTTTTTTACCACAATTTTAGTAAAACCCAACCAGGCAGACCTGAGCACATGTATGCGCTGACGCTGGACATGGCCAAAGAGCTGTGTATGGTCGAACGCACGGAACGCGGACGGGATGCGCGAAAGTATTTCATCCAGTGTGAAAAAGCCCTCCTCTCTGTCGTGCATACAATCACCGTCCATATTGACCCGCTCAAGGAGGCCATCGCGGCCATTCACACCCGCCTAGATGCCCTGGAGCATATCCCAGAGCCTACGCCTCTTACCCGCAACGGACAGCTTCCACCGCCGACCCCGCGCATCAAGGAACATGCGGAAGTCAGTTGGCACATGGCCCGCCTCTGGACGCTGTTACGCCATACTGACGAATGGCTGAGCAATCGTGAGCTCGCGCATCGGAGTAGTATTAAGGAGAGGACAGCGCGGTCGCATACGCGCTATTTTCGTCAACTCGGCCTGATCGAGGTCCACGAGTACTTTCCTACGCATCTGCACCGTATCGCCGCAGATGCCGAAACCCGCAATCCAGCGGTCTACCGGCGGCTCGACCTGATTGCGGCCTTGATTGAAGAACGCCGCCGCCCGTAGCAGGCATAGCTAGGCCTGTCTAGGCGTCGCTTCGAGCGATCGGCAAGGCGCGGCGCCGCAGGCATCGCGAGGACACGCAAGACACGCATCGCGAGACGCGACATGGCGCGGCCGCGCAGGCCTCGCCCGTCCTGACGTGGCACGACGAGACACGGCGAGGATTCGCATTGCAGGCCAGGCTCGGCTCGTCAGGACACGCGGGGGATGACAAGGCTCGGCGGCACATCGCTGGCATCGCACGCCCTGACGAGACGAGGCAACGCGCGACCAGGCCAGGATTGGCATCGCTGGCATCGCTGGGTGTGGCGCGACGAGACTTGACGAGACTTGGCACGTCCCCGCAGGCAACGCGAGTCTGTGCTTGGCTTGACCGCGCGCGGCCAGGCGCCGCAGGCGTGGCCCGACTTGGCCGGCCGTGCCGTCGCAAGGCCCGGCTGCGCAGGCATCGCTACGCGAGCCACGACGAGACGCGGCTGGGTGTGGCCTCGCCTCGCGTCGCCCTGCCGGCGTGGCCCCTCGTGCTTAGCCCGGGCGCACGCCGTCGTGCAGGGCTCGGCACCACATGGCTGCAGCGCCGGTGACGGATAGCATCGCTCTCCCGTGCAGGACTCGCAAGGATCTGCTACACTCCTGGCTACTCGTGAACGTCTGTAGGGCGACTGGGGCGGGCCGGAACCCGCCCTGGTTGCTTCTCTCGTCCCGCCGCTTGCCTCACGCGTCGCCTTCGTGTAGGGTAGTCCCGCTGTCCCGTTCATGCCCTCTACCCGTCTAACACAAGGAGACACGCCATGATTCGTTGTTCGCGCTCCCGGCTGGTCGCCAGCCTCCTAGCCCTGTGCCTCAGCGCCAGCGGTGCCCTGGCCGCCATTACGAGTAGCCTCGATCCCTCGCAAGCGCCCTCGGGCACGCACCTGCAAACCGGCGCCATCGGCTGTACGGTCAATGCCGACCAGTCCGTCACGTGTAGCACGTTTGAACTGGCGGGCGTCGGCCACACCGATGCCGACGTGGCGCTCACCGCCAGCTATACGGCCATCGTGGACTGCAACAATCCTGGCGCGAATCGGAACAACCCGATTGAATCGCACACCACCAGTTTTAGCGCGACGACACAGATTACCGTGACGTCGGGGAAGAATGGCCGTTTGAGCGTGCCAGCACAGAGCGTCAATCCCACTGCAGTCGCCCAAGGCTGTCCCAATCCCAACTGGACGCCGGTCATTCGCGCGGGCACGTTGACGCTGGCGCATTTCAGCTACACGGTGACGTTTGAGGGGTTTAGCGATCCGTATGTCGTGATTACAGGTCCCTAGCGCGTCGCAGGCTAGGCGGTGCCCGGCGCAACACGGCGTGGCATGGCTAGACGGCGCCTCGCCGGCACCACGGGGCGGATCGACACTCAGCGTCGATGCGCCTCTTCAAACACCACATCACTTACCCGCGCCACCTCCGCCCGCCGAGCCGCAAACGTGACGCGCAAATCGCACTGCGAGAGATGGCCGTGGGCGAAATGCCAGGCGAGGGAGCCGTTCTTCTGGAGCTCCAGGGCACACGCCAACATGCGCAGGTGTTCCTCGGTCACGCCATGCAGTTCCAGTCGTTCCCACACGTGGGTATCAAGCATCGGGCGTCTCCTGGCGGGGGTTGAGACATTCCCAACCCGCAAACTGGTGCGACGACATATCCGCATGCGTATACGTGGCCACCCAGCAGGTCTCCCCGACCCAGAGCAGACCGGGGGCAGCGGGCAGGCGGGGGAGATGTGCCCGCACGAAGGCCTCCAGCGTCGCACTAATCGGCGGGAGTCGCCGCCCCTCGACCATCATACCGTCCCTCCTGCTCCCGGCGCCAGGCCGCGTACTTGGGGGCCGCCTCAAAGCCAAAATCGGTCGCATACATGCGAAGCTTCTCCAGCACTTTGCCTCCGCCCTTGCACTGCTGGGCATACCGTGGCGGGTTCGCCTCCGCACAGACAGAGGCGATGATCTGACGCAGCTGGAACGTATGCGTATGCCAGCGCGTGGCCACTCGCGCTAACGGCTCTCCGCGTAAGGCTTCCTGCGTCATCCGACGATAGTCCTGCATAGTCAAATGCCGATGACACAGGCACTGACACTGCGCACACGCACAACAGGCACTCATACGGACACCTCCGGGAGTTCCTCGGGCAGCGTGAACGTATAACTCAGCCGGTAGGCGCCGGGCGTCTCCGGGTCCATGCGCCAGCGCCGCTGCTCGGCCTGACTCGGGAGCATCCCGGCCCGCTGGAGCAGCACCTCGACCTCTGGCATGGTCCGGCCCAGCAGCACGAGCGCCGGAATACCGAGATCCCCGGTCAGCGTCAGCGATCCCGGCATGGATCCTCCTCGGCCTCGCGCAGCAGGGCCTCTGCGACCTGGGGTAACGTCTCTAGCGTCACGTAACGCAGGTCGAGGTCAGGGCTATAGTCCAGCTCGTCGTCAGGGTGTTGCTGCCAGTGGGCATAGCGGGTATCACGGGGCGTCATACGCCCAACTCCTCTAAGGTGAGTGGCTTGCCCGTGAGACTGTCGATCAGTTGCCGGGGGGTCAGCGTCCCGGCGCGAAACATGCGTGCGCGCGTGGGACCTAACACGGCATCCTGATACGCCGTATCACGGCGGGAGAGCCACTGACTCACCGTCTGTTGCGGCACGCGTCCGCCGTCCGGCACGACAGGGATCATCTCACTACGACACCCGGGATGGTACGGGGGTCCATGGAGATACGGGACGCTATGATTGATAGGTTCATGCTCCGGCACGGTATAGCGCAACCCATGCCTGCCTAGGCAGAGAGTAGACGTATGGCTGTCAAGGATCGAGCTATGTTCTACCTGTACGACGTCCGCATTGACATCGGCCACCTTGACCCGTGCCTCGCTCACCGCGTTCGTCGTCTGCGTACGCAGGAGTCGGGCCGCGTCCTCTTTCGCCTTCGCCATAATCCCATCCTGAAAGCCGTTGGCCGCCGTGCCGTGCACGCGTGCAACGAGCGTCGGCGTGGGTTCTTCCAGGCTCACCCCCACCATGAGCGAATCGCCGAGACGGGTCACGAGTCCGGCCGCCGCGCGGCTCCACCAGTCCGCGCCCGTGGTACTCAGATCCGTCGGCGTCGCCGGGCTCGGGATGAGCGTCTGCCGTACGACCCGGCGCAGCGCCGTCTCACTAGGCACCTCCTCGATGGTCCGGGCCTCGGTAGCGGTATTGACGATACGCTGCGTGCTGGTCGCCTCTTGCTCGGCCAGGGCGATGAGAAACGCGTCCACGTCGCGAGCAATCTGCGCGTACCGGGTCGTCACGAGGGGGTCCACCTCATCGCGCATCAGCGCCTGGACCGTTCGCCGCCTGGCTACGAGCAACGAGAACTGCGCCGGGTCGGCTTCCCGGAGCGCACTAAGCAGATCCTGCTCCAGCAAGAGGAGAATAGCCCACACCTCCTGGCGCTCGCGCGTCTCGGCCCGGCCGACCTGGAGGAGGCGCGCCGTCATAGCATCGGCGATTTGCACGTTTATAGCGTCGGCCATGTCTCAATCCCAGTTCGTGGGTCATCCCCACAGATGTGGGGAACACGCTTCATGCGACGCCGTCCTCGGCGGTACGCTGGACGTCTGCGGCATCCAGCCACGCCTCCAGAGTCCGTAGCAGCGTAGCCGGGGAGACGATCGCGACGTCCGTGTCGTGATCGAGTGTTTGCATCATCGCATCGACCATAGCTTCGGCAACAAACCGCGCGAGCAGGGCATCCACTTCGGCAAGGGCGCCCTCTAGCGTCCCATCCGCGCCAGGATACGGCGTGTGCGCCCCATTGCCTAACGTACTCATATGGTGCACCCTCCCGCCCCGTCGTGGGGCATTGACAGGTTCGGCCAGTCTGCGGTTCATCCCCACACGCGTGGGGAACACGAAACTCCGTGTGCCTACCGTTCCCTAATGTACTCGGTTCATCCCCACAGGCGTGGGGAACACTCATACGCTCGGCCAAAGCACCTCATCGAGCACCTCGAAACACTCGATCCGCCCATCGCTGTGCAACTTATAGCGTGCCACCACGATCTGCTGCCCCTGATCGTTCACCGTCTGCGCCTCGACCAGGACATCCTCGGTGGGCACGGACTCCGCCATCACCTGCGCAATCGTCTCTTCAAATACCCGCCGCGCGTGCGCACGATCAAACGCCATCGGTGTCTCTCCCTGTCGGCGTGTGGACAAGCGTCCGCGCCAGCTATTGCACCAGACGCCGACTATACCGTCAGCCGGAGCCGACTCGTCTCGGGCAAGGCTTCCTCATGGCGCTCCCATTCACCCCCGCCCACCGGAATCTGAATCTCGCCGCTAAAGCCTGCCGGCTGGACAAGACTGCTGGCCCACTTAAACAACTCTTTCTCGATAGCCGCTTGGAGCCGCTGCAGCACCTGGAGATACTCCAGCTCCGCATCGCCGGCCTTCGCGTCGAGCTGGCCCAGCGCCTGACGCATCACCTGCTCCTCCTCGGGGGTCGCCTTGTGACTCTCGGGATCGGCAAGGATGCGCTGCAAGGCCACCACGAGATGGCGGAGCTGGTCGATATACCCCTGTGCCAGGTCGGCCTCAGCGTCGAGGGCCTGAAGCATCGCCTCAATCAGAGCTTCGAGCGTGGGATCGTAGGGTTCCACTAGTCGTCTCCTTGCTGGTGGAGTTCTTCCGTCACACACTCCTGCACATCGAGCAGGAGCTGGCGATAGGACCGGGGCGATGCCGTCCGGGGGCGAAACGCCATGAGCAGCCGCTGCAACGCATATGCCCGGTCTTCCTGGCGCATGCGGAGGCGTATCTCCTCCTGCAGGGTCTCAAAGGCGGTGGTCGTGTGGTCAGCCACGGGCATACTCCTCCGCCTGAGCCTGCTCGGCCTCGACCAGCTGCGTCGCCAGCACGGCCATGAGGCGGCGCAACAGGCCGGGATAGGTCAGGTGATAATCCTCCTCGCGCGGATCCCAGGTGGCGAGGAGTTGGCGGACCATCTCGCGCTCCACGGCACGGTGATGATCACGCTCGGAGCGTGGAACGACCGGGATAGCGGGCATGGGGTTATCTCCTTGTGCGCAAGCCCCGACGGGCAAGGCGTTTGCGGCCGGCGGCGCCGGCGCGCTTGGCAATATACGTCGCCAGGGCAAAGGCATTGCCTTTCCGCACCCCCCGACGCTTGAGTTGTTCCGCGACCTTGCCCCGTGCCGCACGGGCCTTGGTTCCGGTCCGAAAGGACACTTTTTTCCGCGCCATAGTAACACGCTTTCTCTCGGCGCACACCGTGCGCTCGCGCTCCCTCACCCCCACCGCGGCGGTTCCTTTTGCCCTCTTGCAAAGACTGCCGATATATCTATACGCTTGCAGCGGTGGGAGGGGGGAAGGGATTTATCGAGGTTTTCTCCGAGATCTTCTCTTCTTTCTTAGATCTGCAGAGCACCATTTCTCCCGCCTACGCCGCGGTTCGTGCCGTGCCATTGCGTCCTGGCGGAGCCGTGCCTGGCCCTGGCGGCAGCGTTACCAGCGGCCGTTGCGCTTGCTCATCTTCAATCAGCGCCTGTTCTTCCTCCACCGGCACGAGCGGTCTCGCAATCTCCCCACGCTGTAAACAGAAATAGAACGTTTCATACGAAATAGTGCCATTGAGCAGGGCTTGCATCAAGGCCTGGAGCATCTGGGGCTGCATCAGGTTCGAGACGAGGTCCTTGTTCAGCACGACATGCACGGTAGGCTCATCACTATTCTCACTGAATCCAGCCCACCAGTTATGGACCTGGAGTGCCCACGTCAGCCCCTGACTCACGCTACTCACGAGGCTCTGCACGGGACTATCGCTCCCCGCCATACGCCACTGCACCCCTGTCGCCGTCTCCTGCGTGTCCGGGGGGCCTTCGAGCAGCCGGGCCCCCATCGCCGCCATCATCTGCAAATCCGCCTTGAGGGCATTTTCGTGGGGCTGGAGGCCCTGGCCGTGAAATTCGACAATGCCCACCTTGGCTTGATTATCGGGGAGGAAGAGGGCCGAGCTGGCGCCCACATAGAGCTCTGGGGGGGCTTCCATATTGGCCGCAATGTAGAACTGGGGCATGGCCGTAAGGTGCAGCGCATGCTCATAGTCGGCGCTATGGCGCCAGTTGAGGAAATTGCGGCGGACGAGGCCTTCCAGGAGCGACTTCTCCGGGGTCGGCTCCAGCGAGAACGGCGCCATGAAGCAAAACGGCAGGTAATCGAGCGGTTGCCCCTGGCGCATGGGCATCCAGACGCGTTGCAGCGTCGCCGCCTGCGCGTTGGTCCGCTGGCCCACGGGGTCTTCCAGCCACAGACTCACCTCGTAGAGGCCCACTTCATTCAAACGGAGCACGCGGTATTGGATCTGATCCTTGACCACAAAGAAGTCGGGCGTGCCCCACACGCCTTGAGGAACCTGCACGCATTCCTTGAGGACCACGAGTGACAGGATCGTATCCCCACCGCGTTGCATGGTGCGCCAGTTGATGATCTCCTCGGCCCGGTACGCCACCCAGTAGGGGCGACTCTGCGGGGGCGGGGGGAGCAGCTGGCCGTCCGGCGTCACGTCCCCGGTGGGGAAGTCCACGAGGATACCGAAGCGACCCATCAACAAGGTCTCGCGCACGGCCTCTTCGCAGAACATGCGGAGCGAAATGCCCGTCTGCGTGATATCGGCGAGTTGGGGCTCCAGCGTGGCAGGGCCAATGAGTTGCGGCTCATGCCGAAAGACGGACCCGGTAATGCCATGTACGGCATGTTCGGTCGCACTCGTCCAGGACGGGCGATCCCGATAGGCGGCGTATTGTTCATCGCGGCGCATCCCCGCTGGCCGGGGTAGGTACGCCGTCCCGTCCAGGGCACTGCCCCCGGCCCGCTGCGAGACACTCAAGGGCCGGGCCGACTTGACGGCGGCTTCCCCCAGATAGGCGTCGCGCAGCATCCCCCACAAGGGCAGCATAGCGGCATAGGCGGGGTGGGGCAGGGTGACGCTCATTAGATATGCATCTCCATCAGCCGCAGGGGCTTGGGTTGATTGAGCAGTAACTCGGTAAAACACCAGACCGCCGCGTCCATCCGCGAGGGCGACGGCATGCCCGGCACCCAGGACACCATTTCCTCTTCGAGCGCCGGGAACACGCCCACGTGCGAAATCCTCCCGTGTTCATACTCGGCACTCACTGGCTCGGCCCGCGTCTGCTTGCTGCGGCTTGCATGCACCATCTTGTAGTGGACGGACGCCGTGGGTCGGGCGCCTTGACGGTACATCTCTTGCGCCACAAAGGCAATGACCGTGCCAATCCACTCGCCGCCATTGTTGGCTTCCCCAAGGAGGACATCGGCCTCTAACTGATCGTAGAGCAGAATCGCCTGGCGCGCACAGGCCGCCGGCGTCCCGCGTCGGGAGGCATCGCGCAAGGTATAGCCATGGCCCTGCGCATCCCGTCCCCCGGCGACAATGCCCATCTCGTCACTCGTCTCCTGCGACGTGCCCGCAGGATCGAGGGCGATCGCCACCCGCGTCAAGGCCGGGAGTTGGTTCGTGGTGATCCGGGTCCGGTCGAGGAGCGCTTGCGTCCACAAGGCGCCTGGCACCTCGTCAATGTCTTCGGCCAGAATCTCCTGGCGATGGGCGAGTACGGACATATCCTGGAGAATCTCATGGAGCGCCTGGCGCGAGATATGCGGATTGGCATGCGAACTAAAATGAAAGGTCGCCCAGCGCCCTGTGCGATCACTGCTGGCGGCTTTAAAGAGTTTGGCGGCATGGCGCGGATCATGGGCTTTGGTCGTTCCGGCCGCCCGCAGCGAGGGCGGAGTATAACAAAAAATCGCCACACTGTTCGCCCGGTCGAGCATCATGGGCGCCCCGACGAGCTCCCACGCCTCCTCATTGCAGAGCTGCCACTCATCGAGAATGAGCCGCGAACAGTAGTCCCCGCGTAACGTATCGGCATTCCAGGCCGTCTTCGCCCGAATGCGTTGCTCGGTGCCCGGCAACTCAATAATATGCAGCGTTTCGTTCTTACGAAAGAGCCCGGCCTCGATCGGTTCGGCCAGCGCCAGCGAGACCTCATGCCAGAAGCGCATCACTTGCTCGGCGGTCGGCACGGCATAGAGCACACGCTCGCCCTTGAGAAATTCCTCGACGGCAAAGATCGCAAGGCCCGTGGTTTTGCCCCCGCGGCGTCCAGCACGGATGACCCGCCGGGGCGCTGTTGAACGGAGAAAGCGTAGTTGCTCGGCATGCGGACATTTGAGCCGAATCGTGACTGGGAGCAGCCGGGCGCTGGGCTCGACGGCCGTCGCGGTCATGGGAGCGACCCATGGGAGGGCAGTTCCAGGACGGGCTGTGGCTCGGGCAACGCCAGGGGAGCCGCCGGCGGATTCTCATACACGACCCGCAAGACGATGTCGTGGCCGTCCTCGCCCGTATGTTCGTGGCGCTCGGTATAGCCGCGATCTTTGCCAATGGTCTTCAGGGCAAAGGCAATGCCCCAGGGCTCGCCGTTCTGGATGGACTGCCACAGTTTCAACTCCGCGGCATCAAGCATCATACCACGCTGGGCATCCTTCGCCGCCTGGACGGACGGATAGCGCTTGCAGTAGAGGCGGATCGTTTCGGGGTTACAGCCGAGGCGCTGGGCCGCAATAAACACCATGCCCTTCGTTTCGATCAGGGCATCGGCCACTTGCTTCGCGGTATAGCGCTGCGGCATAGACATAGGCCAAAAGTTCCAAAAGTTATGCAAGCCGCTGGGGCTGCTCCCCCGTTAACTGTGACCACCTCTCAAGTGTCACCGCCACATAGCCGGGGCCGATCTCGCAGGCATAGCAGGTACGCCCCAAGTTCTCACAGGCCATGAGCGTGGTACCGGAGCCGAGGAAGGGCTCATAGACCAGGGCACCCGTAGGCGTGCTACTCTTCACCGTGCGCTCAATCAGAGCCAACGGCTTGGGCGTGGGGTGACCCTGACGCTCTTCACCCTTGACGCGGGGGTAGGCCCACACGTCGGTCATATTGTCGTGCGTATTGTCGAAGTAGGCGCGGGTGGCATAGTAGTCACGCTTGAGGTCGTCGTAGTCACGCTTGAAGCCGTCGCCACGGGCAGCCCGCTGCCAGGCTTCATAGACCTCGCGGGTGGGCATGGTCCATTGCGAGGCATCAAACCAATGGCAACCACTCGTAGGACTATGGCCCGCGAGGCTTTTACAGCGAGCATTGTCCCACCCCATACGGTCACGTTCCTGTTTCAAATACGCACGGATCGGCTCCCACCCCTCCCAGTAGTTGTCAGCATTGGTGCTAAAGCCTTGCTCACCCAGCATGAAGAAGAGACAGCGCTCGCTGGCACCAGGATACAGGCGTAAGCCTTCGGCGCCCTGATGACTAATACCACCCGCCCCAGCGTCGCCCTTATCCCAGACCAGCTCATTGCGAAACGTGAGCCGTTCACTCGCCTGCAAGCCGCCCTGATACCACAACCGCCACAGGTCCTCCGCATTGCCCCAGAGATACACACTGGCATTAGCTGCCAGGCTGGCGCGGGCGGCATGCCACCAGCGCATCTGGAAGGCGTCGAGCTTGCTGGCGTAGAGGTTGTCGTTGGCAATGCCCTCGGCTTCCTTGCCCATACCATAGGGCGGGTCCGCGTGGCAGAGGAGCGCCTGCTGGCCCTGCATAAGCCGCTCGACCACCGCCTTGTCGGTCGCGTCGCCACACAGAATGCGGTGTGGGCCGAGTGCCCAGAGCTGTCCTTGGGCTGTCCCCCACTGCTCCCGGAGTTCCTCGGCACGGTCTACTTCGGGCGCCACGTCGCGTCCGGCCTGCTCGCCTGTCCCCTCGCCGCTGCCGGTCTGCTGCGCGATCAGCGCGTCGAGCGCCGCCGCGTCATACCCGGTGCCGAGCAGCGCCAGGGGGTCCTCGGCCGCGAGGTCCACCAGGAGGGCGGTGAGCTGCGCGTCATCTTGCTCGCGCAGTCGCGCAATATGGTTATCGCCCACGAGCAGCGCGAGGGCCGCCGGATCGTCCGGCGCATACGGCAGGCGGTAGCCGGGCACATGCGTCTGGCCCAGCGCCCGGGCGGCTTCCACCACGCCATGGCCGGCGAGCAGGGTCCCATCCTGTGCCAGGACGACGTTGCGGTAAATGCCGTGCTGCGTAATCGAGGCTTTGAGGTGGTCGAGTTCGGCTGGGGGATGCGTCCCGTCGTTGCGGGGATGCGGCTTGAGCTCGGCAATGGCGACGAGCGTGAGTTGCTCGGGCGAGAGCTGCGTGAGCGGGGGCGCCATCGCACTACACCGGAGCCGGGACCGGCAGCGGGGTCGTGGGCGCCGGCGTCGTGTCCTGGGGCAGCACCGTCACCGCCAGCCAGGGGCCGACGTCCTGCGTCGGCACGGCCGTCTTCAGTGTGGCGCCCAGGCGTGCTTCGTAGGCATCGCTGCTCATCGTCGCGGCGTGCATGGAATCGCCTACAAAGCCGGGGGGCAACTCAAAGGTGAGTGGCGTGGTACACGCCGCACAGCGGAGGCGCACGAGGACCTGATAGCGCTGGCCCTGGGGGAGCGTGGCGGTCGGGCGCGCCTGGACCTGGGCTTCAATATTGCTGTGCGGACACGGGGACTGCTCGGCCATGGTTTCAATCCCTTCCAGGGACGTGACGACGCCACCACGCCTCTCCGCTCCGCTCAAGGAGAGAGAGAGAGAGAGTAGGGATGAGGGGTGAGATGGGCGTGCTCGACGTGCGCGAGCCAAGAGGGCGGTTGAGGCCCCCTCGCCACTGTGGCGCCCAAGCCGTACGCAAGACGGAACGTCAACGCCGATGTACAGAACAGAATCAAATACGCCCTACTAGTGTGCGAGAGACGGCTGGGGAATGTCAAGCAAAAACGGCGGGTGGCGAGGGAGCGAGAGCTTCTCCTATAGACCTTAGCTATCAAGGCGTATTTTGCGCAAGACTACCGCCGATACATAACCTTCACGCAAGCCAAAGATACGAGCGATAACCCCAACAGGAAATCCTGCATAGGCAAGAGAACGTATACGTTGAATCTTTTCAAAAGGATGTTTTAACACAGGCTTGTGTTGTTTGCTGCGTTCAGGATCACGTTTTCGCCAATGAGGAGCGCCTCGTTGATGGAGGCTTATATGCGTACCTGCCGCAATAGCATCGTGAATATTTTGTAGGGAATCACCTATATAGACATGGCGAGGATGGAAATGGCAACACGCGCGATAGTTACATTTATGGAGAGCGTAGAGGCCAGTAGGGATGTGGGCATGAAGGGCGATTTCACAGGCGAGGCGATGGGCAAGTATGTTCTTGGAAGGCAGTTTGGTCTGTTGGTACCGCGCGGCATCATAGACAGACAACACCCCATAGCCATTACTCAGCGCGCCGCGCCACGGCCAGCAACACTCGCCGCATTCGATCCCATGCTCACAGATCTGCACGTGGTTCCAAAAACGCTCCTCAAGCGAAACACTCATACCATCGGCTCCTCGTTATCCTCTTCGAGATCCATCCCTAATAAGTAATCGGTTGGCACGCGTAAGGCACGCGCAAGACTCTTGACCGTCACAGCTTCGATGCGTGGGCGTTGCCCACTGAGAATTTTCCAGAGGTGGGTAGGATTCAGCTTGGCCCGTCGCGCCAACTCGCTACGCGTCCAGCCTTTGGCTTTGCGACATGCCTCAACACGTTCTGCAATATTCCATGCCATAACCTGCTCTCCTTTCAGAACAGAGTATAGCATAATATTTTCCGTTTGGGTGTAAAATAGTTTCCTATTGGCATTGACATACTTCCCAATTGGGTGTAAGATTACTTTCAGTTGGTTGGTTGATTGACAACGCGATGGGCGCTACAGAGTTGAGTACCTCATGCATGCCGGCACTTACGAAACCGGGGAGGGAAAGACAGAGCCAGGGCGAGAAGAGGCACACCCCCCTCGAAGGCTACTGAAGACAAACGCCCCACTAGGAGAGCATCGAACGCGAGGACCCTGGCGACGACGACACCATGGTGTAATGAGCCTGCGCGGGATGCGCAGCTGTTCACAGGCAGCATAAACCTCAGATGACACCAAGGAGACGCCCCATGACCTTTAAAAGCTTACAAGTCGGCGAAACGTTTAGTTTTTCCCCGAGCACGGTGAGCCGCCTGCGCGTTCTGCACTGCTGGAAAATAGCCCCCCGCACCTACGGGATTGCCCTGCGAGACGGCACCTGCACCGTCGAGACGATCACCCACTGGCACACGCCGGTGTATCAGCACGGCTTAACGGCCAGTGTGTATATCCCTGAATAACGCAGAGTGAGCAGGCCTCGTGCCTGCCTAATGCGACCGCCTCATGGTGAGGCGCCTGTCACAAGCCTGGACGCGACAAGGAGCAACGTATGAAGCAGCCGCGCTGTGAACGGAAAGAGTACAGCACCGACCATGGGGAGCGCCACGGACAGCGGGTATCGTATGTGCGGACGCGCCGCTGTCCGGCGAGAGGCAGTGTCACGCTGCGACGGAAGCCAGGCTACATGCCATGGCCAGACCTGGACGTGGTGCACCTGTGCGAGGCGCACGCGGCAGAGAGGCTCCAGGGAGACGCGTCCTGGGAGCAGATCGACGGAAGTGAAGGCGCCCGGCCAGCAGCCACGCTCAAGCCGGACGCCTCCCCATGAGAGAGCCACCCCCAACGGAAGGAGAGAAGCTCATGCAGACAGTACCACAGACCCCCACTGCGCACAAGCGCATCGCCTATCACGCGACGTTTCAGGGCACGTACGGCACGGCGCTCCGGAACCACCGCGGCGAGGTGTACTTCGTGAGCGACGACGACCACGTCCAGCGCCTCACGGACGCCGATGCCCCAGCACTGATGCTTTTTGGGAGAGTTGATGTGGCGGCCGAGCAGCGGCTCGCAGACCTGGCCGCCGGGACGGACCTCACGGTCTTAGAGGCACGGAAACGCGAAGCCGCCATCATCGCGGCGTAAATCATCCGGGGCGAGCGCGAACCGCCCCCCACCACAAGGAGACCGTATGCCTAGGCAATCGTATCCGCTCCTCGACATCAAACAGGCCCTGCAGGACGCCAGCCGCAACCTGGCGGACGTGCTGGTCTACTTGGACATTCTCGCCCACGACAGCGACGGCATGTACCCACCCGACGCCGACACGCTGCGCCACAACGTCACCGCAGCCAGGCAGCTGCTACCGTACCTGATACCCAAGCGCGTGGCTAACGCTATCGCCCACGAGCAAGCAACCTACGACGCCTGCGAAGCGTACTGGGCACGAGAGTAACCACAACCACCGGGGCTGCTTTCCATAGCCCAGCACCACAAGGAGACCGTATGATCCGCACCACGACCACCCTCGCCCTGACCCTGAGTACGCTACTCCTCGCCGGGAGTGTCCTGGCCGGCCCGAAACAGCCGCGCCCGGTGCCGGCGCCGCCGCCGCTGGAGACGTATCTCACGCCGACGGAGCAACTCTGCCAGATACGCGGGGTCTTTACCCTCACCTTCGCCCGTGCTCGTGATGGCGGCATGAGCCTCCTCAGCGCCCTGGACCTCTCTCGGCGCATCCAGGTAAGACTCGGCACCGATGCACAGACCCAGGTCGGCGCTGAGGCGATCATCCGCCTCGTCTACGACTTCCCACGCCTGTCTCCGACCACACTCCAACAGGAGATGGAACGTGGGTGCCTCACGCGCATGACGGCGCAGGATCTCGGCATGCGCCCCCCCGAAGCGGAGGATGCCCGCCTGCGCTACTGAGAGCACAAGCGAGACCGCCAGGTGGGCGAACACCCGACGGCCTCTTGCCCGTACCCTTCCCCAGAAAGGCAACGCAGATGAGAACCGTAGCACCCTTTCCCGGCGGCGACAAGCCCCGCACGTTCGCCGCGATGCTCACCCAACTGACTGCCATTGCCCATGCCAAGCTCCCCCAGGAGCAGCACGGCCGGCTCGAAATGGGCCACGCGATTGTCGTAGCGGGCGGCGTCTTCCCCGAGGACGACGGCACCCACTTCAGCGTCTGCTCCCAGGAGGGCGAGGCGGCGCACACGTATCTGGTCAATAGCGCCTGTCCCTGCAAGGATGCGCAGTTTGGCGCCCCCCAGGCGCGGTGTAAGCACTGGTTTGCGGCCCTGCTCTACAAGCGCACCCTGGAGGAGTTGGCGGCGCCGGGTGCGCCCGTGGCCCCCGCGGCCTTACCCGAGGCGCCGACGAGCGTCAATGTGCGCCTGACGATCGACGGGCGCGAGGTGCAGCTCACCCTCCGCGGCGTGGCAGAAGACGAGGTCCTGGCGCGACTGGAGCGCGTCCTGGCGCGCTACCCGGCGGCCCCGACGCCCAGGAGCACGGCGTCCGAGCCGGAGCAACGCCTCTGTGCCCGGCATGGCGTACCGCTAGAGCAGCGCCGCAGCAAGAAGAACGGCAAGCCGTACTGGTGCCACACGGCGGCAGGCGGCGGCGTATGTTTCGGTGATTAACCACCACCGGGGCGGCGTACGCCGCCCTCTCACCACAAGGAGGAACGATGGCCCGTCCATCGCCGCGATGTCGATTGGAAATCAGTATCGAACGCTACGATGCCGCGCAGGCGCAGTGGCCCCGCGTCTATGAAGACTACGTACAGGGGACCCCCGCCCGGCTGGTGACACTCTTACGCGGCCTCGCCGACGAGATCGAGGCCGGCCTGCTCACCCCCACGGATTGCCCTGACACCGTTACGACTGATGACTGACCCACCACCACACGAAGCGCCAGAGCCGGACGACCGCCTCGTCCGGCAGCCGCTGCACCAGGGCAGGATGGTCCTGCTTTTTAGGGTTGTCTCACGCGCCCGAGAGTCGTAGGATTCCAGCCGACTGTCCCCGCTTGCTCTACGCTCAAGGAGCCTCCTGTGAGGAGTGACCCATGCGCCCGCCAGATCGGTGGACCGAAGCCGACGCCATTGCCCACGCCCAGCGCCACGGCCTGGCGCTCGACCCGGCCCTGACCCTGCCCGCCAAGGCACGCACCATGGACCCTGAGACGCCCGAGGGGGTCCTCTTGGCGCGCGTGCGTACGCTCGCCAAAGCCCATGCCTTTGAAACGTTCCACGTCTTTGATAGTCGCAAATCAGACGTAGGATTTCCGGATCTGACCTTGGTCAAGCCAGGACGTCTGATTTTTACCGAACTCAAAAGCCAGCAAGGCAAGCTGACACCCGAGCAAACCATCTGGCTCGATCTCCTACGGCATTCGGTGCCTGGGGTCGAAGTCTATGAATGGCGCCCGCGTGATATGCCAGCAATCGAACGCATCCTTACGAGGAGACCGCTGTGAACCACGACGCCCTCCGCACGCTCATCCACGCGCGCGAACGCCAGGACGGCACGGCCCTGCAGGTCGTGACGCAACCCTGGGCCGCCCCGTATCTCACGATGCCGGGACAGACGTCCCAGGCCAAAGCGGAGACGTTGCAGCTCCTGCGTGCCTGGCGCCACCGGGAGGAACACACAGACCGCGCCCAGCGCCTCGTGCACGGCCGTGCCCAGGAGGGACTCTGGCACGGCGCCCAGGCACGGCTGAGCGTGTGGCTGCGGCGCAATTAGCGAAGAAAGGGAACACGATGGCCACACGCAGGCATGATGCCCACACCTCCCGGACGCCGCAGGCGTTTGTGCCAGCGCAGGTCCTGCCGCGCGTCCGCTGCTACGAGTGCGGCGGTATTTTCTTCGGCACGCCGGGGAATCGCTGTGAAAGGTGCCGCGCCCAGGAGGTGCCCCACGAGGCCCTAAGAGCGCCAGAGAGCCCGACCCCGCTCGACTCCCTCCATCGCTCTTGGCGCCAGGTCACGCCGGAGGATCGCCTACGCTTCTTGAGTGAGATGCTCACACCGCATGAGCGTCGGGCGTTACAGGGTGGCGTCGAGGAGGAGTAGATGAGTCGCACGGCCCGGCGCCGCACACCCCCATCCAGGCGCCGGGCCTATCGGCAGTTGCTGCGCGATCCGCGCTGGCAGAAGCGGCGGCTGGAGATTTTTGCTCGCGATCGCTGGGCCTGCCAAGAGTGCGGGGCAACGAACAGGGAGTTGCAGGTGCATCATCGCTGGTACGTGTACGGGGTGATGCCCTGGGAGGTGCCGATGCAGGCCCTCGTAACGCTGTGCAGAGCGTGTCATGGGAAAAAGAGGCAAAGACGGAGGTGAAGACGGCACAGACAAAGAACGGTTACGCGACCTCCTGCAGGTCTAGGCTGCAGTCTGCAACTGCGACAAAGCAGCCACTACGAAAGGGACTCCGCATGAATCTCGAACAATTCCGCAGCGATGTGCTGCATGGCCGTCGTGACGCAATCCAGGCATTTATTCACGCCCTGGCCAAGGAACGCGGGAATCAGCAGTTACTGACCCTAGCGCAGCGCTATACCTACCGCAGCTGGCACCGCGAAGACAGTTTTGAGGGCCACCGCGTCATACTCGCCCGCGATTTGGCCCGACTCTGCTATGAAGACGGCGACACCTCAACGCTTGGCAAACTCCTAAAGCGCTATGACGTTGAATTTCTGACTATTGGAACCTCCGGTTACAATGACCGGAGGTTCATTATAGATCACTTTGGCCTCAACAAGCACACATCGCAGGCCAATTTTGTCGCCTGGCCCCATGTGCTCCTGGCGGGAGCGAAAGGCGATACCGAGTTTGCCTGCAAGATGTGGACGTATATCCAGGAACAGCTGACCTATGCGGAAGCCGACCAGGAATCGCGGGAACAGACCGGCCTCGGGGTCCAGGAGAATCTCCAACGCCAGAGTGCGGCGGCGGCCTTCCCGGAACTGCGCGCCATTATCGAACTGGTCGAGGGCGTCGCCCAGGCCCGGCTCGCCGCCCACGAAGCCCAGATCCAGGCAGCGAGGGCCGAGGTCAAAGCGGAGATGGCCATCCAACACCAGCACTGGTTTACCATTGCCGAGTATGTCTACCAAGAAAAGCTCGAGCGCCAGTTTCCTGAAAAGCTCTGGCCGGAGTTTGGTCGCTATCTAACCGGCTATTGCCTGGAAAAAGGTATCCCGATGCGCAACATGGGGGTGATCGGCAAACCCTATCCCTCGGCACATGGCTATCATGTAGAAGTATTGGCGCAGTGTCTGGAGCCGTGGCTCAAACGTCAATATGCCATCCCACTCCAGCGGGTAAAATAGCGTGGCACCCCGCCGCGCGCCGAGCCGTAGCCTGACGATACGGGTGCCCACCGATCTCTACACCAGACTCCAGATCTGCGTGCTCGAAAAACAACGCGAGGGCGACGGAGCACCTGTGTCTACGACACAGATCGTCCATGAGGCGCTTGAAACCTATCTCATACGGCATCAGCGTAAGACACAGCGTAAGACACTGCGCCAGACACGGAAGGTGACCCATGGGTAAGAGAGGCCGAACACAGACACCGCCCTCCGGGCCGCCGTATGAGCCGTACCGCTCCGCCGAGGGGTTGCCGCCCGCGGCCGCCGCCCTCCTCGCCTATATCCGTGCGAACGATTCCGTGACGTTTGCGGAGATGCCGACGGTCCTCGCGCCGTTTATGGAGACGCGGGGCGAGATGGCCACGGAAGCGTCCCAGGTGCCCAATCTCCTCTTCTGGGCCGGCATGAGCGAGGCCTGGGTCGAGACGCTCCAGGCGCTGTTCACGGCGCACCTCATCTGGCAGGAGCCGTGCTCGCTCACCAGTTACCTGATTGGTGACATCCTCCGCTACCTCAAGGTCAGCGGCTTCCCGCAACCTGAGGCGCAGATTTCCAGCCCTCGTGGTGGCATGCTCTGGGTAGCTGACCACTTCACGGCTGGGGTACCTATCCGCTACACGCACAGTACGCCCCCGGCTGCCGTCGCATGCACGGCAGCGGATTAAGGAGGTTTCGGTGTCCCTGGTAGCTCAAGGTCGTTTAGCCTGCCCGGTGCCCCCGGTGACAGGAGCACGTCTCGGCTGCGACACCTTCTCGTCGGCCTCAAAGCAGCGTGACGTAGAGAAAGTATACCGCGATATGCCTAGTAGAAACAGTGAACAAAGCCTACACAAAGACGGAGCAAGCCTTGAACACCTGTTGAGCCTGTGCGGCTCAACCTCCAATTCCCCTGCCAGCCGAGGCAGGCAGTCCCCTTGGAGGAGACGATTGATGGGGCGATGCTTACCTTCCCCCTGGCCAAGCGGCCGCCCACAGGGGGCTACGCCACGCCGCATTGGGGGCCGGTGTGCGTTCGCCCCATTGAACATATGCGCCCGACGGCACGGACGGCGTCTCGGGGAGGAGCGGCACAGTCATCAGGACGTCTTACGGGCCATCGGCACCTCCCGGGGGCGGGGGAACCGTCGTGACATGAGGGACAAAGCGCTGCAGCAGCTCGCGCATGTCCTGCACCCCGCTCTCCGGAGCATCGGCAGCAATCCGCATCTGCACGGTGCCCGGGGGCTGGCTATCGTGCCAGGCGGTCAGCAGCTGGAGCAGCGCGGGGAAGGCGGCGGACGGATGGGTCAGGGTCAGGGTGGTGTGCATCAGGGCCTCCAGGGTGCCGCGGGAAACAACGCGAGTTGCGGCTCCGGCGGATAGGCCGGGGCCCGTGTAATAGCGATGGCGGCGGCGTAGGTCTCCGGCGCCAGGCGGGCGAGGGCCGGACCGTGGACGAGTGTCAGATGGGCCAGGCGCACGCCGAGCGTGAGGCGCTCCGGGGCCGAGGTCGCAGCGGCGTAGGCCGCCAGAAGCGCGCGGCACTGGGTCAGCAGCTCAGGGGGCATCAGGACCTCCTAGTGAGGATGACCGTAGAGGGGCGTCTCCGGCAGAAACGTGAGTTGTCCCGCCTGTTGGCGCCGGAGACGCCGATGTTCAGCGGCATGGTGGCTGTGGAGAGTAATATCTGTCCTCATGTGGCACCGTTGGCACATCGCCAGGAGATGAGCCGGATCGGCACACAAGGGTTCACAGTCGCACACATGGGCCACGGTCAAGATAATACGGCCTCTGGCCCAGAGGGCGGGCGTATGGTTCACCTCGACGCAGCGCCGGGGGCCCGGATGGGTACAGTGCAGGCCACAGAGAACGCGCGTCGCCGTACGGCCGGTGCACTCACAGCGGTGCTCGGCACGCTCGAACCGAATAAAGCGGGAGACCTCCTCCCAGTTACGGGGATAGCGCTCACGGCGAAAAGGCATCAGGACCTCCAGGGTAAAGGGCGCGCCGGCGCCGGTGGGTCGGCCAGCAACGCCAGACAGCGCGGACAGGTGACCATGGCCTGACTCAGGGTACCGTGCAGCCGACGGCCACGCGAGGCACAGAGCACCGCGAAGGGGTCACCGGGCCGGAAAGAGCCCGCCGCACAGGCGACCATATGGAGCGCTCGCGGGGGCGGGCCCAGCGGAATACGATCAGTGGGCATGGGGACCTCCAGGCACAGGGGGAAAAGGCATCTCCCCCGCAAGGAGAGGGAGAGCCGCGAAGGCCTCCGCGATCTGCGCGCGAAGGGTGTCCACCCACAGGGGATCGCCCCCGGTGACCTCCTCCCGCAACCATTGTTCGCGGCGCAGCAGGTCGAGCAGGAGTTGGTGCAGGCCCTCCGGCTGGGCCTCCGCCCACGCCAGCAGGTCGGCGGGAAAGGCCAGGCTACCGAGATACGCGCGTGCAGGGGACATGGGGACCTCCAGGGTGAGGGGGTAGCGGTATCATTCCTCGGTATTGGAGCACACAAGATCATGGTCTCTTTGCGTAGTTTGATGGGACTTTACGCGACGCCGTGTTACATTCACAATCTCTTGGTTCAGGCTGCGATCATTGGCCTTGGCGCTCTCGCGCAGTGCTTGCAATACCTCCTTGGGAAAGCGTACGGTCAACGACTCGATCGCGTCCGAAGCTGCCTTGCTGCGTGCCATAGATGCACCTCCTTTGCCAGTAAGAATACCTATTTTAGTATTGCAATGCAACCAAATTATAGTTATGATCTGGGTACGTTTTGGCTACCGAATGAAATCATAGCGCATTCAAACGCGAAAATCTAATCAGTGGGACACCGCCATGAGCGTCGCACGGACCTCGAAGAAAACGGCCCCCTATGTGCAATTAGAAATTACCGCATTGAACGACGCTCGGCTGAGCTTTCGGGCTAAGGGGCTCCACACCTATCTGATGTCGAAGCCCAATAATTGGCGGGTCTATATCAAGCAACTCGCCAAGGAGTCTCCTAAAGAGGGCCGAGAGGCCATTGCTGGGGCCTTGAAAGAACTCGAAGACGCGGGCTATATCCGTCGCAAACGACTGCGCAATACGCAAGGACGTATGGAAGGCTGGGATACGAAAATCTATGAAACCCCCGAGCTGGCCCAGGACGACACCGCCTTTGACCAGGAAATACCCCCGCCGTTTCCCGGTGAAGACACCGAAAACGGGTTTGCCGATCTCGGTCTAACCGAAGTCGGCAAAACCGAAGTCGGCAAAACCGAAGTCGGCAAAACCGAAGTCGGCAAAACCGTCACTAGTTATAAAGGACTTAAAGAAGAAGAATTGAAAGAAGTTAATCTTGAGAGTACACACACCCCTTACCCCTCTGGAGGTATGGGTGGGGATAATGGCTTTGCTGCCAGTTTTAATCGCCAAGCCCAGGTGGAGGCACACGAGGTCCTCGCGTATCTCAACAAGGTCACCAAGCGCGACCACAAAAACCCCACACTGATTGCCGCGCTCCTCGACCACGAGGCGACCGTCGCGGAGTGCACGCTGGTGATTGACTGGTGGCAGGCCGTCAAGGTGGTCGAGCAGCCGAACCAGGCCATCAATTTCAACGCCTCGACGCCGTTCAAGCCCGAACATTTTGACGACTACCGGGCCGCCGCGCAGCAGTGGCATGAGCAGGGCCGCCGCACGCCCGGCCCCACCGGCAGCAAGGTCAGCGCCAAAGGGCTCCGCAACCTCGCCGTCACGCAGCAACTCCTCAAGGAGGATGGCTTAGTATGACCCACGATGATCGCCTAGACTTTTATCTCGCCCTCGACACCGTCGCCGAGGTGTTCAACGTCGAACTCTCCGCTGCCCGCAAGCGGGCCTATTTTGCTGCCCTGGAAGATGTCGCGTGGGACGCCATCGAGCGGGCCATGCATGAGGCGATCCGCTGCGAGAAGTATTTTCCGGTCCCGGCCACCCTACGCGAGTTGGCGGGCTATGCCACCGAGAAGCTCCCAGCCGCGGAAGCGGCGTGGCAGCGGCTGCGCAATCTGGAATGCCGCTATAACCGTGAGGCGTTACGCGATCCCCTTATCAAGCAGGTCTTCGAGGCGATGGGCGGCGGCTATATCCTAGACTGGGGCTTTGGCAACTGGGACCTCACGAAGGAAGACCAGAAACGCAGGGAGTTTGTAAGCCGCTACCGGGAACTCCAGCACGCCCAGGCCATCGCAGCCTCGCAGCCTCAACGCGATGAGACCATGCGGGCACCCGCGGGATTCCTGGCCCTGCCAGAGGAGGGCGAGGTCCTATGACCCCCTGCGTCGACTGTACCCTGACGCCGCCCCGTGCCGCGACGCATGTCCTGCGCCATCGCCACGCGTGGTGGCGCATCCGCCGCGTAACACAGCCCCGCCACACGCGGCTTTTCTGCCGGTGGCACGCCACCGTGCGCGCCACCCAATACAACGCCGCCCTGCGCCGCCGCGGTGTGGCCAAGGAGATAGCCTAGATGCCAACGACCACGCCCGCGCACCCCGTCGACACCTGGCCCGGCCTGTACCGAGACAACTGGGTCGGCATCGCCACGGACGCCTGTATGGCCCACCCGGCCAAGTTCGCGAAGGGCCTCGCCTTTCGCCTCGTCGCGCACGCCCTGGAAGAGGGCTGGCTGTGGCCAGGGGCCACCTGCCTTGACCCCTTCGGGGGCGTGGCACTGGGGGCACTGCCCTGCCTGCTCCAGGGGATTCACTGGGTCGGGTGCGAGCTGGAGGGCCGTTTTCAGGCGTTAGCCCACGGCTTCGACTGTGGCGGCAGTCGTGCCAAGCACGAGGCCTGTAGCCAGCACGGGGATCACGCGCCGCACCACGTCACCGGCAACCTGGAGTTGTGGCAGCGGCGCTATGGGCACCTGCCGCAGTACGTGGCGCCGACGCTGCTGCAAGGGGATTCGAGACGACTCGCAGAGGTGCTGCGGGAGCAGGTGACGTGCTGCGTGAGTAGTCCACCGTACGCGAGCAGTAACCAGGATTATGCGGCAGGCTGGTCGTACATCAATCACGGCAAGGGCACACCGGCAACGCCGGCACGCGGCCGGCGTGCCAGTTCCAATAAGGAGGCCACGTACGGCATCTCCCCGGCGCAACTGGGGAACCTGCCCCCCGGCTCGCTCGATGCGTGTCTGTCGTCGCCACCATTTTGCAACAGCGATAATCGCGACAAAGACCGCGCCAGGCTCGACCGACTCCATGCCGCAGTCGTGCGCGATGGTCACGGACACGGCGGCAAACTTGGTCCCTCTATCAGCCAGGACTACGGCAGCGACCCGGCGCAACTGGGGAACCTGCCAGCGGGGACGGTGGAGGCGGTGGTGTCCAGCCCGCCATGGATGGAAGAGACGAATAGCAAGTCTGCGACTCCTAGCAGAGCCAGGCTCGAAGCAGGCGCTAGTCCTGGCTCAATGGATGCAATCTACGGGACAACGCCTGGACAATTAGGCGCGACAGGAGATGCTGCCTGCAACCCAACGTGTACCCTCTGCGGTGGTCGCAAACGGGGGGCACGACGGTGTCACTGTGCCGAGCCTGCCTGGAAATTTCGTGGCGAAGATCTCGGTCATACCTTCTGGGAAGCCAGCAAGCAGATACTCGCCCAGGTCGTAGCCCTCCTTAAGCCTAACGGCATTGCCGTATGGGTCGTGAAATCGTATGTTCGTAATGGGCAAATCGTTGATTTTCCAGGACAATGGAGAACTTTATGCGAATCCCTGGGCCTCGTCACCCTGCACGAGCACCACGCGCTGCTCGTCGAGGACCACGGCACGCAGGGCGGGCTGTTTGGCGCGGACACGACGCATACCACCCACCGAAAGTCCTTCTTTCGGCGCCTGCACGAGAAGAAGCGCCCCGACCTCGCGATTAACCACGAGGTTGTGTACTGCATGCAGAAGCCGCTCGACACGGCGCCCGGCAGTCTCGACGCGTGCCTCAGTTCGCCGCCCTACGCCGGGGCCGGCGAGGTCCTTGGCGCGCACCATGGCATTGACTACAGCAAAGTCACCGGCACCGGCCAGCGCCTGACGCCCGGCCGGGCGATGCAGCCCTACGGCCAGAGCGAGGGGCAGCTGGGCACGATGCGACCCGGCCGCCTGGATGCGAGACGACGGGCATAGAATAATGTTGCCTTTTTGTCCTCTTTCTGCGATCATATTAGGCCAGAAAGGGGGCACACATGATCCTCAAGAGACCAGCCAGGGACGTGCTCATGCAGATGTACCACACTCAGCATATGACGCAAGAAGCTATCGCGGATAGCCTAGGGGTAGATCGTTATACGGTGCGCGAGTGGATGAAGTTGTACGGGATCAAAGCCCGCGTAACGAATCAAGTCGATATTGCCGAAATGACCCTGAGAGATCTCTACGAGATTCAAGGCAAAACCCAGAAGGAAATCGCTCGCATACTCCAGGTGTCCGTCCGGTCGATTCGGCGCCGCATACAGGACTTCCATATCGTGCCTCGACCTCGTTCAGGCAAAGATAACGGGAATTACAAGCATGGGAAAAACGCGGGCATCCATGCCTATCGCCATGCCAAGCCCATCGAAGCCTGCGAGCGCTGTAGAGGAACGCAGAACCTCTGTGTGCATCACACTGACTTCGATCATTACAACAATCATCCCGACAATCTGCAAATCTTGTGCGTCAGTTGCCATAGCAGCGTCCACAAACAAGCGTATTGGGATGCCATCAAGCAGGGTGCCACGCCGCCCAAGAGCAATGCTCCCATTGGCTGGTATCGTTCCAAGCCCCCCAACGACAGCCTAGGCATTTCTCATGACGTGATGCTGGGCTCAATGCCCGCAGGCCCGGCCCCCCAGGCCGCGGCCACGGAGGAGCCCTAGCCATGCCCCGCTGCCCACAGTGCCAGCATGACGTGATCGAGGCCGTGGGGCCCGGCGGCGCGCTCGTCCGCCTCGATGCCCATGCGGTCACCTGGACGAGCCTGGAGGAAGCGCACTTCTTTCCCGAGGACGGCGACCCCGTGCATCGGAGTCGGAGCCTCGTAGAACACGCCGCCGTCTGCCAGGCAGTGCGAGCCGGAGAAGCCCGCGAGCGGGCGGGAGGCCGCACGCAGTATCAACAACGCAAAGGCTCACGCGCCTCGGGGTGAGGCGGGGGTCTTGCTTCGCAAAGGAGTTTCTATGCGTACCGAGGTGAGCACCGAGGTAGTACGGACGACGCTGGATTATCTGCCCCCGAGTGTCGACCCCAAAGCGGTGGAGCAGGCGCTCCTCGTTGGCGATCTCTCCCAGATGACCGATGAGGTGCGCATTGCCTACTACATTGCCACGTGCCGCAGTGTCGGCCTGAATCCCCTGACCAAGCCGTTCCAAGCGCTCAAGGGCGACGACGGCAGGGTGACCCTCTACCCCGATAAGGGCTGCGCCGAGCAACTGCGCAAGCTGCACCGCGTCAGCGTCATGGTGGTCGGCCGCGAGTTTCTGGACGATCTCTACGTGGTGACCGTCCGGGCCAGTACCCCGGATGGGCGGCAGGAAGAGGCCCAGGGCGTAGTGCCGATGGCGAAGGCCAAAGGCAGCTGGGAACAGACCCGGGAGGGCAAGCGCTACTTTAAGACGCAGATCGACGGCGACGGCAAGGAAGTGACGACCCCGCTCACGGTGGCGGAGCGCGCGGCGGGCATGATGCGGGCCGAGACCAAGGCCAAGCGCCGCGTCACCCTCGCCATCTGTGGCCTGGGGCTCCCCGACTGGGACCCGGAACCCGGCCAGTCGGCCCACCCCATGGCGCTCGCCCTGCAGACCCCCGCGCCCCCGCGCCGGACGTCCCGCTGGCCGAGACGATTGCCGACCTCTACGGCGAGGTCCTGAATCCGACCATGCCCGCGACCGCCCCGCCTGGCCCCGAGGCGACGGTCACGGGCGAGGTCGTGCCCCCCCCCGCCACGCGGAGTCCGGCCCGGGGAACCCGCCGCGAGCCCCCGCCAGCGGCGTCTGAGGCCGCCGATACGCCGCCCCAGGGGGCGTCGCCCCCCCCGCCGCAGCTGAGCAGCGAGGATCTTTTTGCGCGGGAGGAGCGGGAGGCGGCGGAGCAGGGAGAGAAGGACAGAAATGCCTCATAGGCCATTTTTGGTGTCTGCAAGCGAAAATGGCCTTGGGGTTACAAAATGTCGTCTGGAGATACTCCCGAGTGCCTGATCGTGGCAAAGAGGCCACTCTGCGAGCGTCAGAGAGGCCAGAACAATTGGAGGGGCATTTCGGCAAAACTTCCTGAGCCACGGCCTCCTTGACTGGGCACCTACGACAAACGCGCGGGTGATGGACATACTAATTTGGCGGATTTTAGTAACACATTAGCGCAAGGATGGTCGAGACAACCCTCTCTGTCACAGTGAGGGGAGCCGCCATCTTTGTGGACAGGAGACCAACGGCCATGCAGCATCCACCCCCGCCCCGGCCCCAGTGCCCGACCTGCGGGCGCTTCCTGCGGCAGGTCGTGGATGCCTACACGGGCCAGCCCCGCGGCTGGCGGTGCGTGCGCGTACGGTATCTCGGCGAGGGCGCCTGGGACCATGAGTGATGCCCACCAATGAGCAGCAAGGAGCCCCCCTATGAGTGACTCGATCCCCGGTTCCCCCTACGGCCGCTGGCCCCGCAGCGTGCTCGACGGCTACGCGCCCATTCCCTACGCTCAGCACGTCCGGGGCTATAGGCGTGGGCATGACGAGGTCCTGGTCGAGGACAACGGCGATGGCACGGTGAACCTGTGGCCCAGCGACAGCCTGAAAACCCCCTGGCG
>Ga0075419_10000044_pt1 | contig 57630 bp, 55 predicted proteins | sample SoiMetdeltSBSDD3_FD_76900 | JGI IMG/M metagenome (GOLD analysis project Ga0075419, IMG submission 76900) | Bulk soil microbial communities from a Populus tree surrounding site in Tennessee, USA - Soil MetaG P. deltoides SBSDD3 | ecosystem: Environmental > Terrestrial > Soil > Tree plantation... | reverse complement strand
GCCCGCTTTCAATCCCGAAACAACCGCACCCCGACCTTGCGCCCTTTGATTCTCGATCGCCCCAGCACCTCGGCAATACCCTTCGCCAGGGATTCAGGCACGTCGACGAGCGAGAATCGCTCTTCGATCTGAATCGCACCGATAAGGTTCGAATTGATGTGCGCTTCGTTCGCGATGGCCCCGACCAGATCACCGGCCCTGATGCCGGCTTCCCGTCCGGCTCCCACGTAAAGGCGGGTCATGCCGGCTTCGCGGCCTCGAGTGGTGCGGCTCTTGCGGGGAGGCACGGCCTGTCGGCCATGCAGATTCCTGGAAGAGCCATCCCGATGGAGGCCCTCACGATGTGCTGAGGGATGCCACTCCGCCTGTCGCATGGGGAGGGCTGGAATGTCCTGCTCAGGACGCTCTCCTCCCTCGGCGCGGAACAGCACTTTCAATGCGGCCGCTCCAATCGTGGCCAAATCCGTCGCCTCGGCCATGGCCTTGACGACTCCGCGGAAATCGTCGAGATCGCCCGCCTGGATCGCCTCCTGAACGGCGCCTCGCATCCGCTCCAATCGCTTCGCCACCACATCGGCCACCGACGGCACCGGCGTCACGACCACTTTTCCCTTCGTGTGTTGCTCGATGCTTCGCAACAGCCGCTGTTCACGCGGATCGAGAATCGTAATCGCGGTTCCTTCGCGTCCTGCCCGTCCCGTTCGTCCGATGCGGTGCACATAGACTTCGGCTGATGAGGGCAGATCATAGTTGATCACGTGTGAGACCTGCGGGATGTCGAGTCCGCGGGCGGCGACATCCGTCGCCACCAGCAGCTCGGTCTGCCCGGTCCGGAAAGCCTGCATCACCCGATCCCGTTGGACCTGACTCATTCCCCCATGGATCGCTTCCACCCGGTGTCCGCGGGCGCTCAGCATGAGCGTGACTTCGTCGACTTCTAAACGGGTGCGGCAAAACACCAGCGCCGACTTGGGCGCTGCCGTCTCAATGATTCGAGCGAGCGTCGCTCCCCGGTACGGTCGTGTGACGATGTAGGCGGCCTGCTGCACCCGCGGTGCCGAACCGGCCTTGACCGGTTCCTTTGCGATCGTAATTTCTACCGGCCGCTGCAGGTGCCGATGGGCGATCGATTGAATTCGCGGCGGCATTGTGGCTGAAAACAATGCGGTCTGTTTCGCCGCAGGCGTGTGCTCGAGGATCGCGTCGAGATCCTCCGCAAATCCCATGTCGAGCATCTCGTCCGCTTCATCCAGCACGACGATCTGCACACCTTCCAGCTTTAACGTGTGGCGTCGGATATGATCGAGCGCGCGGCCGGGTGTGGCAACGATCACATCGACGCCGCGTTTTAGCGTATGCATTTGAGGGCCGATCGCTTGCCCCCCGTAAAGAGGGAGGACACTGGTCCGCAGTTCTTTGCCATATCGCCCGACGGCTTCCCCCACCTGAATCGCCAGTTCCCGTGTGGGCACCAGAATGATAGCCGAAGGCTTTGCTTTCGGACCATGAGCAATACGCTGTAGCAACGGCAGTGTAAAGGCGGCTGTCTTGCCCGTCCCGGTGGCTGCCTGTCCCAAAACGTCTTTGCCCGCAAGCAAAGGCGGAATGGCTTCCCGTTGAATCGGCGTCGGCTCCTCGTAGCCTAACGCCTCAAGCGTCGCGAGCAATCTCGCTTCGAGTCCGAGCGCCGCAAAACCGGGAGAAAAGCCGTGGACGGCAGTAGCCTCCGGCGGATGGGTATGATCATGCTTCATCAACATCTCTTTTCACGACAAGAGGGGGCCTGAGGAAAACGGGCCTATAAATGGATCCTTTGAAATTTGCGCGCGTCGACGAGCACCTCCCGCAGTCTAATATTAGATCATTCTGGTGTGCGCGTTGCGCGAGCACAAGAGACCGACGCGCAACCCGTACTCTCTTCACCCCATTTGCTTGGGCCAGAGCGACTCAAGTTCGGGGAACTTTTGCCGATAGTCGGCATGGCTGGCTCGCAGCACTTTGAGCGCCTCGTCACGTCCATAAATGCCGGTAATCTCCACTTTATGTTGCAGGGACCCAGGCGCCTGCTTGTAGGTCAGGAAATAATGTTGGAGCCGCTCGATCAATGTCGCAGGACAATCACTGATATCCGTAAAACTTCCGTATGCCGCGTCTTCCTTCATGACGGCGATAATCTTATCGTCGGCTTCGCCGCCATCCGCCAAGCTGAATCCGCCGATGGGAATCGCGGTCAGCAAAATGTCGCTGTGAGGAATGGTCTTTTCCGTCAGCACGCAGATATCCAGCGGATCACCGTCACCGACCATTCCCTTTCGCTTGGCTCGTTTGGAAAAAATTGCGGCCACTTTGTCCCCGCAGAAGGTTTGGGGAACAAGACCGTAATAGACCGGACAATAGTTGGAAAACCGTTGCGGACGATCGACTTTTAAGAATCCGCTATCCTTATCGACTTCATACTTCACGGTGTCGGTCGGCACGATCTCGATGTACGCCGTCACGACGTCCGGAGCCTTGTCCCCGATCGACACGCCATGCCAGGGATGCGCTTTGAACATCAGACCCATCAACCGTTGAATCGGATCCCCCAGAGAACGTGCCATCAATTCCTCCCCTCACGGTCAGAGAACGCTTCATGCAGGCCATCTCGTGACGGCAATAAACCATTTTGGCTTCATGCGTCGGAAGTCCGTCCTCACATGACGCTTGATCGACGGGCTCGAGTCGAGAACATACGTCGAGCCATCCTTGACACACACCACCCAATGCCAACACGCTCTTCCCCTGAAGCGGCGCCACTTGATCGCCAGGAGAGACCGCGTAGGCAACGCGGGCCAGGACCGGAACGGCTGCTCTCCGGAAGAGGCGTGGAGACGATACCGCTTCAGCAACCGGCGCACGTGAGCGGTCTCAGACCACAGGCGGGAATCCTCGGCGCAGATTCCCAAACGACCCGCTGCTTGCCGTGCCGCTTGGTAGCTCACACCGGCCAGCGCAGCAACGCTGGCGATTCCACAGCCTGTTCGCTCCAGCTGGATAACCGGCTTCATCACAACAGGACCTTCAGCTTGCGTCCACCCGAAATCGCGAATCCATGGCGTTGATAAAATGCCAGCGTCCGATCGAACTGCGGCAAAGGAGGCGTGGTGACTTCGAGGCGCCGCCATCCTCTGGCTTGGCCGATGTGTTTTGATTCGGTAATTAATGCCGTCCCTATTCCCTGCGAACGATGGGACGGACGGACATAGAATTCCGGAATCGTGCCGTACGCGCCCTCCGTATATAGCGCATAACTTTGATACAGGGCCAGAAATCCCACAGCGGCTTCACCGTATCTCGCAAGCAAGACGAGATAGGAGCCGTCACTGAGCCAGACACGAGCGCGTGCGACCGTGTCGTGGTGATGAAAATTGAACGCCTTCTCATTCACCGCGGACATGATTTCCTGGAGAAGCTCTCCAACCATGGCAGCGATGACCTCCGCGTCTTCCGGCCGAGCGAAATCAATGCGAGCGGTCACAGGAGTTTTTTCTCCGTTTCCTGTTTGCCTGTCCGCGCAATGCTCCTTCCAAGCTTGCCCGTTCGCTCTTTCCTCCAGGGTCGATTGAGATCCGTTGTTGAGGCGGGAGACAGGTTGCTCCCATCGTGCGCGCGTGAACGAGCACGTCCCGCAATGTGAAAAATATGATTGGTTCCCGTGTGCCGCGTTCCGCGAGCACAGGGAGCACCTGTCTACCGATTCATTCCGCTGGTTCCTCAATCGGCCCCGCCCACTCACCCTTGGCCAATCGTACCTCTTGAAACCCTCCGTCAGGCCACTGGAATTGTCCTGCCTCATCGACCTGCACGATGAAGGGATCGGCCTCATGGGCCTCACCACGGAACCAATACCATCCTGCTCCCAGCGGCTTGGTCTTCGTCCATTGATACACAGCCATTGAACTCCCATCCTTACGCACCGCTTGCCCTCACACTGGTCCCGCGCCGGGACAGCACATTCCTTCTCACAGCAGGCATCTGCTACAGTCCGACCGTGACGAACCCTAGCATGAACCGACTGCCAATAGAAGATGTCCTGCCGGCCTTGAGCGAGAGATTGACACAGGGCAGCAATGCCGTCTTGAGCGCGCCACCGGGTGCCGGGAAAACCACCCGCGTGCCTTTAGCCCTGCTGGACGCGCCCTGGCTGACCGGAAAAACCATCCTCATGCTGGAACCGAGACGGCTCGCGGCAAGAGCCGCTGCCCATCGCATGGCCTCCTCATTAGGAGAATCGGTTGGCGGGACTGTCGGTTATCGGATGAGATTGGACAGCAAAATTGGACCGGTCACCCGTATTGAGGTGGTCACCGAGGGTATTCTCACCCGGCTCTTGCTCGAACATCCGGAACTTGATCGGTATGGCGCGATTCTCTTCGATGAGTTCCACGAACGGAGCCTGCAGGCCGATGTTGGCCTGACGCTCTCCCTCGAAACCCAGCGGCTCGTTCGTCCGGATCTCCGCTTGCTGGTGATGTCCGCAACCTTAGATTGCGCGCCGGTGAGCGAACTGCTTGGCAATGCACCGGTCATCACTTCAGAAGGCCGGATGTTTGCCGTCGAAACGCGCTATCTGACCCATCCGCTCACCGGTCCGCTCGAGGCGGCAGTGGCTCAGGCCGTCCGTCGATCCCTCATCCAGGACCAGGGCAGCGTCCTGGTCTTCCTGCCGGGGATGGCGGAGATTCGCCGCGTCGAACGACAGTTGATCGATGCCAATCCCGGACCGGACGTCATGATCGCCGCGCTTCACGGCGATTTGCCACAAGCTGCGCAGGATAAGGCGATTATGCCGGCGGAGTCGGGCACGAGAAAAGTCGTATTGGCGACGTCTATCGCCGAAACCAGCTTGACGATCGACGGCGTCCGCATCGTGATTGATGCCGGTCAATTGCGAGTCCCCCGGTTCGACCCTCGCTCGGGAATGACGCGGTTGGAGACCATCCGCGTGACACAGGACTCGGCCGACCAGCGCAGAGGCAGGGCAGGCCGGCTGGAATCGGGCATCTGTTACCGTCTGTGGACCGAACGGGAGCACCTGTCACTCGCACCACGAAGAACTCCCGACATCTTGGAGGCTGATCTCGCTGCAATGGTCCTGGACCTCGCTCAATGGGGAGAAACCGACCCTTCCCGCCTCCGCTGGCTCACCCCGCCTCCTCCCGGAGCGGTTGCCCAAGCGAAGGACCTCTTGATTCGTCTGGGCGCACTGGATGCCAGCGGACGACTAACGCCTCACGGCAGGCAGATGGCCGACCTGCCACTCCATCCCCGGCTTTCACACATGCTGCTCAAGTCCCTTGCGCTGGGCTGCTCCGACCTCGCGTGCGAGCTCGCGGCCCTCTTGAGCGAACGTGACTTTGTACGAGGATCGACGGCCAACCGGCAGACAGACGTTCGATTACGGATCGATATACTGCAAGACATCAGGAAGCATGTCCCCAGCGGCACGATTGATCGAGGAACAATCGAGCGGGTTACACGAACCGCCCGCCAATGGAGAACGCAGCTTGCTCGTGTGCACCGGCTACCGGCAGGCGGGTCTTCGGGGACGGACGCCGTCGGTCTGCTGCTTGCTCTCGCCTATCCCGACCGAATTGCGCAACGGCAACCGGGCAAAGAAGCCCGATACGTCCTAGCCAATGGGCGTGGCGCCCTTTTTGCGTGTCCCGACCCCCTCGCCTCTGAACCGTTTCTCATCATCGCAGCATTGGACGCCGGCACAGACTGGGCACGCATCGACCTCGCTGCGCCGCTGTCAGCCAAGGAGATCGAGCAACTCTATGCCGATCAAATCGACGAAACCGAAGCCGTCACTTGGGATGACCAAACCCGAGCGGTGCGCGCCTCGCGACAACGCCGTTTCGGCAATCTCCTCTTGTCTGAAGAGGCGCTCTCGAAGACGGACCCTTCTTTGATCACCAAGGCCTTGATCGACGGCATTCGCCGTGCGGGCCTGGCCACGCTCGCTTGGACGCCGGAACTCCAGGAATGGCGCAGGAGGGTTCAGTTCCTGCGGCGCCTGGGGGAACGAGACGTTTCGGCGCCGCGAGGGCGGCAGGGTGAGATGGGCCACCGCGACGCCTCGGCGTCGCGAGGGTGGGAGGGTAAGATAGGCGAATACGCCGTCCCGGCAACGAAGGAACGAAAGATTGCGAATACGACATGGCCGGATTTGTCGGACGAGCGATTGTTCAACACTCTTGAAGACTGGCTGGGTCCCTATCTCCATGGGATCACGACGTTGGAGCGCGTGCAACGCATGGATCTGACGCAACCGCTCCATGCTCTGCTGGCATGGAATCAGCAGCGCGACTTAGACCGTTTGGCGCCTTCGCATCTCACCGTGCCCAGCGGATCAGCAATCAGGCTCGACTACGAGACGCCGGATCTTCCTGTCCTGGCCGTCCGCCTACAAGAAATGTTCGGCTGTAGAGAGACACCTCGGATCGCAAACAACACGGTTCCGGTGCTCCTGCATCTCTTGTCACCCGCGAAGAGGCCGGTGCAGGTGACCCGTGATCTCGCCAGTTTTTGGGTCAACGGCTATCCCGCAGTCCGCAAAGAACTTCGCGGCCGTTATCCCAAACATCATTGGCCCGATGATCCCCTTACCGCCCTTCCCACAGCCAAAACAAAGCGCCGCACGTAGCATCGCCCTTTCGTAGGATAGACCAACGACGGTTGGGCATCTTATCGTGCGAGGCATGTCCCGATGCCTACCCTTACTCCTGAACCTCGCCGTGATCGTTGCCATCGTGATCGTCCCCATGAACAGCCTGGCCGACGTCGCGGAGCCTGCGCCTCCTCCACCCTCAGCATCCTTCGACGATGTCGACGACATGACGGTTCAGGCCGAAGTCACCCAGCAGGCACTCGACTTTCTCGCCACACTTCAACGGCATTGGGGAGAGAGTGCAGAACGGCTGAGGACACTCATCGCGGGCGTCATCGAACGCGAGCAAGACGACACGCTCATCTACCTGCGCAATTTTCGCGATCATGGCGTGCTCGAGGGCTACCAGTTCAGGAAGGAATCGCTCACGTGTGGCCGTTATGTGATGGTCCAAGGCCCGCTCAACGGCTTGAACGAATTCATCGGCTATTACGCCTCACTTAAGGGGACCTTGCAGTCGAAGTATGGCGAGCCTGAACTCGATCGGGTCGTATGGGACAATGATTTGTACCAACCGCTTCCCGACTATTGGGGAGTTGCCGTGATGATCGGCCACCTCAGATTCCATGCGTCCTGGAACACGGTTGATGGGACGATAGCACTGGCACTGACCGGTAACCGCTACAGCAGACTCTCGCTGGAATTCTGCACCACGCTTGAACAGGCAGGCACCTAGCACTCGTCACGCCAGACGCTCTTCTTACGATGCGATGTCAGGTGGGAATGTCGCGCACACCATCATACGAAGTTTTCGATTGGTGGGTCAGCTTGACGATGTCGCCGTCCTTCACAGGAGAGTCTTCGCTCCCAACCTTCTTGTTCACTGCCACAAGCACTTCACGCTGCTGCATGAAAGGAGCAACGGCGCCTAATTCATCTGGGTACGCATCGATCAATTTCTTGACCGTCGTCGCCTGAGGCACATCAAGCTCCACCTCATGCATGCCAACGGCATCACGCAGCGTCAATCCGAATACGAGCACTTTTACCATGCGGCGTGCACTCCTTTGTCGATGTCTCGTTGTCCGTCTCCTCGAATCCTCCGTTGCACTTCACCCTCTTCACTCAGCATGTCTCACCGCTTAGGTTTGCCGCGCGTGACAGCGTAGACAATCCGGCCGCTTGGGATGCCGCGCCGGCAAGGGCTTCACTCCGTCGGTCTTGTGACACCCGACACACTGCTGCTCCGACGTGACTGCCCGATGCTCGGCCGTCCGGGGGACCATCGGATTGCGGTCTTTCGGCGTCGGTAAAAAGGAGACGCCTACCACCACCGTGACGGCGAACACGACGAACAGCCAATCAGCCCTCCGCAATCTCATGGGTGAGGCTCGCCGCTTTGCCGCTCTGCTGCCTCATAACTCTCCCGCAGGACTTGCGCCACATGCTTTACCTCCACGTCTGCCGGCAGGCCGGTTTTGAGCTGAATCATGCAGGCCGGGCAACTGGTCGCCACGACGCCGGCGCCGCTCTGGGCGACCGCTTGCCGTTTGCGCGCCACAATCCGCTGCGATGTCTCGAAGTCCTTGACCAGGTAGGTACCCGCTCCGCCCGCACAGCGGTCTGCATCCGGCATCTCGACATATCTCACGCCGGGAAGGTTCTGTAAAATCGCGCGAGGTTCTTTCGTCACTCCCGCCGCTCGAAGATGGCAGGAGGAATGGTACGTCACAGTGCTCGCGGCGCCGGCGGCAGCCGTGGGGGGCCGGACCGGTGATTGCATGACGAATTCTGAAATGTGCTTCACACGGCGGGCCATGGCTTCGGCAGCAGACTGTTCGGGTTCGCCTGCAAACAGTTTGGGATAATCTTTGAGCATCAACGTACAAGAGGCACAGCCGGTGACGATCGTGTCGTAGCCGGTGAACGATCGCAAATTGGTCCGTGCGCCATCTTTCGCCAATTCCCGATGCCCGTAGGTTTCCACAGGCGTTCCCGAGCATCGTTGCGCAGGCAGATCCGGCTCGACGCCATGCTTGCGTAAAACGGCGATGACGGCATCCCCGACGCCGTCGTCGAAATAATTGGCCGCGCACCCATGAAAATAGGCCACGGCCGAGCGGCGGCTTTGCTCCGGTTCCAGCGCCAACCGGGGATATCGGTCGCGCAAGTGCCGACTGGCAAATTTGGGCATGACGATGGCCGGCGAGAAGCTGGCGCTCTCTGCCAACCGGCTGAGAATCGGGCGGCTCAGGAGATCCAAAAGTCGCCTGATCAGCGGTCGATCCCAGAGAGGTTGGAGCCTCGCGACCAACTTGAGGAATGTGGCAAACTGCCTCGTCTTCGCTTGGAACCGGAAGATGGCCCCCGCAAGACTATTGGGGTGCTCCGCGCGCTTGTCCAGAATCAGTTGGGAAACGTCGACGCCGGCCGGGCAGGCCGTTCGACAGGACTTACAGTTCAAACAGGCTTCCACGACCCGTTTGGAGTTCACGTAATTGTATCGGACATCCGTCACGATCTCGAACCAACCCCGCGAACTCATATCCTCGGAGCGGAAGACATCATACACGGGACACACGGCATTGCACTTCGCACAGGTCGCGCAGGATTTGGACAATCTCGTATAGTCGATGTGCTCGGTAAACGGCCTGTCGCTGATCTTCACGCCGGGGTTCAACATGCCGGAAGGGTCAAAACTCCGTTTGACCTTCACGAACAGATCGTACAGCTCCGGTCCGAACATCGCCTGCACATACTCGGCACGCACCCGACCGTCCCCATGCTCGCCGCAGATGGACCCCTCAAACCGGTCCAGGACGGTCTGATGGATTTCATGATAGCCCTTCACCATCTTGTCGAAGTCCCGCTTATCGTTGACGTCGAGCAGCGGCACGATATGCGCATTCCCGTTGCCGATATGACCGAAAATCGCGACCGGCACGCGCTGGCTTCCGAAAAATTCCTCCAGATACCGGATCAACTCGCTGATCCGTTCCGCACGCACCACCACATCGTCGACGAAATTGATCGGCTTCTTGCGGGGATCGAATCGATACAAGGTCGGGTACAGGGCCTTGCGGGCCTTCCATAGTTGCTCGCGCCGGTCGGGGTCGTAGGCGACCACAATCTCGGAGGCGAGCGGGTAGTCACCGCAAATCGTCGCCATCCGTTCAGCGGCCTCCCGAAGATCGACCGCCCCGCCTTCCGCATCGAGCTCGGCCAGCAAGGTCGCGGCCGCCGCAGCCGGTATCCCATGCGTCCCTCGACCGATGAGATCGAGTGTGTTGGCATCCATCACTTCCAGAGCGCTGGGGGTGAGTGCGAGCAGCCTCGGAACGGCATCGCCGACATCCTCGAGACGCTTGAAATGAATCAAGGCCGTCAGCGTGGCGCGCGGCTTGGACACAAGACTGATCGTGGCCTCGCTGAACACGCCCAATGTGCCTTCACTGCCGACAAAGAGGTGCGGCAGATCCAGGCGGCCATGCGCCAAACCGTCGGCCAGTCCGAAGAGGTTATACCCGCAGCTGTTTTTACTCACGGCCGGCCGTTTCCGCGCGAGCACATCCGTATGCTCTTGGACAAGAGACAGGGTCTCCCGGATCGGAGCATGAGAGGACAGCACGCGAGCAAGCGCCGGATCATCGAGGTCGAAGTTTCTCGCATCCAGCCATGAGCCGGATGTCAGACATACACGCAGGCTCCGCACGTTGTCCTTCACCGCTCCATACCGCAAGGTATGGGGACCGGCCGAGTTGTTGGCTAACATGCCGCCGAGTTTGCACATGTCGCCGCTGGACGGATCGGGACCGAACATCAGTCCCTCGCGAGCCAGGTGCTTGTTGAGCTCGGCCAGGACGATCCCTGGTTGAATACGAGCCCATCGTTCTTCTCGGTTGACCTCTACGATTCGATGCAGGCGGGACACATCGAGAATGATGCCCGATCCGATGGCGGAACCGGTTAAGTTGGTCCCGGCGGCGCGGGCGGTGAGCGGGACACTGCGGCTCATCGCATAGGTCACAACACGGTGTATATCGTCTTCCGACTCCACTAAGGCAACGGCCTGCGGTTCCATGCGATAGATGCTCGCATCGACCGCATAGGCCGTCTTGGTTGGCGCGTCGTCCTTAACTTGGTCCGGCTTCAGGAGTCGGCGGAGATCGGCCCCAATCGCGCGGGAAGTGTCAGGCATGACTAGCATCGCGCGGCATTCTACAGGGAGGAGAAAAGTTCTGCTACCTCACGGCATCTCACCTGCCAGGTCACTCTCAGTTGACGCACCCACAAGCCGGTAACACACGGGCAGCCTGGCGATCCCGCGGCGATCACCCCATGCGGCCCGGCGACGGTTTCGGTTTCGCGGCCAACTCGTTAAGATAGCGCACCGATGACCTCAACAAAACCTCTCCTCTATGTCTCCCGACACCTGCCGGATCCCGTCATGGCCGTCGTCCGAGCCCAGTACGCCCTGTTACACGAACCCTCGAACGGCCCGGCTCCTCCAAGCGCGCTGAGACAGGGCCTGTCGAGAGCCGTTGCCGCAATCGTCACACTCACAGATCGGATTGACGCTGAAACCTTGGAATCAGCGCGCGAGTTGAAAGTCCTGGCTAACTATGCCGTCGGCTACAATAACATTGATCTGGATGCGGCTCAGCGGGGGGGCATCGTGGTCACCAATACCCCAGATGTGCTCACCGACGCGACCGCCGACCTCACCTGGGCGTTGCTGTTGGCGACCGCGCGGCGGGTTGTCGAAGGAGACCGACTGGTTCGTACCGGGCAGTGGACCGGGTGGACACCAACCCAACTCCTCGGCGCCGCCGTCGCTGGGAGCAGCGTGGGCATTGTGGGAATGGGACGGATCGGTCAGGCGGTCGCGCGTCGGGCCGCCGGCTTTCAGATGCGGGTGAACTACCACTCACGTCGCGCAGTTGAGGCACCGTCAGGCGCCCCCTGGGTGTCTCGTGATCTGCCGGAACTCCTCCGCGAGTCGGACATCGTCACGATCCATGTGCCCTTGACGCCTGAGACGCGACATCTGATCGGCGCTCCGGAATTCGCACTCATGCGCCGTACGGCCATCTTGATCAATACCGCAAGAGGGCCGATCGTCGATGAATCGGCTCTCGTCACCGCCCTGCAAAAAGGGACCATTGCCGGAGCCGGGCTGGATGTCTTTGAGGACGAGCCGGAAATCCATCCGCATCTCGCGTCCATGCAGCAGGTCGTGTTATTGCCGCATCTTGGTTCCGCAACCTTGGCCACAAGGGTGGAAATGGGCATGATCTGTCTCAAGAACATCGAGGCTGTTCTGGCTGGACGGCCGGCGCCCAATCGTGTGGCTTAAGGGATCCAACATGCGGCGGATCAAGGGAAGGGCGGACGCGCTACAATTACGTCGCGTACCGGAAGGCTTGCGTGGACGCGGCGGCCGGTTTCGGGAGCGTGCGGATGGCCGCCAGGCGTTGTGGCACGTCGTGAAAGGCTGGAATCGCCTCGAACATCGTTGCGGCAAGCTGCCACTGCTGCTGCTTCTCGTAAAGCAAGCCCAGCTCATAGCGAATCGCCTGAGCTTTGGCACCCTGACACCGTGGATCGGTCAGGAGCCGCTCGAGTTGTGCGCTTGCCGAATCGAATCGTTCCTGTTCCTTCAAGCAGACCGCCGTCATCAGGCATGCATCGAGAAACACCTCAGGACCTTTCATGGCGAACGCGAACTCCTCTTTCGCCTCCTCGATGAGTCCCATGTTCTTATAGGCTACGCCGAGGGTGTAGTGGGTCTCGGCATCGACGTCATCGGCCGGAGCTGGTGGCGCCAACAATGCCGACAGTTTTGCGACAATCGGACTGGCCGGCGCCAGAGCTTTCACTTTGTCGTAGAGGTGCCGAATCGGGTCGTTCACGACCGGGCCTTGCGCCACTGATATCAGTTCGAGGGCTCGAGCATACTGAAGGGCCGCCCCGGCCCCATCACCTTTTCGCTCGAGCACCTGACCCAGCAGCTCCCGCGGGTGCGGATCTTCGGGCTTCGCGCTGACGACCGTGCCGAGCCACTGTTCGGCTTGAGCCCACTGCCCCGAGTCCGTGTAGGCCTGAAACTGTTCCGAGATTGAAGTAGCCGGTTTGCCGGATGCGACCGGCTCGGGAGCCTTGGACGAAAGACCCGGCATAGCATCCGGAGACGCGTTCTCAACGGAAAAGACTTCCGGCGCACTCGGAGACGCTGGCGGCAGACCTGCGTGTGCGCCCTGCCCCGTCAGATGCCGGTCCTGGGTCGGCTTGATCGCGGAGGTCATGTTCCAGGCATCGTCGGGCGTCGCCCCTTCGATCGAAAAACCTCCGATCGCCGCAGAAGCGGGCACCACGGCCGGCTCCATGGTGGCCTCGCCACGCATCAATGCTGCGAGCCGCTTGGCCGTGGGGCTGTCGGGCGCCAGCGTCTGCACCTTCTCGAAAATTTCCTCATGCAACGTGGGCATGCCCGGCTCTGGAGTCTTCAAGAGCACTTCGATGGCTTGGCCATAGTGCTGGATCGCCGACTCGATCTCGCCCTGTTCTTCGTACAACTCGCCTTGCAATTCGAGAAGCGGCACGGAGTTGGGCTCAACCGTCAAGAATTCTCGGATTAACGACTCGGCCTGCGGATAGTCCTGCGCGCGCAAAGCCGCGCCCGCGAGAAACCGGTATTCACCAAGAGCGACCTGCAACTGTCCTTGCTGGAGGTGCAACCGCGCCAAGAGCTGGCAGACCTGCGGATTGCCCGGTTCCTTCGTAAGCATCTGATTGAGGATTGCCTCGGCACCGGCATATTGTTTGTCTTCAATGCGCCGGCTGGCTTCAGCCAGCAAATCCGTCGGCTCACCGGTCTGGGCTGCAGGCGCGGATCCCGGCTTCGTCGTTCGCGGGGGCGGCGTCCCGCCGGTTTTTCGGTAATGTTCGATAAACTGCTGCGCCTCGCTGTTCGAAGGATCGATCCGCAACACGGATTCGTAGGCTTCCTTGGCTTCGGCATACCGTTGCTGACCGGAGCGCTCTCGGCCAAGCTGCAGATAGACTCTGGTTGCCTCATCTTGCATGTTCTCCTGCACGCAGAGCTCGGCAACGCGCTGCTGGGCATCAAGATTCGACGGATCCTGGCTCACGATTTTCTTGTAGATATCGAGAGCTTCTTTGGTCTTGCGTTCCTTCAGGTAATGCTTGCCCAACGTCAGGTAGTCCTGGACTGCGCTGCTTAGCAGCCCTCTCTCAGCGTTTAAATCGCCGAGAAACCGGTACATGTCGTACCGCGATGGGTCGAGTTTAAGCACTTTTTTAAAGGTGGCGATTGCCTTGAGGGTCGCTCCTTCCGCACGAAAGGCATTGGCGGCCTGGATAAAGGAAGCGACGGCGTCAGCAGTCGAGTTGCGTTTCAGATGCAGTTCGCCGATGGAATTGTGAATACTCCCGTCGCCCGGGGACTCGGCCGAGAGCTTCTTCCATTCGTTGATGGCGGCGTCGAACTGACCTTTTGAAGCAAAGAGCTGGGCGCTGTGCAGAACCTTACTGCGGTCGATGCCCAAGAGAACCTCCAATAGTCAACAAACGCTAACAGTATCAATAGTTTTTGTCAACGAAATGCCCTAAACGGGATGCATCACTCTCGCAAAAACACGAAAGGCCTGCCGGGGTGTTTCCGGCAGGCCTTTCGCATGGTGCAGCTTGGGTCGTAGACGTTAGGACGCAGCGATTGACATCTTCATGACATTGGCGGCCTGTGGTCCCTTGGCGCCTTGCACGATATCAAATTCGACGTTTTCTCCCTCCTTCAACGATTTGAATCCTTCCCCCTGAAGCGCGGAGTAATGCACAAACACATACTCTCCGCTATCCAGACGAATGAATCCAAACCCTTTCCGATCGTTGAACCACTTCACCGTACCTTTTGTCTTCACAAAACCCCTCCTTTCCTCAACGGCCACGCACTCCTGCGTGAGCCGGGCCCGAACCCAGTTAACGCACGCTACAGGAATAAAGAATGAACAATGGAATATGAGAACCGAGGAAGGATGGGCGGGCTCTGTGCAGAAGAAAAGACGTACTCACGAGACCCATCTTGGTTACAAATCGCGCGCGCAGCATGTAACATAGGCATTCTAATCTTGTCAAGCCGCTCTCATCACAAAAGGGGCCTGCCGCCCGTGTGGACAAGCCGGGACCAGTCCCCTATAGTGTCCGCGACATCGGGAGCTAGCCGCCGCTCATGACGCTCCGCACGCTGCTAGACCGCTATATTTTCACCGAATTGCTCTATCCCTTCAGCCTCAGCCTGGGCATGCTGTGTTTCATCATGCTGACCCGGGAGCTGCTCCGGCTGGTCGAACTCCTCGTCACCAAGGGGGTGGGATTATGGGCCGTTCTCAACGTTTTTGCCCACCTGCTTCCGTCGTTCTTGGTGCTGACCCTTCCGATTGCCGGCATCATCGCGTCCATCACTGCGTTTGGCCGGCTGTCGCTGGACAAGGAACTGGTAGCCATGCGCGCCGCCGGCTTGAGCCTGCTGCGGCTGGCACGTCCAGTGATGCTGTTCGCCCTCCTGGTTTGCGGGATGACTCTCTGGCTCGCGCAATGGGGGCAACCCTGGAGTTCGATCAATTTAAAGAAGGTGGCGTTAAGTTTGCTGCGGGATCAACTCGTATTGGCGCTGGAACGCGGATCCTTCACCGAACCGATCCCGGGCATGACCATTTATGTCTCGGACACAGGAGAACAGTCTGCAGGCGGCATCTTCATTTCGGACGGACGCATTGCTTCAGAGCCTCGCGTCATTGTCGCCCAGGACTACCGTGTGTTGATTGACAGCGCCAGCGACCAAGTTGCTTTACGGTTGAAAGACGGCGTCATCCATACCAAGCCGGATGAAATCGATGAATACCAACTAGCCTCCTTTTCCAGTTACGACCTCAAGCTCTCCCTCAACCAAAGCGGATATACAGCGACGGAGGAACGGCCCTCGTACGATCAGTTGGTCGCCCGGTTGAACAACTCACAGTGGCGCGACCCATGGGCCCTCCGACGCCTTACGGAATACTATAAGGACATGGCCTTTCCAGCGGCGTCGCTCATCCTGTGCATGCTCGGTCTTCCTGTCGGAATCGTCTCGAAACGGTCGGGCCGTATTGGCGGGTTCGCCGTGGGGGTGCTCGTCATCATCGCCTACTACGTGCTGAATGTGGCCTGTGAGTTTCTAGTCACGGCGAGGGCCATCCCACCATTCGCGGGGGCCTGGCTCCCGAACAGCGTTTTCTTGGTCATTACGCTCGTGAGCTTCTATCGCATGAGCAAGCAATAGCCACCTATGCCCATCCTGTTCCGATACCTGCTGCGCGAATACGCGAAGATTTTCCTGATGTGTTTTGCAGGCCTGATGACGATCTATCTGGTCATCGATTTCTTTGAAAAGGTCCGCCGCTTCTTGAGCTTCGACGCGACCTGGCTGGATGTGCTGAGTTACTTCGCACTGAAAATACCCGGGGTGTCCTACCAAATCGTCCCACTCGCCGTCCTGATGGCCACGTTGCTGACGCTGGGCTTGCTCTCACGCAATAATGAGATTACCGCCATTCGCAGCTGCGGAATCAGCCTCCCCTGGATTGCCTCGCCCTTCCTGACGTTCGCCGTCGTCATGTCCTTGGTGCTGCTGCTGTTCAGCTCCACAGTCATCCCGCTTGCTACGAACAAGGCCGAAGAAATTCGGGTGATTCGCATTGAAAAGAAACCGCCCTCCGCCGTGCTGACGCTCTCGCAGCCATGGACACGAGTCGATGCGGACAGCCTGCTGCACGTCAGCAGTCTTGCTCCTGGCGGAGCCACATTAGGCGGCATTCAGCTCTTCCATTTTGATCCGGGGTTTCATCTCATCGATATGACGGAAGCGCAGGAAGCGCATTATGCCGACCACACCTGGACGTTACACCGCGGGTTTCAGCGCCGCTTCAATCGCGACGGCTCCGTAACGCTCGTGGAGTTCGATCGGAAACCAATTCACCTTGCGATGATTCCCTCCGACTTCAGCAGCGGACTTGCCGGCGATTCGGAAATGATGACGTTTCAGGACATCCGTGAATCCCGCGGGCGCCTGTATCAGAACGGATCGCAATTTACGCGGTTGCTAACCGACTATTACGGGCGTATCGCGTTCCCCTTGGTCACGATCATCATGGTGTTGGTCGGCATCGCGCTGAGTCTTCGCCGAAGCGGCACTCGCGGTGGGAGCATGGCGATTGGCATCGGGCAAGCCTTGCTGGTGGGTTTCTCCTATTGGGCCGCTCATTCAATTGCCATTGCGTTCGGACGTGGAGGCGCGCTTCCACCGGTGGTCGCCGGCTGGTTGACGAACGTGTTGTTTACCAGCTACGGCTTATATCTCATGTTGAAACTCAAGTATTGAGCGACACCGAACTTCCGCCTCCCGGGCCATCGTCTCAACGCGGCTCGGTTGACGCACGTCGTCGCTTCCGGTAAGTAAAGACGCGAAGCACAAGAGGGATTACAGGATGCCGGGACAGGTCGTCGTGACCGGATTGGGGATCATCAGCCCGATCGGGATCGGGGTGAGCGAATTTTGGAAAGCCGCACTCGCGGGGCATTCCGGCGTCTCCACCATCACCAGTTTCGATCCCTTTCCCATGGACGGGTACCGCTCAAAAGTTGCCGGCCAAGTGCGCGGGTTTTCCCCAGAGCGGTATCTCGACAGCGTGCAAGCCGAACGGGTGGATCGGTATGCACAGTTTGCGTTGGTCGCGGCCAAGGAAGCCCTGGCGGACTCCGGCCTGCACATGGCGCGCGAGGATCCGCGCCGGGTCGGCGTCATCGTGGGCGCCGGCATGGGCGGCATGGTCATGGGAGAACGCGAAATCACCCAACTCTACCAGCACCAACGTCCTCACCGCGTCCATCCCAATTTCATTCCGGTGATCACACTCAACTCGGCGTCGGGCATCGTGGCCATGGCGCATGGAGCCAAGGGGCCCAATTACACCGTGTCAACCGCCTGCTCATCCAGCGCCCATGCACTGGGACAGGCCATGCAATGCATCAAGGAAGGCCGCGCAGACGTCGTCATTACCGTCGGCGCTGATGCGAGCATCACGCCGTTGGTCTTCGCAGGATTTTGCTCCCTTCGAGCTCTTTCGACCAAGTACAACGATCAGCCGGAACGCGCCTCGCGTCCCTTCGACCGGCTTCGAGACGGATTCGTGATGGGTGAAGGCGCCGGCGCGCTCGTCTTGGAATCGTCGGTTCATGCCAAAAAACGCCGTGCGAGGATCTACGCCGAGGTCGCCGGATATGCCGCCACCAGTGAGGCCTATCACATGGTCATTCCCCGCGAAGATGGCGAAGAGATCGCCACGACCATGCGCTTGGCCATCGCCGACGCAGGACTCACACCTGCGAACATTGATTACATCAACGCGCACGCGACGTCGACCACGATCGGGGACGCGGTTGAAACAAAGGCGCTCCGGCAAGTCTTTCGCACACGCGCGGATAAACTCGCCATTAACGCAACAAAGTCCCTTGTCGGCCACACCTTGGGAGCTGCCGGCGCGATCGGCGGCATCGCAACCGTTCTGGCCATTCACACGGGGCAGATCCATCCCACCGCCAATTACGAGGAACCGGATCCCGCCTGCGCATTGCGAGGCCTTAGCTCATCAGTGCAGGAACGGAAGGTCAAGGCAGCGCTGCTCAACGCATTCGGCTTCGGGAGCAATAACGCCGCCGTCGTCATCAAGCGTTATGCCGCCTGAGAGCAAGCCCGCCGTAAAGGACAGAACCGGATGAGCGACCGCACAATCACCGAGAACATCATCAAAGCCCTCGCCGACTATCTGCGACGGAATCCGGAGTCCATTAAACCGGATCATCATTTGCGCGACGACCTGGGTCTCGACTCCATGGCCGTCATCGAGTTGCTCTATAAGATCGAAGAGGCCTTCGACATTCAAATACCGGACGAAGATCTGGTCCGCCTTTCTACCGTCGCAGCCGTCTGCGAGTATGTCGAGCAGCGTCTCGCGCCGGCCAAGCGGCCGGTGGCTCGTAGCCGTACGGCCAAGAGCAGGAAAAAAAAGAAATAACCCCCCATGGGATCCTTGCTTCCGCCTACCACAGTGACGCTATCCCAGGTTCATGAACTGGTCGGCGGCACGCTCCATGGAAACGGCGCCTCTGTGCTGTCATCGCTAGCGAGTCTGGAAGACGCGACCCCGCACGCCTTGGCCTTCATCTCCAACGACAAAGCCGCCAAGGTCCCCGGGGGTATTAAGGCCGGCGGACTACTCGCGCACCGCCACTTGGCAGAACTCGATGTTCCGCAAATCGTCGTACCCAATCCACTCCTCGCCTTTGCGCAGGTGGCTCAAACCTTTTTTACCCGGCCTCCCGCTCCGCGAGGTATTGCCGCAGGCGTCTCGAAGGGAACCGGCGTCACGATCGGGGACGATCCCTCCATCTGGCCCTTCGTCACACTAGGAGACCGGGTGACCATCGGGTCGAGGGTGACGCTCTATCCCGGCGTCTTCGTCGGGGCTGATTGCATTGTAGGCGACGACAGTGTGCTCTATCCCAACGTGGTGGTCCGGGAAGGCTGTTCGATCGGCGCCAGAGCCATCATTCACAGTGGGACGGTGATAGGATCGGATGGCTTTGGCTACGTCCAGCATGAGGGCCGACACCAGAAGATCCCACAGCTTGGGGGCGTGACCATCGAAGACGATGTGGAAGTAGGCGCCAACGTGACGATCGATCGCGCGACGCTCGGTCGTACGATCATCAAACAGGGCACGAAGATCGACAATCTCGTGCAGATCGCACACAACGTCATCGTGGGCGAACACGACATCATCGTGGCTCAAGTCGGGATCGCAGGCAGTACCAGGATCGGTCACCACGTCATGATCGGAGGGCAGGCCGGACTAGCGGATCATCTCACGATCGGAGACCAGGTGATGATTGCGGCCCGGGCAGGCGTAAACCGCAACATCGAGCCGAATCAGATTGTGTCAGGCGCGCCCATCATGCCGCATGAAACCTGGATGAAAGCCCAGGCGGTCATTCCCCGGCTCCCTGAGCTGCGGCAATTGGTCAGGAACCTGGAACAACGGATGGAAGAGATCGAATCCCGCATCAAGCGCAAGGCAGCGCCGAAAGGCACACGGAAAAAACGCGGCCGGGCATGAGAGAGACTCACCAGCTTAGTTGACGATTCCGCGCCAGAAAAACAATTTGCTCCAATAGAATCCGGCCCAGGGCATCAGGATCGCGGGCACCGCGTCCATCACCTCCTGCATGATAGCCCAGCCTGAGGCGGACAATAGCAGCCCGCCTCCCACCACATATGCCACAGGAACAAAGCTGCGGCCCCGATGGACGATGGGAGGAACGGTGGATGCGGCTTTGATCTTTCGATGTGATCGCTGGACGGCACTGCGCATCCGAGCAGCGAACACCTCGGGAACCGTCTCGAAGAGATATCGATGGTAGCGCGTCTGGACCCACCCGCAGAGTCCGCCAAGCAACAGGAGCGCGGTGCTCGTCATGAACGTCGCCAGGGTATAGGTGCTGGACGCCATGAGCTGATAACCAAGCGTCCCGATTCCCCCCAGCACGCAAATGAGTCCGAGAAAGCCGGAAGGGAGAAGAATATACGTCCGGACGTAATGCCGGGCTTGGGCATGAATGTCTTCGTTGCGCCAGCCCTTCACCAGTTTGGCCATCGTGACTCGCCGTAGAAACCGCTTGGAGTTGCATCATAGCATTCTTCACAGAGTGAAGGAGACATCGTCAACGCGCACATTGTTCAGAAAAGGATCTACACCCGATGTGGATGAAGGCGTGTATTGATCCGAGAGCCTCCGGTGCCGTCTCCGGGATCAGGATGTCCCCACGGCCTGCGCAGGCCATCTCAATGAGATGCAGACGTTACAGAGTACAAACAGGCTGGATTAGCGAGGCTGCGGAGAGCAGCAGGTAAAACACAAGGACGTACAAACCGCTGAACGGAATGGAACGCGGACTAGCCGACTGGCAAGATCTCTCCAATCACCGCTCTTTCGACGCGCCCGATACTCACCCACTGCTCAGCCATCGGCACCAACGCCTGGATCCTGGAATCAACCGCTGCAAGGCGTTTCGCCAGCGTCGGCGTTTTCCGGTACGCAGCCACCATCAAGAATGCACGAAGGCCTTGCAGGAACATCGTAATCATGCCGGCTTGGACGGTTTCTGACGCATCATGGAGGGCTTCAACCTGTTCAAGGACGGGCGCGAGCTGCGAGGACGTAACAAAATCGGTGCGTCCATCTTTCTGCAAGTCGGTCAGCATGCGGCTCACGACAGGAATCCGTTGGCCGACCTCGTCGACGAATCGTTCATCCATCCGATCCAGCTCTTCCAAAATGCGCCGGATCCCGTCGACAGTCACCTCCCCGTCTTCTTGTTCCGCCCGACGAATCACCCCATCCAGTACATCACGAGTCGGCTGCACGGACCGGGATCGAACATGCTGAAGGTCACGCAATGCGCTCAATAATGAGGTGCCAGCTGTCATTCGCAGCGGGGCGACAAGAGAGGACGTCTTGGTCACTTCCGTTCCGATGACTTCGGGAAACTCATCGGCCGGCGGCCTTCCTTCTGCCTGACGAACCGCCGCGGCGATCCGATCAAGACCCGACTTGAGCGAGCTGAAGCCGGCAGCCATGGCTCGGGGTTCGTGGCGTCCCACATTATGAATGACCGGAAGGAGACCCAAGGCCATGCCCTCGATGCCGGTCAAGTGCACGGTAGCTGCAGAACGGGCAAGATTGCTCAATCCCTGCAGCATAATGCCGTATAGCTTAGATTTCGTGGTTCCGCTTGAACCTTCGCTGAGCCGTTTCAAAGCCGAGTGTATCTGGGCCAGCCACTCATGAGCCTCGAGCGCGAAGAGACCGATCACTTCTTTCTCAAAGCTGGCATCCAGGACATCTTGCTCGGTGGAAGGAGCGGTAGACCCACTGTCTGTCCGCGTCACGGGCGGTCCCGCTTCGGATGCCGACGAGGTACGTGACTCGACTACGCCCTGAATGGCGCTGGCCAGCGCATCCAGATTTTCAAGCAAGGACGTAAATTGATCCGATACCGTGGGAAGCGTCTTCGAGCGCCGGTCAGCAAGAGCGCCGGGGTGAAACGACACCCGTGCAACGTCGGGGGACTCGACCGTTTCGATGATGGACACGAGCGGCGACAGGCTGAGATCGATCTCGCGTTTGTCCGCCCCGCTTCCAGGAGTGGCATCGGTCATAACTTCTACGAGTGGACGCAGCGGATACTGCACATTGATTCCGACGACCGACCCCACTTCGCCGGTCGTGAGCCGCACCAACGTGCCGAGCGGATAGGCCGAAAGCTGTTCAACCAGCGCCTTGATGATTTCACGCGGAAAGGCCGACCGTTCAGCGACCAGCAACTCGCGCACGGCCTCATGCGGAAAAAACCGGCGGCGATACGGACGGGGCGTGACGAGGGCATCGAACACATCCACGGCGCCGATGATCTGAGCAAACTCATGGATGTCGCGGCCTTTTAACCGGTTTGGATAGCCTCGTCCATTGAAGCGTTCATGAGCCTGGCGAACGATCAGAGCGAGCCACTGCCATTCTTCCCCCCGCTTTTTGACCAACTGATAGCCCAATTCCGGGTGCTGCTCGATCAAGGTGCGTTCCTCGGGAGTCAGTTTTCCCGACTTCGTAACTACGGATTGCGGGACCGCAAACAACCCGATGTCGTGAACGAGTCCGGCCAGCGTGAGGCGCTGGAGTTCTTCCCCGTAATATCCGAGGCCGGACCCCACCTTCGTCGCCAGGATGCTCACATTGATCAAATTGGTGATCAACGTGGAGCCGCTCGGCCCCGCCAACGCCTGTACGACCAGTTGATCATTATGGGCGATTGACCCTGCAATTTCCTGGGCCAGCGCAGACAAGTCTGCGAGGTCAAGCGGGTCCTGGTGTTGGATCGCCGAGGCAACGGACGTCAGCGTGTGCTCTGTCCGGCGGTATAGATCTGTAGCTCGTCGTTCTTCCATCTCTATAGGGCGGATTGAGTCCCGCCTGTCCGGTTCCTGACGGATCAATTCAGCATGCAATCGGCCGTGGGTCATGTCAAGACAAGCAACCGACGGAGGTCATCGCGCCGGCAGCGCCTGGCCGATCGCCGCCCGTTCGCTTCTTCCCCGTTCGACCCACTGATGAATCAGCTTCCGGACGACGCTCAATCTGTCGGTAATGGCCTGCACCCGCGCTGCTGCCAGACTTATGCGATGTTGTGCGAGGACGGATAAGAGGCTGTGCAATCCACTGAAAAACGTCATGGCCGGAGTGACACTGACCTGTTGCGCTTCGGCTCTCAATTGGGTGACCTCTCGAATGGACGCTTCAAGCACGTCGCCGGACATGCTTGCCGGGTCGGCGAGTGAAGACAACTGAGCCGTCAAGGTCGGCATCTGCTGCTCCACAACCTGGACAAACGCCTCCTCGGACTCCGACATCCGGTCGAGATACCCTTGAATCACATCGACGCCGACGTGCTGCACACCAGCCTGTACCTGACCTTCCATCTGATCGATCATGGTCTTGATGAGATTTCGCTCCAATGGTCCCGTCGTTTCCTGTTTCGACTGAAGCTTCCGCAATGTCTCAACGAACTCGGCCGGCGACAATCCTGGAACCGCCTCGATCGTTTCCCCTTCAGCTTCCGCATCGAAGGACACGCCGGTGGCCTTGGTCAATGCCGTGTGTATCTGTCCAAGCTGTTTGCAAAGCGAAAGAAAATCCTGCACGGAAAACGACTTGGTTGGATCTTTGATAGCCTCAATAAAAGGCAGGGCGGCAAAGCTGGCCTGTTCGACATTAGGAAGATTGATCGTGGCAGCAGATCCGCCGAGATTGGTCACGCCGGCGGTCAACGTATTGATCAAGGCGGCGTGACGCTCGGGCGGCGGCCCCTGCTGTATCTCGTCGAGGGCGACGTGAATGTTCTGCAACCATTCATGCGCCTCCTGGACGAACAGATCGACGAGTTCATTTTGGAATTCATCTGATGTATCGCCCGACATGAATGCACTCCCTCACCTATGCAGGACCAGCCGGAGGAGCAGAAACATCGGGCGATCCCGCGCGGCACGTGCGGATGTTGGAGGAAGGTTCGGGCCGCTTGTCACATTCATACCTCGACCCGCCTGCGTCAGAGGAGGGCACACCGTCAGGCGCGTTTGGATCCGCTTCCCAGCTGGGAAGCCAAGCCCGCGATCTCGCCCAACTTCTTGGCCATTTCTTCAAAGCGCCTGGTCGCCTGCTGAGCAGCCATTTCCGTCTCTGAGACCCGGCGTGTCAACACCGCATTGCGCTCCCGCTCGGTCTCCAAGAGTTGCTGGATTTCTTTCGCTTTGCTACCTCCCGTCTCCTGATCGGCCAGCCGGCGGGTGAGTTCATCGACGCGCTGCTGTTCCTGCGCGAATTGCTGGGCGAGCTCCTGGGAGCGATTCACGGCCTTCTCCATGGCCGTCATCTGCTGAACAAGCTGCGTCGCCGCTTGACGTTCGGCGTTCAACGCGGCCTCGAGTTCTTGCACCCGACCGGCGGATTTTTGCATTTCGCTGATGCGCTGCGTCTGCTGCACGGCCAGCGCCCGCTCCTTCTGCAGCGCCCCTTCCAGCTCCGAAACTCGGGCGGCCTGACTTTGCAGGTCGGCGACTTGCTTCTTGAGTTGTGCGCTCTGTTCGCGCTCATGCTTCAACAACGGTTCGAGCTCTTTCAAGCGCTGCACGGTTGCCGTCAGTTCGACGGCGGCTTTCTTCGCCTGGGCGGTCTGTTCACACTCGGCAACGAGCATGGCTTCGAGCTCCCGCATGCGCCCTGACTGCCCCTCCAGTTCCTTCAGGCGTGCCGCTTGGGCCTCGAGCTCTTTCAGGCGGCCAGACTGCGCTTCCAACTCTTTGATCCGCCCTGTCTGGGCCTCGAGTTGGGAGATCCGCTGCGTCAGCAGCGACGTTTGCTGGCGCTCCTTTTGAAGCTCCTCTTCAAGCAGCTTCAGCTTCTCAACCGCCTGACGCGCCGCAGCCCCCTGCTCATCGAGCACTTGGGCGGTGGCTGGAGGCGCGGGCGTTGCGGGTGCGGCGGCCGCTTTGGCCGGAGCCGGCGTGGGTGCGCTCTGCTTCTTGCCCAGAAGCTCGAGGACCCGGTCTTTGAGGGAGGTGCCCTGAAACGGCTTCTTAAGCACGCCATCGGCGTGACAGGACTCGGCTTGCTTTGTCACTTCGTCGTTGACGATGCCGGAGATGAGCAGGACCGGTGTATTGGCCAGGGCGGCCTGTCCCCGGACAAACGCACAGACCTCATACCCGCTTTTGTCGGGCATGATGACATCGGACACGATGAGATCGGGCACTTCACGCGCCAGCAACGCCAAGGCTTCCTCGCCATTGGCGGCCAATGTCACGCCTAATCCGGCCTCCGTCAGCAGCCGTTCGGCGACCTTGCGAACGGCGATGCTATCATCTGCGACCAGGATCTTCGGCATGGATCAGTCCTTTCGCTGTTCAACTTACGACCCTACGTGGTCCTGGCGATTGCGGCCCAGCCTTTGAAGCGCGACGATCTCGATATCCTGTCCCTCATCGCTAAAACTCCCGAGTGTTTCAAGGTCCAGGCGCTTGCTGGGAAGGATATGAGCAACATCCACATTGTGCAGCGATGGGATCACACCGTCGATGCAAATCGCCATCGGCCCGTCGACGTGGCGAGCCACCAGGCACAGCAGCGTGTCGCCTTCCGGGTGCCGGCTGAGCCGTCCTCCAAGATCATAGACGGGCATCACGTCTTTATCGCGTTTCAGCATGGCCGTCACAAACGGCGTACGGCTGGGAACCGGCAAGGGATCGACCCACGCCGCGACACCGCCGACATCCTCGGTTCTCGCCGCCAGCTTTTTCCCGCCGACCGAAAACACGACGACGTTCCATGCTCGTTTGGCGCTGACCGCCTGGTCCTGTTTTTGGGCCGCTCGTAACATTCGTTCCCTAAGAAGCGGAGAGGGACCGTGGTCCAGTGCTTGCCGCCACGACTTCCCCTAGTTCACCCAGCACCCATTCCGGAGTCAGGATCAACACTAACTCGTCCTTGCACATCGTCGTCCCTGATATCCAGGTGCGTTCTTCGTGTTGAAAGTGCGAGGGCAACGGTCGGCACTCCCCCCGCTCGACTTCGATCATGCCGATGACGGCCTCGACACGCATCGCCCCATTCGTCTGACCATTGGTATACAAAACGACGCGCATGTCGGGATTGGCCGGATCGAGCGTAACCCCGAGCCGGCTTGCCAAATCAATATCCTGATAGGTGATCCCGACAAATGTAATCTGGCTTCCTGTACCGGCCTCAGCCGGCGTGAGGACACCCCGGACGCCTTGCGATGGCAAGGCACACAATATCCGGCCGAAGCGCACGACCAGAAATCTGGCCGTCTGCACCACGGCAGTGGTCGCGATATGATGGCCACGCAAACTCATGACTGTGTCACTGTCCTCCCTCCATTCAACGCGGCCCGGGGTCCCGGGGAGGTCGCTAGGCCTTCCGTGCGGGCGACTCTTGTCCGATCCAGCGTTCCAGCTCCTGGATCAGCGCCCGCTCTTCAACCGGCTTGGCGATATACGAGCTGGCGCCGACGTTCAGCGCCATCTGGCGGTGCTTGTCTCCGGCGCGCGTCGTCATGACGATGATCGGCGTCTGTTGCGTCTGCGATCTGCTGCGCAGCGCCTGAATGACTTCATATCCGTTCAGTTTCGGCATCTCGAGATCGGTCAGGATCAGCCGGTAATTCTTCGCGGACGCCTTTCGAAGTCCTTCCTCTCCATCCACGGCGGTATCGACCTCATAGCCCGCTGTTTCGAGCATACGCCCCACGAACTTGCGGATGCTTAATGAATCGTCGATCAGGAGGATCTTTTGTTCGACGTTTGACTGGGGCGTCGCTTCTTGGAACGGTGTCTCCGTATCCGTGACTGTCGCCGTCTCACTCAACGCGTCCAACGGCGCGGCGGCTTGCTCACCGCCGGAGATCAGCCGTCCGGGATCGAGCACGAGCACAACGCGCCCTTCAGGATCGATGGTGGCCCCGCCGAAACAGGAACGTTCCAACGATTTCAGCGCGCCGATCGGCTTAATGACGATTTCCTGACGACCGAGCAACTCATCCACGGCCAGGCCGACAGGACCCGTGCCGGTGCGCACGATGACAACCGGTTTTCCGGCTTCCACCCGCGTCGATCCGTTCCGATACATCAGCTGCTGCAGAGGCTGCACGTCGACGGCTTCGTCTCCGAGATGCAGCATCGACCGCTCGCCCATCTGTTGGAGGGAGCCGGCCGTGAGCATCGTCACCTCGCGGACACTCGGCAACGGAATCCCGTAGCGTTCCTCTCCGGAACGGACCATCAGGGCGGTCGCGATAAGCAATGTCAGTGGTAAATGTAGCGTAAACTTGGTGCCGACACCGCGGACGGATTCGACGTCGATATGGCCATTCATGCTCTCGATGACCCGTTTGACGACGTCCATGCCGACGCCACGGCCCGCCTGATCGCCCACTTGCTCGGCAGTCGAGAAGCCGGGAAGAAAGATGAATTTGATGGCTTCGGCTTCTGGAAGATTTTTTGCGATGTCGGAACGCACGAGACCACGTTCGACCGCCTTCGCCCGGATTTTGTCGATATCGAGACCGGCTCCGTCGTCCTCCACTTCGATCAGAACGGCATTGCCTCTATGAGAGGCATGGAGATAGATCGTGCCGGCTGCAGGCTTCCCCTTGGAGACGCGCAACGCCGCCGGCTCAATCCCGTGATACACGGCATTGCGCACCAGGTGGACCAATGGATCGACCAGACGCTCGACGACGCCGGTATCGACTTCCGTGTGTTCTCCCGAAGTGACCAGAGTGACTTCCTTACCAGTCGCCCTTGCCATTTCGCGCGTCGCCCGGCGGAATCGCGTGAACGGCGTGCCGATCGGCACCATACGCGCGCGGGCGATTTCATCCCGCATGCCGAGCGTGAGTTGCTGCAGTTGGCTCATGTCTTCGTGCGACCGGCGGATGGATCCGCTCAACTGCGTCATCGATTCGGAGATGTCCGCCGTGACTTCGCTGATACGCCGGGCCAGAATGTTGAAGTCGTCATACTTGTCGAATTCCAGGCTGCCGAAATCGCTCAATCCCTGGAACATCGCCGATCCCGGCGTGCCCTTCGACTGCTCGGCCACACCGCCAGTCGAGGTCGGCAGGGTGAACGTATGCTTTTCTTCGAACGAGCGCACCGAGTCGATGAGTCGCACGCGGCAGGCCAGGACTTGCTGAGAAAGCTGTTCCAAGACACTAAGACGTTGTTCAAGCCGCCCACGACCGATGACCAATTCGCCGACCAGATTGAGCAGCCGTTCCAAACGATCACGGCTGACGCGAATGACTTCCCGTTCCTCGGCGGCGGCATCTCTGACCTTGGCCTGCTCAGGCTCGGGCTGCTGAGCAGCCTGTTCGACAACTGGCTCGGGCATCGCCTGAACGGGGGCCGCCTTAACGGCAGTCTCGACCGTTTTCGCTTGTTCAAGTTGTTTGAGCGCGGTCATCGCCGCTGAAAACCGCTGACGAACGGTCCCCGTCAGCGTGGGATCACGGCGCATCAATAGACGCACGACGTCGACCGAGCGCAGGAGCACGTCCGTGTGGCCCGGCAGGACTTTGACCCGACTTTCACGCACTGCGCCCATGAAATCTTCGATGTAATGCGTCAAGTCGCCGATCGATTGGAAGCCGACGGTATACGCAGAACCTTTCAGCGTGTGTGCGGTGCGGAACAATTGATTGATCAAATCCGGATTCTGTGGTTCTTTTTCGAGACGAAGCAGCTGCGCTTCCAAGGACTCCAAGTACTCCTGCGCTTCTGGCGCGAAATAGGACAAGACCTCCGGGTCGAGCTGCGGCATGAGATACTCATCGGTCAAAGAGGGGGCAGCCACCGCGGCAGCCTGCTGTTCCGTGGCACCCGGCGGCTCCAACACGGCCGTCGCGACATGGGCGACGGGCGGTTCCGGAGCACACGCCACGGCCGGGGCTGGTGCACCAACCGGCTGACCGCTCTGGATCTGGTGCAAGGTTTGGGTGACACCCGGGACGTCCAGGCGCAATTGCGCGAGCTTGCTTTCGTCCCGGCGCATCACCAGGCGAATCAGGGTCGCTGCATCTCCGATCGTCGCCAGGAGCGCCGTCGACACGGGGATGTGTCCATCGCGCACTGCAATCATACAGGACTCAATCGGATGAGCGATGTCGCCGATGACCTTAAACCCGATGGTGTGCGCTGACCCTTTGAGCGTATGGGCGGTCCGGTACAGCGCCTGAATGGTCTCCGCGTCTCCGGGATTGTCTTTGAGCCGGTTGGTCAGGACCTCCAAGGTCTGGAGATATTCGTCGGCTTCAGGAGCAAAATAGGAAAGCACTTCAGCATCGATGGTCGGGACCAGGTAGTCTGTGCCGAGTTCTTCCGAGCCATCCTCCGCAGAAGTGATTGATGAAGCCGGCAACAGACTCATGACCTCTTTCTTCCAATGGGCACTCACCGAGGGGTCTTCCTGGCCCCCCTGCTTGATGACATCCAGTTGCGATTGAAAGGCGTCGACCATGCCGCGCAACGTCCCGACCGTCTTGAGCCAGAGAGCCGGGTCGATGGACGTGGACTGTTCGAGCGTCGATTCGAGGAGCTCGCCCAGTAGCGAGAGCCCTGTAAACCCGTAGATGCCTGAAGCCCCGCGAACTTTGTGCGCCCATACATATTGATCTTGGAGTTCTTGGGCGCTCGGCACCGCGTTGCCGGGAGGATTCACGGCCGCCGAGAGCGCATTGAGCGCTTCTGCGGCTTCCATAATAAAGATGTCGAGGAGGCCCTGACGGTCCAGTTCGGAGCTCATCCCTATCCTTTCTGACCCGGAGCGCAGGGTACGGCGCGCTCCGGGTACCAGACCTTAGGCCAGCTTGAACTGCGCGACCGAAGCCGTCAGACCGTCGGCGAGTTTGGCCATGTCTTCGACGGTCAAACGTGCCGCATCGGTGGCTTTCTGCGTCGCCACGGCACCGCCGGTGAAGTCCTTGATCGAGCGACCCACCTGGTCCGTAGAAGCAGTTTGTGTGGCCGCGGAACTGGCGATGGTCTGGGCCAATTCGGCGGACCGTTGGGCGATGCCTGAAATCTCGTTGAACACCTCACCGGTACGTAGCGCGGAAGCCGATCCGGCTTCCACCGCCTGGGTTTCCTGTTCCATGGCGACGACCGCGTCCTGTGTTTCCGACTGAATCACTTTCACGAGATCCGCGATTTCGCGGGTGGCCTGTGTCGAGCTTTCAGCCAGTTTCCGGACCTGGTCGGCGACGACCGCAAACCGGGCTCCGGCTTCTCCGGCGCCTGCCGCCTCGATGGCGGCGTTGAGCGCCAGCAGGTTGGTCTGATTCGCAATGTCTCGAATCGTGGACACGATCTGTGAAATTTCCAGCGACCGGTCACCGAGTCCCTTCACCTGCTTCGACATGCGTTGCACTGCGGCACGAATGCTCTGCATGTCCTGCACGGTCTCCTGCACCGCGACACGCCCGCGCTCCGTAGCTTGCAACACTTGTTTGGCAGATTCCGAAGAGGCGCCTGCCGTTTCGGCGACCTGACGCATTTGCGATGCGAGCTGCTCGACCGCGCTGAGCGTCTTCGCCGACTCGTCCGCCTGGTGCTTGGCGGTGCCGGCCATCTGACCAGCGCTGTCGCGGAGCGTACCGGCCGACTTGTTGACGCGTTCGGCCGCCTCACGGACCTGTTTCAGCAGCTGTCCGAACCGGGCGATCATGAGGTTGAAACCGTCCGCCAGGTTGCCGAACATGTCGGCCGTCACTTCACCGCGCTTCGTGAGGTCTCCTTTACCGACATCCGACACGAGGACAAGAAAGTTCATCAAACGCTTTTGCATCTCATCGCGTTCGCCTTCCGACGTCACGAGCGCTGTAATACGGTCCAACATGGTGTTGAACGACGTGGCCATCTGGCCCAATTCGTCCTTGGACGCGATCTTCGCGCGGGCTTGGTAATTGCCGCTCGCCGCTTGCTGCGCGACGCTGGCGACCTGTCCGATACCCAGTGAGAGTTTGTGTGCCACCCAATATCCGAGGGCCAAGCCCAACAGCACGGCGGCGATACCGCCGACCACCAAAATGATGGTGGCGTTGGCAGCCATCCCCTTGGCTTCGTCCGAAAGGTCCTTCGCCACTTCCGACATGGTCTTGATCTGCTCGGCATGGCGTTGGGTCACCTTCTCATAGGCAGGGCTCATACTCACCGTGATGGCCAGGGCGCCCAATTCCCGCATGGCCAGGGCCTGGGATGATGTCAGCGCCTTGTTCTCGAAACTTTCCTTGATGGTTGTGATTGCGGCATCGCCCTCATTGAAGAACTGGGTGACCGCAGCCTTCAGTTCAGCGAGGTCTTTGGCTTCGTCACGGCCGGTGCTGGATGTCCGTAACGTCGTTTTCTCATAGCTCGCAAGCAGCCGTTCGACTTCGGCGCGGTACGGGGCGATGTCCTTCAACTCGATTTCGAAGTCGGAGGCGCGCGGGGTGCGGGAGACGTCGACCAACGCTTCGTGGTACCGGTTGACGTTGAACAGGAGCTGGTTGAATTCGGTCAATGGAACCGTGTAGTCGACGTACACGGTTTCCGCTTGCGACGCCAAACGGCCGTTGGTCACGATACCGACGCCGGCCATTGCGGCGATGATGACGCCGACCAAGCCGAACACCGTCAGCAGTTTGGCCTGTGTCTTTAAGTTTTCAAACCATTTCAGAAAGTTGAGCCTCAACATGGGAACCTCCTCCTTCTCCTAGCGATCCGCTCGCACCATGAGCATCACACCCTGTCCTGATGATCCTCCGACTATCCTGTGCCTTCAAAATGAGAAAGTACGGCCGATGTCTCCAACACGCCGCGAAGCCGGTCCTCCAGCTTCACGACCGTCGACACGAAGGGATTGCCCCCGTCTCCGGTGCCGACCGGAGCCGGTAAGAACTGATCCTTCGACAAGGTGCGAATTTCTGGAACCGTGTCCACCAAGACCCCCACCTGCCAGTTGCCGTGCTTGACGACCACGGCATACTTGAGAACGGTCTCGGCGGCAACGCCGATCATCTGCCTGAGATCGAGCAAGGGGACGACGGATCCTCGCAGGTTGGTGACACCGATCAAGCCGGACGGCATGCCCGGAACCGGCGTCACCGATTCGACCACAAACACTTCCCGAACGTTTTGCAGATCGATCGTAAACAATTCGCCTCCTAAGGAAACGATGGCCGCGCGTACGGTCGATGTGCTGGAAGTTTGTGTAGCACTCCCTTGCGAGGCAACGATGGCATCGGCGTGGGAGGTCGTGACCGAGGTGGCGCCCTGCGGAGCACTCATGGCGGTTATCCCAACACCCGCTTCACGGCCGCCAGCAATTCGTCACCCTTGAACGGCTTGACCACGTGGGCATTGGCACCCTGCTGCTGACCCCAGAATTTGTCACTTTCGTTGCCTTTGGAGGTGCAGAGGATGATGGGGATATTCTTCGTCCGGTCGTCGTTTTTGAGATCGCGACAGGCCTGAAAACCGTTACGGCCCGGCATGACCACGTCCATGACGATCAAATCCGGCTTCTCTCCAACGACCTTGTCTTCGAGTTTCTCAGTGTTGGGGAAGGACACCACGGTATGATTCGCCCCTTTCAACACTCCCTCAATCACCTGTAGCTCGGCGTACGAATCGTCAACGACAAGAATCTTGCTCATCGGTTCTCTCCTTGTTCTGGTTATGAATGACGCCCGGATTTCCCCACTACTTCAGGGGCAGCACGACGCTGATCGCCCCGGCTAAATCCCCCTCTTTCCAGCCCTCTTTATGACCACCCGTAATATCTTTGCCACCCTTGGGAGCGCCGTGGCATGACAAACAAGACGCAGCCGCGTACTCAGGATCCATCATGCGTAGCACCGGCCGGCCATCCAGCATCGTATTGCGGACATACGTTTGGCCCTTAGGATGGCGCGGATCATTGAACATCCGAAGCACTTCGGCCTCGAAATCATCCGGTCTGTTGTTGGCGTTGCGATAATCGATTCCCGTCAGTTTTAATTTCACCCCCGTCTTTTTATAAAAGTTTTCTCCAGTCTTCCGGGCAAAGACAGCGGGGATGAATCCTTTAAAGCCGATGCCGGCACGGTTGATCACCGGTTGGGCTTCATCGACGACATCTTTTTCCGCCTCGACAAGCGCGAGATACAGACCTGCTTGCGGTACGGCGTTGGGAATTCTGAGGTCGATCTTGGTCTTCTTCTTGAACCGCTCGATGACCTGAGCGGCCATGTAGTCGCCGGTGAAACCCTTGTTGGTTTTGGAGGCGTCGTTGATATTCGACATCTGCTCCGACATGACTCCACGGCCGATTTTGACCAGATCGATCAAATGTTCCGCTACTTCGGCCTCGCCGGCCGCCAGGACCGCGCTCGTGTTGAACATCAGCGCCACCGCCGCGATTCCACCCGCCAATCGCCAATTGAACCATGTCGCCTTCATACCCATCCTCCTTCGTGAAGTCACTCGACCGGATGCTTCGTTTCTTTTCTCATTCTTCGTGCGCAGCACCTAGCAATTCCCGTTTTTCTACACAAGATGTCGCCGATGCATCCGCGGATGACACCGCGGCGAACCGCTCGAAGCTTCGGCTCACTGTGCAAAGGTTGTGCTTATTGGCTTCCAAGCAGCGTCGGCGTGAATACGGAATACAAACGCTTGACGGATCAGAGAGTTACGTACTCTACACATGAGCATCATTCATCCTCGTCCGCCGCACGACTGTTCAGGTTGCGACAAAATGATGCCGTTTGTGCAAAAACTGACCACTCGACTGCTTTTGTTGTGGCAGCAGCACCGCCCGAAGGCCGGGGCGGAACCTATAATGGGACTTTCGCTTAGGGAACATTGAAGCTGAGGAAGGAGGAACGCTCGCAGAAAAGTCTTTACTATTTAACGGGCCTTGCTCCAACGAGCAAAGCGACGGAGCCCTCTTTCAACGCAACGGCCGACGAGCCGCCCAATCATCGCTCCCATCTCGGTATGCGTCCCGCTGTATCGCAACTTATGATGGCCTGCCAAGCTGCTGGCAAGCACCACCGCATCAGTACCGGTCCCAGTCGCGAGGGCGGCCCGTTCGTAAGCACTCGGGACCTTATGTTTGATGAGTGTTGCGGTTTTGCTCTCTGTCGCTACTTGCACTGCTCCGATCAAAGCAGGAACCGTCAGGGTTGCGTTCGTAACAAGGATAATATTGATCGTTCCTGCCTGATTGCGGTCCTGCCTTCTTTCCAGCCTGGACCGGACCGGTTCGCCTGCCCGAACGGCGTTGGTGACGCCAACGGTACAAAAACATTCCAGCAGTAGGGAGCCTGATTGTTCACGGTCGACGACAAGCTGAGTCATGGGCACAGCCGTCATGAGGCCGACAACCGGCATGGGGGCCTTCACTCTCCGTGCCAGCCGTCCCAAATACCTCGCTGGATCGGACCATTCCCCGACCGACCGACCGCCGGACATGACAGGGTTGACCTGGACTTGGTGATTGAGGATCGACCGCCCCCGAACGATGCCCCCTCCGCGCGGCGCCGAAGAGACGATCCGATACCTCTTCGCAAGATCAATGACCAAGGTATTCCCACGGACTCGATACTTGACGCCTCCCGTCTTGGTGTTACGTCGGCTCATGCTATCGCTCGAGTACCTGCGCCAAGGCCGCGAGCAGGCTATCGTTATCTACCTTGGTTCGCACCGCCATGCGTATGCTTCGCGGACCGCAGCCCTCCACTGACGAGCAGTCCCGTATCAGCATGCCTCGTTGTCGAAGAGCTGCGGTAATCAGGCCGGCGCCACATGACGGCGGCAGCTCGGCAAAGACAAAATTCGCGGAAGATGGAATCACCGTCAAACCTGCCAGCGCGGCCAGCTGCTTGGACATGCGCGCGCGTTCTCGGCCGACATACGCGAGACAACGTCGCGCATGACGTTGGTCAGCGACCGCCGCTTCAGCAGCCCGTTGAGCCACCGTGTTGACGGACCAGGGCGGCTGGTGCTCTTTCAGGATAGCCGCGGCGGATCGCGAAGACATGCTGTAGCCGATTCGTAGTCCCGGCATCCCGTAAAATTTGGTAAAACTCCGCAGGATGATCAAACGTGGATATGCCTGCAACCTCGGCACACAGGTCAACGCGTCACAATAGTCGATAAAAGATTCATCCAACACTACCCAAATTCGCCCACGCTTAGCCGCTTGGAAAAGATCATCAAGCTGTTGAAGATCACAAGCCCTGCCGGTCGGACTGTTGGGATGACAAATGAAGACGGCGTCAATCGCGCGTGGGCCGCTCCGTTGGCCCTGCAAACGATGCGTGACCTGCTCCAGCGGGGGCCGGTACACGTCGTTCCGACTGGCCAAGACCATCTGATATCGACCACCAGAACGATCAACGGCTCGCGCATATTCTCCATACGTTGGACCGACGATCAAGGCTGAACGGATACCCAGAGCGCGCGGAATGACATCAATGAGCTCACTCGAGCCGTTCCCGATAACGAGGCAATCGGGCGAGATCTTCCAATGGCGCGCAATCACCTGCTTAAGGCTGAAACAATCAGGATCAGGGTAGTGCTTGATCAGCGGTGCCGCGGCAACCAGTGCTCGTATGACTTGAGGCGAGGGTCCCAATGGATTAATGCTCGCACTGAAGTCGAGGATTGAGTCGATCGGTCGTCGCAGGTCACGAGCTGCGGCGTGGACATTGCCTCCATGGACGAGCACGTTCTTTAGCGCCACAAGATCCCCAGACACGCGGCAATGGCGATCAGATAGGCAACGGTCATGATCTGCTGTGCTCGATCTATGTGTGCCGCTAGCAAGGGCTCCTTTGCGTCCCCGAGCAGCGGCCGGTCATGTCGCAGCCCTGCATAAAAGTTTGTTCCTCCAAGCTGAATACCGAGTGCGCCGGCCATGGCCGCCTCCGGTCTTCCGCTGTTCGGACTGGGATGCTTGTGCCCGTCCCGCAGCAACAGTGCCCCGCTTCGATGGACCGATCGTGAGTTCATGCACACGGCCCCGGCCGCGAGGGCGATCAACCAGCCAGTAAGCCGCGCAGGGATCCAATTGACGACATCATCGAGCTTGGCAGAGGCCCATCCAAAATCCCGATAGGCTGTATCTTGATGACCGATCATCGAATCGAGAGTTGAGACGGCTTTGTAGGCTAAGGCCAAGGGCGGCCCCCCCACGACTAGATAGAAGACAGGTGCAATGATGCCGTCCGATGCGCTCTCGGCAATGGTCTCCACCGTCGCCCTCACAATTTCCGGTTCAGACAGGCGGTCGGTGTCACGTCCCACGATCAAGCCAACCGAGTGACGTGCCCCGTCCAACGTACCGGCTTTCAGAGCACGGGACACGGCGCGAACATGATCGACGAGATCGCGCCAGGCCAGCACAGTGGATGCCAACCAAATTCCAATACCGCGCCCGATCCCGTCATGAAGCGCCGTACCGGTAGCCATGACGGCCCAACCGGCGCAAAAGGCGAGGCTCGGCAGGCCCAGGGCCAGCGCAACACCGGTGAGGCGAAGCGAGCCTGATTCAACACAAAATCGGCGCACCCACTTCTCCACGAGTGTGATCAGTCTGCCCATCCATCGGACTGGATGAGGCCACGCAGGCGGATCACCGATCACGGCATCGACCAGGCAAGCTGCCAAGAAATCGATAGGAGTCACGGCAGATACGTGAGAAATGGCATGAACAGAAGGAAGCTGATTTCAATGACCTCGTTTGTCGCCCCGAGGGTGTCACCGGTGATGCCAGCAAAGTAATATCGACAGCACATCGTAACCAGTCGACTCAATATGCCGCCGATCAGCAGGACAATCAGTGCAGCAGCGAAGCCAAGAGACCACACCATCAGAGACACAACAACAACCGTGGCGCCAAGGACGTGCCGCGCTGACAGGTGTGCCAAAAATGGGGCGGCCAAACCTCCTTCAGCTCGCGCATATGAAGCCCCGTAGGCACCGACAACCATGGCCCAGCGGCCGATTGCCGGCATACAGAGCAGCGCTGGAAATTTCAGCGGCTCAGGCAGTGATACAAGTGCGCTGTAACGCAGGATCAATGAGACAAACAAACCGGTGGCGCCGATGGCGCCGATACGAGGGTCACGCATGATGGTCAGGCGATCGGTCGGCATGCGTCCTCCAGCCAGTCCATCGAGCGTGTCAGCCAGGCCGTCCTGATGCAGCCCTCGGGTCATCGCGACGAGCAACAAGATCAGCAGCGCTGCAACCACTTCCGTCGACAGCCATCGGGCCAAGAGCATATCCGTCATGACCATGAACGCACCAAGGAGGATTCCGACAAAGGGATACCACAACATAGATCCGGCCAACTCGTGAGGCGCCGGATGGTGAAGGTCCCGGCTCAGAGGGACGGCCGTGAGAAACTGCCAGGCAAAAATGAACGGCTTGAGACTGATCGTCACTGGTTGCGCTCCGAGACACCCGCTTCGCTGAACGTCGCCATCTCCGTCAGCACTTTGACGGCTGCCTGAACGAGGCTCATCCCAAGACAGGCTCCGGTGCCTTCCCCGAGTCGAAGATCCAGGTCGAATAGGGGCTCCAAACCCAGTTTCTCAAGCACCAGCCGATGTCCTCTCTCGACGGACCGGTGAGAGGCGATCATATATTGGACGCACCGGGGCTGGAGACCAGCTGCGATCAATGCGGCTGCTCCGGCAATGAACCCGTCCAAGACGACCGGTATGCGCGCGGCTGCGGCACCGAGCATGAGGCCGGCCATGCCCGCAATTTCCAAGCCGCCTATTGTTGCCACGACATCGACCGGGTCGTCAGCATTGGGCTCATGAAGGGCCAGCGCCCGCTCAATGACGGAGATTTTTCGCGTGCGGCCGAGTTCGTCGATCCCAGTTCCCAGGCCCGTGACCTGCTCAACCGACGCCCCAGTCATGACCGCTGCGATCGCCGCGCTCGCCGTCGTGTTGCCGATACCCATCTCACCGGTGCCGATCAGCGTCACACCTTCTTCCACAGCCTCGGACGCCAGTTCGATCCCGATCTCGAGGGCCTCCTCGGCAGTTCGCCGATCCATAGCCTCTCCATGCACCATATTTCGTGTGCCCCTGAGCAATTTCCGGTTCAGCAGACCAGCAATGGGGCCGAAGTCATGCGCGACTCCGATGTCCACGACACGCACCTCGACCCCGGCATGTCGGGCCAGTACGTTGACGCCGGCGCCCCCTCGCAGAAAATTCAGCACCATTTGTGCCGTCACATCTCGAGGATAGGCACTCACACCTTCGTCGACCACACCATGATCGGCGGCAAAGGTATAGACCCTCCCGCGTGGGACGGCCGGTTTGCCCTCGCACGTGATCGCACAGTACTGGACGGCAAGTTGTTCGAGCCGACCCAAACTGCCCTGAGGTTTCGTCAAGCGATCTAGCCGGCGCTGCGTCCTTGCAGCCACTTCCGCATTCACGTCGCAGATTTGATTCAAAACCTCGGTCAGCCTCATGGGGTTCCTTTATTTCAACCGAAGTGGAATTCCGCTTACCACAAAATAGGCCTCATCCGCCTCTTTGGCTACGAGACGATTCAACGCTCCCGCCACTTCCCGGAACCGCCGAGAGTCTGCCTCACCAGGGACCAGCCCCATACCCAGTTCATTTGAGACGATCACTGTACGCGCCTCGAGGACTCGCAGCGCCGTGAGGAACGTTCGTCCGTCTTGGAGGATCTCCTGTTCCTTGCTTCCATGACGCCACCGGTTCGAGAGCCACATGGTCAGACAATCAATCACAATCGTGCGATAGCGTTGTCCGTAGCGTTTCGACCAGGCGGCCAGCTCCAGCGGTACCTCAGCCGTGCTCCAGTCCGACGACCTGGATTGCCGATGGCGGGCGATTTTCATCGCCATCTCTTCATCCAACCGCTCGCCTGTCGCCACAAAGGCACGAGGAGCGTTATTGGTGATTCCCTGGGAGGCCAATTGAAGCGCAACCTCGCTCTTTCCGGAGGAGGCGCCTCCGACGACGAGCACGAGATGCGATTCTGTTTTACGGGGTGCCATACGAAACGCCTTCCTCCAGGAGCCGATCGAGAATGGACACGGAAACATGTTGTTCGACGAAATCGGCCAGGCGATCAAGGCGTGCATCGAGAGACAGCCCGTGCGTCTCCGGCAGTCCCGCCCATCCCTTGGATGTCCGCAATCGATTCAACCACCAGCGACGAAATGGAGCCTGATCGAACAGACCATGCAGGTACGTGCCAAAGAGCCGGCCGTCACGAGCGCAGATCCCTTCGCGTGCTGTGTCCATGCGGCCATCCTGAAATTCCAAAAACGGCCGGGCCTCAGGGGGAACGACAGTTCGTCCCATTCTAACCTCATAGCCCACGAGAGTGCAGCCGCTCTCGGCATGTTGCCCTGTGACCTGCTCGACGATTTTTGGAAACGCAAACGTGGTGTCGACCGGAAGCATCCCAAGGCCCTCTATGTGATCGTGTTCTGATTCAAGATGCTGGGGATCGCGAATGACCTGCCCCAGCAGTTGAAAGCCGCCGCAGATCCCGCCAACCGTCCCTCCCTCTGCCAACACGCGGCGGGCAAGACGATCGAAATCTCGTTGCCGGACGAAGCCGAGGGCCTGAACCGTGTGTTTTGTTCCGGGAAAAATGACGGCGTCCAACGGACGGTCCGTCGACTCGGTCAAGCGAGCCAGTTCCACATCCGGTTCCCTGGTCAAGGGGTCGAAGTCGGTGAAATTGGAGATGCCCGGCACATCCACAATGCCGATCACGAGGCGGTCCTCCCGCTTTGACGACCGGCCATGCCAACCATCCCATCCCAGTGAATCCTCCTCGGGAACCTCTAAGTCTCCCCAATGAGGGACGACCCCTGCGCACGACATTCCCGTTTCATGTGTGACGCGGACGAGGCCGGTCTCGAGAAGACTCGCGTCTCCTCGTAATTTATTGACGGCGAACGCCTTCAAATGCCGACGATCGGCCTCATCCAACAGAGCCCAGGTCCCCACCAGTGAGGCAAATACCCCGCCTCGGTCGATGTCTCCCACCAATACAACGGGTGCGCCGGCATGGCGGGCCATCTGCATATTGACGACGTCGCAGTGGCTCAGATTGATTTCGGCGGGACTGCCGGCGCCTTCCAGCACCACCACGTCAAATGTATAGGACAGCCGCCCAAAGGCCTCCTGCACCGTGGTCCAATACTGACGGCGCACCGCACCAAAGTCCTTCGCGCACAGCGATCCGGCCACCTCGCCTGCGACGACAAGCTGTGCGGCCGTATGTGATTCAGGCTTGATCAGGATGGGATTGAAGTCCGCCTGCGGCGCCAGGCGGCAAGCGGCCGCTTGAACGGCCTGTGCCCGGCCGATTTCTTTCCCGTCCGGTGTGACGAATGAATTGTTCGACATGTTCTGCGCTTTGAACGGCGCCACACGCAGTCCACGACGAACGAATATCCGGCACAGGGCGGCCGTCATGACGGACTTCCCGACATGCGAGGCGGTTCCCTGAATCATGAGGGTGCGGGCGTTCATCCGCCTAATCCTTTTCGTCGGGATTCCGTTGCCACAAGAATTCCGGTTCCCCCTGTGTCTTGGCCACCCAACGAGCCAGTACAAAGAGCGCATCGCTCAACCGATTTAAAAACTTGATGATCTCGGCATCAAGCGGTTCATCCTTGGCCAGACTGACACAAATACGCTCTGCACGCCGGCAGATCGTACGAGCCTGATGCAATGTTGCCGAGACCTTTCCCCCGCCCGGAAGGATGAACTCCTTGAGCGGAGCCAAGTCTTTTTGGCATCGGTCCATCATGCGCTCGAGTTTGACGGTATCCTGTGATGTAATCGTCGGCATATTCTTGAACGTCTGTCCCGGGGCCGTGGCAAGCAGGGCGCCGACGTCGAACAGTTTGTTCTGAACCCAACGGAGATCTCGCTCGAGCCGCTTGGCCGCACCGACCACTTGGCTCGCTTCCTCATTCATCGCCCGCGCAAGGCCAACCGACGCACTCAACTCATCCACCGTGCCGTACGCCTCGACCCGAAGGCAATCTTTTGAGACCTGCTGGCCTCCGGCCAGCCGGGTACTGCCGCCGTCACCGGTTCTCGTATACACTTTCGTAATTCGCACGGTAGCTCCTACTCCGGTTCTGACACAAAGGCCGGTCCTAACTCGCCATCAACGATCCGCTGAAGGCAGAGCGGACAAAGACAATCATGGAAAGACTTCTCGATCCACGTCATTTGCCGCTCACTCACTGACACTTCAGAACACCAGCAGCCATATTGACCGCAGGTGAATCCTTGCTTACAGCATTCGCAGACTTTCGAGATTGGACCCCTCATCCCGTTTCTCCGACCGCGTTGTCCGACTTCGGCGACGTGACGCATCTCGGGAATACGTCATCGTGCTCTGCCGCATCAAATAGGCATGTCGAAATTGACTCGCACCCCGCCAAAGACCGACCGGATGGGTGTTCCAAAGAACAATACTTCTTCGTATTTCCGGTTGAAGATGTTGTCCGCCCGCCCATAGACCTGAACCGTTTTACTTACATCATACGTAAAGGAGGCGTTCCACACATAGAAATGTGGGAGCGAGTTGTCATTGCTGGGGTCGTTGAACCGCTGTCCCACGAGTCGACCTTCCAGATTCGCACGCAGCGCTTCGATGGGCTGGTAACTCACAATGACAGACCATTGATTCAATGGCCAGCGAGGGAGGCGCGTCCCCGCGTTGTCGGTTAAGTTTTCCGTGCTCGTATGGGTGTACTGAAATTGGAGATCCAGGCTCTTGATCCAGGGCTGGTCGCGAATAAGCTTGACCTTGGCACTCGCCTCTATACCCTCAGCTCTTGCCTGCCCGATGTTTTGAGCGCAAAAACCAAACGGCGTAAAGCTGCATGCTCCCGCAGGGTCAAACACCGCCAGGATGAGATTTTGATAGCGCGTCCAAAAGTATCCCACACTGAGCTGCACCCGGTCGTTAAACAGCGATTGATCGAGCGCCACGTCCAACCCCTTGCTCTTTTCCGGCTGTAAATTCGCGTTTCCGAATTCCGGAAAGAACAGCTGATTGATCGTGGGAGCGCGAAAACCTGTCCCGTAACTCCCACGCAGCTTTGTTCCGGTCTCTTTGAGTAAATAGCCGGCTGTCGCACGATAAGTCGTGGCGCTGCCGAAGACGTTGTACCGATCCTGCCTAATACCCGCCGTTCCGAATACTCGGTCCCACAGATTGAGTTTGGCTTCGGCAAAGCCTGCATTGCTGCTGATAATTTTCCTTGGTAACGTGGTCGTACCGGTGAGCGTGTCAAGGTTTTCCCCCAACTGCTCGCGAAACTGATAGCCCGCAGTGACCGACAACGGCTTCACAATCTGAATATCGTGCTGCCATTCAAGACGGTTACTCGTCGTGTTGATTTCGGAGTTGAGCGGGAATGGAGGTGATTCCACTCCCGTCAAAAGGTTGCGCTCCACCGTGCCGGAGCTCGTGGTTAGACTTTCGGTTGCGCGTGCCAAGGTCAGCCTTTGTGACCACCAATTCGTAATCGGCTGCATATAGCTGCCGGTATACACGTACTGCCTGCTCTGCGTCTTTGCTCCAAGCGTATCGGAAGGATCTGGCAGGGTATTGTCTAAATTCGTGATCCCGTCCATCCATCGAAAATTGAACTCGAGTCGACCGTCCTTTGGCAGATCGACGCCGAGCTTGGCCGACCCCTGCCAGTTGTGAAAGCCGTCGCGCTCTGCGGCGCCGCGCCGATAATTGATGGCCGAAAAATTGGACGTATCCCAGCGGCTCAGCGTCGCCGCCACGTCCACTGGTCCTTTCTTTCCGATGGCGCTAGCGCCTTCACGGATCGTCGCGAAAGACCCGTACTCCACAAAGGAGGAGATGTTGGGTGTTTCGCGCCCACGCTTCGTAATGATATTCACCACGCCGCCCATAGCATCCGATCCCCACATCATGCCTTGACTGCCTCGAAGGATTTCAATCCTCTCGATGTTGTCGGTAGTCAGGTTGGCAAAGTTGTAAGAGCCGAGAGTGGCGCTATTGACAATCGCCCCGTCGATCAAGACGAGCGTTTGCTCGGGTGTGCCACCCCGCATGCGTACTTCCGCCAGCGTACCCGGACCACCGCTTTGAAATACGGCAAGTCCCTGTGCCAAACGAAGCGCTTCAACCACGGTTTTGATCTTTCGTTGCTGCATCTGCTCGCCAGTAATGGTCTCCACGGCGCTCGTGACTTGCTTAACGGGAACTTCCGTCTTGGTGGCGCTGATAAACACTTCGGGCGTCTCAACGACATCAGATCCTTCGCCCCGTTCGCCTTCCGCTGCGGAAGCGGAGTGGAGAACACCAGTTGCACAGAGACACACCAGCCAACTGAGAAATACGCGTACGGAGAACGCCCACATGACAGCCTCCCTTTGACTCGAAGGGTGTGACGACTCTCCGTCAGACGGGTCTCCTGACTCGCGGATCGCTGCGTTCTCCCGCCTTCCCGGTTCATGCGAAGAAATGTCGCGCGTGATGTGCGACAGGACTTGCCCAAACCAGTGGCTTCTCTGGGAGAATGCTCCCCGCTTACAGTGGCGGCACCGTGATGGCTTTGCACCATCTTCCCCGGCGCTGACGGCGTTTGTTGGCCCCCTCTCTCGAAGATCTTTCGTGCCCTCAATTGTTCATGCGGATTGGCCGGACACGAACCAGACCCGCAGCGTGGGAATTCAGGCTCAGTGCAATTGTCGCGGCAGCGTGACGCGAGGAAGCCCCGACTCAGGATGTGAGTCGACCAATACCTGGCAACCATACACCGCTCGCAAGACCTCCGGACTCATGACATCCGCAGGGCTGCCCGTGGCGGCCACGGCGCCGTCTTTTAACATTAGTATCCGATCACAGTGCTGACTGGCCAGATTCAAGTCATGCGAAACCATGACGATGGTCAGCCCGTGCTCTTCTTTGAGTGCACGCAAGACCGAACAGATCTCGAGGTGATGCTTGAGATCGAGAAAGGCGGTCGGCTCATCGAGGAGCAATACTCTTGGTGTTTGGGTCAGCGCGCGGGCAATGACGGCCCTCTGGCGTTCTCCGCCGGAGAGTTCCATGACCGAACGATTCGCGAGATGTGCCACATCCATTGTCCTCATCGCCTGTTGCGCCACCGCGCAATCCTCCTGGCTTTCCCAGCCAAACGCATAGCCCCAATACGACGAATGCCTGTGGGGAAACCGCCCCATTAACACCGTTTCCGCCACGCTGAAAGAAAAAGCTGGCTGATTGTCTTGCGGCACAAAGGCGACCTGCCGTGCCACCTCCTGATGGCTCGCCGACCCCAGAGATTGGCCGAATAACGTGATCTCGCCTGTGTGCGGCCTCACAATCTTAGCCAGAAGCTTGAGCAAGGACGTCTTGCCAGACCCGTTCGGGCCCACGATGCCCAAAATCTCCCCGGCCTTCACCTGCAAGCTCACATCCTGAACAGCCCAGCTGGTTCGGTCATGCGCAGAACCGTAACGGAAAAACAGTGACCGGGCTTCGTAGGCAACCTGCTCCGGCATCATGAACACTCTCGTCTCGATTTCCTGTTGGCGGTCATGTCAAGCCAGCCGGTCTTTTCTCCACACGAGGAGATAGATAAAGAACGGACCTCCGGCCAATGCAGTCATAATTCCAACAGGCAGTTCTGAAGGGGCAAAAAAACTTCTGGCGAACGTATCGGCCATCATGAGCACCATGCCTCCCACAAGAGCGGATGCGGGCAACAGCAAGCGATGGTCAGGGCCGAGCACTAATCGCACGGCATGAGGAACAACCATCCCGATGAAGCCGATCATGCCGCTCACTGAAACGACCGCTCCGGTGACCAGCGCGGCGGTTATCAAGATGCCTCGTTTCGCCCGTTCGGTATCGACACCCAGGGAGCGAGCCGGCTCCTCTCCTAATGTCAAGATGTTCAGCACGTTGACCTGCTTGAACAACCACGCCAGACAAAGAACCAAATAGATGGCGAGAGCAACCAGCGTATGATCGGCTGTTGACGTCAGCGATCCCATCAGCCACGCCATCATGCCGAAGGCACGATTGGGCTCCATGATCGACGTGATGAACATGATGAGGGCGGAAAAAATGGCATTCAAAATGACTCCTGCCAGGAGGACGCTATGGACCGGCAGCCTGTCGTAGCTCGCTGACATGCGGTAAAGCACCACGAGAGCCAGCAGACCTCCGAAGAACCCATAGATTGGCAAAGTCGGAATCAGCCAGGCCATACCGCCCAGACCGAACAGAACGGCCAAAGAGACGCCGAGCGCGGCGCCGCTCGAGACGCCGAGAATGTAGGGGTCGGCTAATGGGTTGCGAAGCAGCGCTTGTAAAATTACGCCGACGGACGCCAGGGAACTCCCCACGAGGAATCCGAGCAACACTCGCGGCATCCGCAGCTGCAAGACGATCGTGTCCGTGATAGACGATCCATTGGCCACAGTCTCGCTCACACCGAAGGCTCGTCCGATAATCCGCCCGACCTCTACAATGCTCACATACTGGGTTCCAATTTGGAGACAGAGCAGCGCGAGGGTGATGGCGGCGGTTGACAAAATGGCCATCACGCTGAGCCATCGGGGCAGGGTGAGAATGGCCCTGCGAAAGGTGACTGCATCGCAGACAGCGGCTGCGGGTAGGGATTTCGGCGATGACGGTCGATCGGACATGGAGGATGCAGGCTGGCTGGGCGAAATTGTCATGGCCGAGAAGATGAGTGGTCGGAGGAGAACGCTTCCGGATGAATCACCTGCGCCAGTTGCTCCAAACCGTCGACGACGCGGGGTCCTGGACGATTCAGCGCGTCCGAGGACACGACATGAAGCCGTTCACGTTGGACGGCCGACAAACCGGTCCACCGCTTCCATGTGTCCTGTTCATGCTCAGGAACACTTTCTGTTGATCCCACGGGGAAGACCAGTACTTCGGGATCTTTCTCCAACACGGTTTCCATGCTGAGCCGTGGATAGGCTCCCGACATTCCAGCCCCGATATTGATTCCTCCCGCTAGCTCGATCATCTGATGAATGTAGCTATCCCGACCGACCGTAATAAGCGGGTGGCTGCTCAATACATACAAGACCCGTCTTCGTTCTGTGGTCTGGACCCGACGCGAGACCTCGGCAATTCGTTCCCGCATGTGGCGTGTCAGCGCATCGGCAGCAGACGAACGTTCGAAAATCCGCCCCAACGTATGGATGTGCGCCAACACATGCTCAAGGGATTTTGCCTCAAAGATGTACGTCGGCACCTTCAACGCTTCCAGCTTCGCCAGCACGTCAGCACGCAGAAGTTCACCGGGCGCCGCCACCATATCCGGACTGAGAGCCAACAGTGATTCAAGGTTGGGTTGTGTGTAGCCGACTTTAGGCTTGCCGGCGGCCGCCGGAGGATAATTGCAAAAATTGGTGACGCCCACGATCTCCTCATCGAGGCCGATGGCAAACAGCATTTCCGTAAGGCTGGGAGCCAGGGAGAGAACTCGACGGGGAGGTTTGGCGAAATACAACTTTCGACCCGAATCATCCACAAACGTTCGCGACGCGATGTTGGCCATGAACGGCATGCCGGTCAGGATGCCTTGTTGACGTCGTTTCATAACTGAGCCATCAGCCTCATTGCCCAGTGCGATTCCAGCACAAAAAACCCCTGTTCCCAAACAGCTGATCAATCCAGAAGCGAGGACTCGCTCAAACTGACGGTCGTCTTCACCCACCCGACCCCGGATCGCTGAGGCTCGCCTTTTCCCTGGCGAGGCCGCAGCGAGCAAGGGGCCGAGGCGAACTGCTGGATGTATTCCGCAGCCAAATGGCGGAGCGAGAACGCAGCGAAGAATCAGTTTCAGCGAGCCAGCCGAACGCTCAAAAATGTCTCTACGCGAGGCCACAGCAAGCGAATGACCGAGGCGTACTTTAGTCTGTACGCCGCAGTCCTTGAGCGCTGCGAGAACGAAGCGGAGGACATTTTTCAGCGTTCGGAAAATAAAAAATCCCCAAGGCCTGGAAAGACCCTGAGGATTGCACCCGCTTCTTCATCCTCGCCTGTTCCCCAGCCCTCGAGGGAACGATGGTCTAGGGAACCGATGAGAGGATCACACGTGAGTGGCGATAGATCCGCTGAAAGGTTCCCCGTTCCGGGCAGGTCTTCTGGCTCATGGTTCATCCTACTCCCCGTGCCTTCCCATCCGTCGAACCGGACAGTGGCGTAGGCGGGTTTCGTCCCCATTGACAGCGGCGGGACCGCGAGGGATTTCCACCCTCTTCCCTTACCCGAACATTACGATTGTGAGCGGCACTCTAGGAGAGAGTGGCATTTTTTGTCAAGTTCAATAATGTCCGATTGCTCATCCTGGCAACAGTCAGAAACAAGGTCGTAAGACCAACCTGCTGAAACGGCGCGACTTTTTGGAGCCTTGTGCGGCATAACGCTTGCCTCCTAAAGATGTATGGGAGAGCCTTCTCAAGTCCTCCCCTTAGAGAAGTGCCGGTAAAGAAGCCCGGCGGGATGCGTGGGATGCAAAGATGAAACACCTCGTGATTGCCATCATCATACTGTGGGCGGCCTTTCACTTTGGCGGGATGTTCTTTTCTGCGAGAGACCGTAGTCCGGATGTCGCATTCGGCCGCCTGCTCGATGCGCCGCAGCGGTCTATCCAGAACCCATACCGTAACGGGTACTTTTATCTCATGGGACTCATGGCAGCATCTTCGCTCGACCCAGGAAAAACCGGCTATGAGATCTGGGTAGAAGAAACTGAGGACGCGGGTCGAGGCGCATCTGACCAACAGAAAGCCACCAGAGCCGACCTCGTGTTCACTCTTTCATCCGACACAACCAGCTCTGCATGGGAAGCCGACGATCCGCTGCTGGCGTTCGGGAAGAAAGAGGCTCCGTTCCGAGCGGCAGCCAGCCAGTATCACATTCTTCTGGCGCGATATGAACGCTGGCTTGGCATGCCGTTCGATGATTGGGGCTTCGGACGCAAGGTCGTTCCGCTCGGCAAGCACATTCTCGCTGTTCACCGGCTCTACGTGGCCGACGGGTTTTCCGTCGGGACGATGCAGGGACTCGAGCGGATGGGAAAAGAACTACAGTCATGGCGCACGGTGCTTCGTGAGGCTAAAACGATCGACATGAAGGTACTGGCGCAGGTTCTGATCACCGACGATTTGCAGTTGTTGTCGAGGATGTTATCGAAACCGGTTGTCGACAAAGCCATCCTTGCCATAGGCTTGCAGCTCACGCTTCCGCTATCCGCCGCCGAGTATTCGCTCCGCTGGCCCGTCAGACACCAAGTGGCATGGGCCGTGAAGGATGGTTCCGCGGTAAATCGAGGCGATCTCCAGCAGATACGTCGAAGTACGGACCATGATTGGCTCACAGCGGCGGCCCATCTCCCAATCTACGCATTCAAAAGTATCGAACACCCCGCGGCGCAGTCCACAATCGGCGTCTTTCAATTCGGACAGACCTCCGATGCATATGCCGCCTATTACGAAGCCATTATCATGGCTTCCGAGAGCCACTCACCATCTTTGCCACGGATGCAGGAAGTAGTCGAGATGCTGAATCGCGGACGAATCGAGAGCATGCTCGCTCCACGTCCGATCGAGCCGAACTGGGAACTCTTTTATGGTGAACTGATCGAAACCGATACGCGTCTCCGTCTGGCTTCGCTGCAGATCCAACTTCGGCGGCCGAGCTCGCAAACGGCGGTCCCCACCCGGTTGGCGGAAGTCGGCTCGCAATATTTCGATCCGTTTACAGGGTTGCCAATGTTATGGAGTCCGACTCAGCAGAAATTGTATAGCGTAGGGAAGGACCGCCTTGATGACGGTGGTGATCCGACGTTCGATATCAGCGTTCCCGCAGCCGTAGCCCCAACGATCGTGAAACCAGCGACCACACACTCCACACGCCGATGAGAGTCATTCACGACTGAGAAACGCCAGGTCTAGAGGCTTTCAGGGGCAGCCAGACTTGTCAATGCTGGATACCCTATGCTAGAGTCACGCGCAATTACACTTTTGTGAAGGAGTCTCCCGTGGCATTCGCATGTGACATTTGCTCTAAAAAGCACCAGTCGGGACATAACGTCAGTCACGCCAATAACAAGACGAAACGGACGTTTAACCCCAACCTACAGCGTGTCCGCGCTCTGATTGACGGATCGGCCAGGCGTATCCGTGTTTGTACGCGCTGCCTCCGAAGCGGAAAAGTCAAAAAAGCACTCTAGTAGACTTCCTGACCATCTCCCTGCGAAGTCCTATTTGTTTGGTTGTACGCTGCGAACTTCACGGCGCCGACCATAAGGTACGTCCCGACCTATCAGTGAGCTTGACGGCAACCGGTCCATCCGGGGACAAGGCCAGCGTTTTATTGCCGTCCCGGCTGGTCAAGACAAGTCCAACCTCCCCATTCGGATCCAAACCCAAGCCTGCCCGCGCTCGTCCGTTTTGGTCGATGAGCAGGAACTCTTCGGCGTTCACGCTGTTCGTTTTCTGGGCGTGCACCTCTTCCGACAGATACAGCCATTGACCCAGCATCCCGCCAACGAGGCTGCCAATGAATACGGTGACCAGCTGCAGAATCAGCGGCTGTCTCGTCATGATGATTCCTTTCTTGCACCCTTCGAGCGCATGGAGTGCACTTCAATGTAGGAACGTCTTTATCCTGGAAACGTGTTCCTTGACTTGCCGCTGGAGCCATCGTAGGATTCTTTCCTCTATTCTCGAGCGGGCGTAGCTCAGTGGTAGAGTCCTAGCTTCCCAAGCTAGTTGTCGTGGGTTCAAATCCCATCGCCCGCTCCAACCTACGCTCAGTCGTGCCGGGCGCCTCATCGGCGTGAGACTCTTCTTTGAGGCGCCGGAAAAACAACTACTGTTGATCTCTCTTCCGAAACGGCGCCTTGCTCCTCGCACAAGAAACCAAATCTACATTCTAATGATCTGCACGGCAGGGAAACGAGTTTCGTCGAAGATATCATCTCTTATCGATGTCAGCAGCTCTACGCGATCCTTTAGATGATCCACAGTGAAGAAACAGATTTTTCATCGCCCCGGATTATGAGGGACCATGGTCTACAGGGCGTTGTTACCGACGGCCCCTATGGTTGAAGGACCCCATTAATGGTTACCGTGCCGTCAGCGCCAAGCGTGGAAGAAGCGTCAATCACACTATTGGCATTCCGGCGGAGGACAGGGGTCGTGATGTCAATAGTGCCGCCCGACCCTCCATACGCCCCGCTAAGAATCTGACCGTTCGTCAGCGTGATGTTGTGCCCACCCAGCGTAATCTGGCCTGCTGTTGTATATGGGTTGGCGCCACCCGTAGAGGTGGTGAACTGACTGTCAGTTAGCGTGATATTACAGGCCTGCACCAGGATACGGCCACCTAGTGTCGCTTGCGCCGATATGACGCTCTGCTGAGCCGTAAACAACTCTCCCCCATTGATGAGGATGGCACCAGCTAACACGAGGCGGCTCTCATTTCCACTGCCTGCATCGAGTCTGGTATTAATGAGATTCACGGCCTGCGTCGCCGCCAGGTTGATCGTGCCGCCAGGACCACCGTCCAATCCGCCTCCCGACACGTTGACCGCACTACCATTCATGGAGATAACGGGAGATGCCATGGTAATCGTTCCACCCTGAGCTGTGCGCGTACCCGCGTTCACCTCCGTATTCGCCAGGTCGATTCTGGTCACGGCTTTTACGTCAACCGTTCCACCTGATCCGTCCCCTCTGGACACTCCATTGGATAAGATGAAGGAATCGGTGGCAGACAAGGTATCGACATTGAACATGATGTTTCCGCCGTGATGTGCGGTCCCTGCGGAAGCTCTGATGATGCTATGTTCCAATACCGCATGATCGACCGTCACCTCGATCGTACCTGGTGGAGGGCCAAAGGCATCACTGTATGCGTTGGCCAGAATAGAGGAAGCATTCATGATGAATTGTCCTCCACGAATCACCACCTTGCCAGGCGCTTGCTCACTACCGCTTCCCTGCACTCCCGTCACATCAATGGTGCTGCCTTGAGAGAAGCTGATGGTTCCTAAAGCGGCGAATCCGGTCGGCGTGAAGCTTGATCCTTGTCCGGATCCATTTACGAGAACCTCGCCTGGAACAGTCGGGTTCGATACCTGTTTAAGTGCCACCAGGTTGATCTGCCCACTCGGCGCCTTGAGTGTGGTCCCCTGGCCTGTGATATCGCCTCCCACCAGCGCGATCCCTGTTCCCTCTGCCACGGTTAACTGACTGCCTTGAAGTGAAATGGCCCCCGGGTTTGAGCCAAGAAAGCCGAATGCCGCAACAGGAGCAGCGGTGAGGATATCTGCAGAGCCAGCGTTCGCAATCGCATTGAACCGTCCTCCATCTGCAAGCCGCAAGTAGTCAGCGCTGGTGAAGGCGACCATTCCGCCAACGTTCAGGGTGGCATTCGGCCCGAACAGAAATCCAGCAGGATTCATCAGGAAAAGGTTCGCGTTCCCGAAGCCCGTAGTTTGAATAGTGCCGAGAATGTTGGAGATGTTGCCTCCCGTGACTCGCCCAAGGATATTGGATGTGGGAAGGCCGGAGTTATTTAAAAAGTTTGCGGTCGTATTGCTGGGCACATTGAAGCTGCCAAAACTGTGAAATACATTCCCGCCCCCACCGGGTCGGGTCCCACCTGTGATGTCGACCTGGGTTTGACCGTTAGGGAGAGAAATCGGGCCGGACACTGCGGTATTAAGTCCAGAAGATGTAATCGTTTGTGCCAGGACAACGGGGCAAGCAAATAGAAAAAGAAGTGAGAGACCAAATGCGAAACGTTGGCCCAACCTTGCAGTGCTCTGACGGGGTTTCACATTGCTGCGCATGTTTGACCTCCACGTTGCTGTTAAGCACCCCTGCTGGGCGTGATGCCAGTATCCATCATGAGGTTGCCGGTTGGACTCGTTGTAATGTTCGCACTGACGAAAAGACGATTGAAACGAAGATATAGGATGGGGATGGGGCTCTGTGTATTTGAAATGTCTGCCAGAGGCTTCGCCTATAGGCGACGTGCATGGACTCGCCGCCCCTTCTTCGTAGTGGAAGCGAAGTCAGAGCCGTGCCTCATGTGAGACACCCAAGGGTTTCGCGCAGGTGGTTCGCCCTCGCAACCCGAGTGAAGGGCCGAACATACGGTCGCTCGGTGGAATGGTCATACTGTTACCCACCCTGGATCTCGCTAGGCCAAAGTGACTCTATTCGGTCACCTCACAAGGCAAGGCTCATGCCCTTACTTGCTTCTTGAATACCGCAAAGAAGCACGTGTTTTCCTAGACGAGGTGGGTTAGTGGGGATACCTTGTCCGCGCGTGAAGGAAGAAGTGTCTCTCGCGACAAGAATCCGTCGCATCCGCTCATGTTCCAGACAATTTGTCCGGCTCGCTGAAGCCGGAGCGTCCTCAGGCACTCGGTTAGAAGGTTGAAAGAGGAGAAAGGGGACTTGAGAGAAGAGCAGACGGGGATGCAGTCCTACACGCAGCCTGAACTTCGCGCTTCACCTTTGAGGCATTACCTCTATCGAGCGGCTAGAGCGCTTTCCGATGATGAATATAAAGCGCTACGGGAAAGATTCGTCCGCTTCCATGTCATATATCCTGACATGAGTGATGATGCGCAGGTTAACCCTTATTGGCCCTCGGGTCTTTAATTCAGTAGACGATCCGGCAATATGAGGTTCAATCGGCGTAAGCGCGAGTTCACGCTCCAGCCTGTTTGATTGCACCGTACAAGTCGTTCAAGGCAGCGTTCTCTTTGCTGAGGACCACCGAGGCGCCCGCATTCTTCAGCGCGTGAAACTGATAGTCCTTCAAATCGACGGAGAGTCCGATCACTGCAATCTCTTGATGCTGGGCCTTGATTAAACGAGTCGCCGTAATACCGTCCATCTTCGCCATGTTGATATCCATTACGACAACTTTCGGCTGAAGCTTTGCGGTAGCGACAACCGCTTCGTCTCCGTCACCTGCCTCTCCCACCACGTCGATATTGGGAAACGCTTGCAAAGCATTTCGTAACGCCTGGCGAACCATGGTGTGATCATCAGCTATGAGCACTCGAATTTGACCGGCATTAGCCATAAAGTCCTCTTAAAAAAAGAAGCCCAATAAAAGTTCTAGGAAACGCTTATCGGTTGGCTTCGCCAACTAGGATCTTCCCCAGCCATTTGGTCCGCGGTGCGAACAGAGCATGGGATCTATAGTGGAGGACCTGCCCTTGCGTGGAACGTGCCTGGAAGGTCGCTCCTCTATTCCTGCAATTGGATCAGGGCAAATTTTCGTCGGCCGATCTTCATCCGGTAGGCACGTCCGGCGAGCGGCCGCAACACGATGTTTGCATCGATCTGCTTCTCTCCGTCCACTTCCAATCCTCCCTGTATGATCAGTCGCCGTGCCTCGCTCTTGCTAGGCACAAGGCCCGTCTTGGCAATGAGATCGGTAAGGGCGATGGCGCCGTCGGTGTTGAGATCGGACTTGGTCAGTGTGAGTCGTATATCCGGTTCGCTTGGGAAGCCTCTATCCTGGAACCTCTGTTGAAAGCCCTCGCCCGCCTGACGTGCCGCCTGCTCACCGTGATAGCGCTCAACGACGAGCCTGGCCAGTCGCTGCTTGGCTTCCATAGGATGTGTCCGTTTGATGTCAGAAAGATTTTCAGCGGTCAGCAATTCATAGTACCGGATCATGAGATCGTCGCTGATGGACATGATTTTGCCAAACATGTCACGAGGCACATCCTCGAGCGCCACGTAATTCCCGAGGCTCTTGCTCATTTTCTTGACCCCATCAGTCCCCTCAAGCAGGGGCATGGTGATGACGACTTGGGGTTCCTGTCCATAATCTCTCTGGAGATCACGTCCCACCAAGAGGTTGAACTTTTGGTCGGTTCCGCCCAATTCGACGTCGGCCTTTAATGCCACGGAGTCATAACCCTGTACCAGCGGATAGAGGAGCTCATGGACACTGATTGGTTTCTGCTCCTGGTATCGTTTCTGAAAATCATCGCGCTCCATCATCCGTGCGACGCGATAATGCGCCGCCAGTTCGATGAGGCCGTCAGCCTTCATCGTTCCCATCCATCGGCTGTTGAATTCAATGGTGGTCTTGTGTGGGTCCAAAATCTTGAAAATCTGCCGTTGGTAGGTCTTGGCATTGTCCTCCACCTGTGCCTTGGTAAGGACCTTGCGCGTTTCTGAGACACCTGTCGGATCGCCAATCGTGCCAGTAAAGTCGCCGATCAAAAAAATGACCTCATGGCCAAGATCCTGGAAATGTTTCAGCTTGTGAATGAGGACGGTATGGCCGAGATGCAAGTCGGGAGCAGTCGGATCAAACCCGGCTTTGACCCGCAACGGTCGGTGCTCCTTGATTGAACGCGTCACCTTGGATTCCAGCTCGGAATGCTGAATCACCTCGACCACCCCGCGGAGGATCAGATCCAGTTGATGGGACAGCTCGTTCATGCCGTCTGCCTTCTAGGTTGCACGGTCAGTGATGAAGTCACACGGACCAAGGCACGGATGCGATCGAAAGTCTTCTTCCCGATTCCCTTCACACGACGTAATTGCTCTACATCTCGAAAAGGACCTCGTGCCTCCCGATATTCGAGAATCCGAAACGCCAGAATCGGCCCGATGCCTGGCAGCCCTTCAAGGTCGCGCTCGGACGCTCGATTCAAATCGACTGTTGGTGACACTGATGGGCGTGCCGATTGGGTTCGCGCCCTTTTACTGACTGTCTCGAATACTGTCTTGGATTGCGGCAGGGGATCTGTGGAACCGTGCTCGTTCGTGTCGAGCGGGTCCAATTGAAAGGTTTCATCTAAATTGTGAAATAGTGGTGAGGGAAGTGTCCATCCGATCCAGACAACGACGCCGGCAGTTGCGGCAACCATAGCCAGTCTGATGACCAATGAGGACAGCATCAACAATCCTTCTTGCGCAACGGATGGTCCTCCTCAGTTGCGCTGCTCTAATCGCTGCGACCCGGAGCCGGTACCCAAAATAACGATGTGGGGTTGAATGGGCATAGCAAGATTACAGGCGGAGGTGAAAGATTAGGATGAACCTGCTCCCGGGTTTCGGAAGCGGCGACCCTAACCTTGCTTCTGATTGGCCAGAAAGGCTTCGTATTGTGCCGCGGTCATCAATGAGTCCATTTCAGCGGCATTGGACAGATCGATCACCGCCATCCAACCTTGGCCGTACGGGTCGCTGTTGACCACCTCAGGATGGTCCTTCAGTTGCGCATTAATCTGCGCAATTGTGCCGCTGACCGGCGTATACAAGGTCGACGTGGTTTTGGTTGATTCGATTTCGCCGATTTGCTGCCCCGCCTTCACCGTCGTCCCGACCTTCGGCAAATCAATGAAGACAATGTCCCCCAGGGCATCCTGCGCAAAATGACTGATACCGACAGTGGCTTGAGAGCCCTTGACTCGTACCCATTCATGCTCTTGATGATACCGGAGATCCGTTGGAACCATGAGCTATGTCCTCATTCCGGCGGTCAGCCGATGATGTCCATGCCGGGAAAGAAAAAGGTGATTTCAAACTTGGCCGTGTCCGGCGAGTCCGATCCATGCACGGCATTGTACTCGATATTCGTCCCGTGCGCGGCACGAATCGTTCCCTTCTCCGCCTTGGCAGGGTCCGTCGCACCCATCAGTTCTCGATTCTTCTTGATGGCGTTTTCGCCTTGCAGGACGAGCACGACTGACGGCCCCGACGACATGAACGTGCACAGGCTGTCGAAAAAGGGCCGCGCCTTGTGCACGGCATAAAATCCTTCGGCAACCGGTTTAGCCATCTGCATCAGTCTCATCGCCACCGGCTTCAAACCGGCTTTTTCGTACCGGCTAACGATGTCACCTATCACATGTTTGTTCACGGCGTCTGGCTTGATGATCGCGAGCGTGCGTTCACTCATTGCTTGAAGTCTTCCTCCAATCTCGAGACAAAAGTGCAAAAATGTCGAGGCATTATAGGGGCTTGGAATGCGGAGTTTCAAGGGAGGAACCAAAGAGGGCGGGCCGCTCCTGAACCGTAGCCACCCCTTCGGAAGCGCGATTCCTGCTGCTGACAGCTCTCATCCAAAGCGCTGCGCGAGGTCTTGCGGCTTGAACACTCCGCGCTCGGTAATGATGCCGGAAATGAGCTCAGCGGGCGTCACATCGAACGCTGGATTGTACACATTGACTCCGGTCGGCGCGACAGGTTGACTGCCGTGAATGGTGATGACTTCCAAGGCATTGCGCTGTTCGATCGGAATGTCAGCGCCGGATTTCGTGTTGAGATCGATTGTTGAATACGGCGCTGCAACATAGAACGGAATGCCATGTGCCTTGGCCAGGACCGCCACCGAGTAAGTACCGATCTTGTTCGCGACGTCCCCGTTCGCCGCAATTCGGTCCGCCCCTACCACACACAGATGGATCTTGCCCTGGCGCATCAAAGACCCTGCCATGTTGTCCGTGATGAGCGTGACGGGAATGTTGTCCTGCATGAGCTCCCATGCCGTAAGGCGCGCTCCCTGTAAAACCGGCCGCGTTTCGTCGGCAATGACCTCAATTTTTTTCCCCTGTTCCCAGGCCGCGCGGATGACGCCCAAGGCAGTCCCGTAGCCTGCCGTGGCCAAGGCGCCGGCATTGCAGTGAGTCAGGATGGTTTGCCCTCCCTGAATGAGCTCAGCGCCATGGCGACCCATCGACTTACACAGAGCAATATCTTCGTCGAGTATTGTTTGCGACTCACCCAACAAGGCCGCTTTGATCGACGAGATCGACTCGGAGCCCAGCCCAGCGAGTTTGCGCTTCATCCGGTCAATAGCCCAGAAAAGATTGACCGCTGTCGGCCGTGTCGCGGCCAGCTCATCGCAGATCGGCACCAGCGCCTTGACGAACGCATCGTAATCGGTGGCGCGGATGGCTTGTGCTCCCAGCGCCACCCCCATGGCCGCAGTCACCCCGATCGCCGGTGCGCCGCGCACTTTCAATTCACGAATGGCCGATGCCACGGCTTGGACATCGCGACAGTCCAAGAATGCAACCGTTTCCGGAAGGCGACTCTGATCGAGCAGGCGCACAGCTCCCTTATGCCATTCAACGGTCGGAACCATAGCGACTCTATGTAACGGGATTCTTACGGGGAGCGCAAGAGGCAGGATTATCGACTGTTGACGCGCTTGATCGTCGGAACGAGCGTCAAGGATTTCTGCTCAGGGATCTGCTCATCGATTTTTGCGAGTTCACGCTCGAGCATGGCACGAATGAACCCGCTGGTTGTATAGCCCTGCTGTTTGAGGCCGTCCAACCGGGTTTTTAAATCTAGCGGAAGCTGGATCACGATACGGACAAGCTTTGCCATGCGAGACCCCTTATTTGGAAGCTGATCCAAGAGGTGCGACTGCACACGCTATGCCTTGCTAGCACAAATAAGGCGCTGTGTAGAATTGAGGACTTAGCAATAAGAAGGTGCCTGCCCTCGAGCCGTTTGCCTAATTTCGTCTGCTCGTGCCCCCAAATGTACAAGTTCCGGTCATGATACCTCCATCCAACGGTGCAGCAGCCGTTCCCAGTTTGATTGTTCACAGGCCCATGCGCAGGCAGAAAGCGACAGTG
>Ga0075419_10000040_pt1 | contig 58866 bp, 60 predicted proteins | sample SoiMetdeltSBSDD3_FD_76900 | JGI IMG/M metagenome (GOLD analysis project Ga0075419, IMG submission 76900) | Bulk soil microbial communities from a Populus tree surrounding site in Tennessee, USA - Soil MetaG P. deltoides SBSDD3 | ecosystem: Environmental > Terrestrial > Soil > Tree plantation... | reverse complement strand
CGTTGTCCGGACCGGTGGCGTCCGCGGGGAGCGGCCGCATCGCCGCCGGGTCGAACAGGTTGCCGCGGATGAAGTCGAGGTTCGCCGCACTCGGGCGCGGCGGCAGTGGACGTAATCCCCAGAAGGAGGACGCCGCGTGGGTAGATATCGTGTCGGACAACGGCGGCGAGCACCACTCGCCCGAATTGGCTCGACTGGGGCTCGGCCATACGGCCGTACCCGTGTGCCCCGACGGAGGCTGCCTGTTCGGGGGTGTGTCAGGTCCGAGACAGGTCGGTCCGGAGCAGGTCGTAGACGACGGTGTCGTCGTGGCTGCCGTCGCCGAGCAGGTACGACGAGCGCTCGGTGCCGACGTGCAGGAATCCGCACGCCTCGGCGACCTGGCGAGCCGTCTTGTTGGTGCCGGCGGTGCGAATCGTCACCCGGTGCAGGCCCGGGCCGTCAGGACCCAGCGACCAGCGGACGACCTCGCGCACCGCCGCCGTGACCACGCCCCTGCCCTGGGCGTCAGGGTGCGCCCAGTAGCCGATCTCGCCACTGCCGTCGGAGTCGTCGAGGTGGAACAGCGTGAGGTTGGCGAGCCCCAGGTCGGTGTCCCGGTCGGCGACGCACCAGTTCAGCCGCCGGCCGAGGGACGCCTCGTACCGGGTGTGGCCGAGCAGCCAGCGCGCGTCGAGGGCGTCGAACGGCTGGTTGACGTACGGCAGGAAGTGCGCGGTCGCCTCGTTGTTCCGGGCTGCGGCGATCCGGTCGAGCTCGTCGTCGCGCCACAGCCGCAGCCGGAGCCGGCCGGCCTGCAGCTCAGGGGTCCTCAGCCAGCGGGTGCTCGGTTCGCGCGAGTCGTTCGCGCCGAGCCAGCCGGTCCACCCGTCGTACCGCTCACCGCGCTGCTCCAACAGCCGCGGGATGGTCGGGCCGAACGTGAACCCGGCGGCCCAGGCGACCCGCCGGGACGCCCAGTTGCCGACGTTCGCGCGCCAGTGCACGACCGCGAAGCCGTTCTCGTCGAAGCCCCAGTCGAGCAGCAGCGACACCGCCCGGCCGGCGACACCGTGGCCGCGCGCCCAGGCGGCCAGGCCGTAGGCGATCTCGGCGTTGCCGTCCGGGTCCGGGCGCAGGCTCACGGACCCGGCGAACCGGCCGTCGTACTCGATCGCGAAGCAGAGGTCGGTGCCACCGCTCCAGCCGGCCGGTACCGCGGAGGTGATCCAGTCGGTCGCGTGCGCGGCGGCGTAGGGGACCGGGACGGTGGTCCAGCGGATGCTCTCGGGGTCGTTGCACTGCTCGACCACGCCGGGGACGTCGGCAAGCGTGAGCCCGCGCAACGTGACGGTGCCGTCGGTGAGGACGGGGACGTCCGGGGTCACCGGCCGACCGGCGACAACCCGAGCTGGCGGCCGAGCAGACCGCGGGGCCGGCCCCCGAGCCGCTCGGCGACCGAGGTCAGCACCCGGGTCGCCGGCGCCTCGAGGTCGGTCAGCACCAGCGGCGTACCGGCGTCGCCACCGGCTCGGAGCCGTTCGTCCAGCGGGATCTCGCCGAGCAGCGGGATGTCGTACCCGAGCCGCTTGGTGAGCGTGTCCGCGACCCGCCTGCCGCCGCCGGAGCCGAAGATCTCCAGCCGGTGCTCGGGACCGCAGTGCGGGCATGGCAGGTACGACATGTTCTCCACCACGCCGGCGACCCGCTGGTGCACCATCTGCGCCATCGTCCCGGCCCGCTCGGCGACCTCCGCGGCCGCCTCCTGCGGGGTGGTGACCACGATCACCTCGGCGCTGGTCAGCCGCTGGCCGACCGAGATCGCGATGTCGCCGGTGCCGGGCGGCAGGTCGAGCAGCAGTACGTCCAGGTCGCCCCAGTACACGTCGGCCAGCATCTGCACCAGCGCACGGTCCAGGATCGGGCCGCGCCAGGCGACCACCTGCTCGCGCTTCGGCTTCAGCATGCCGATCGAGATCACCTTCACGCCGTGCGCGGGCACCGGCATGATCATGTCCTCGACACTCGTAGGACGGTGGTCGGCGATGCCGAGCATCGCCGGCACCGAGTGCCCGTAGATGTCCGCGTCGACGATCCCGACGGGCAGGCCCTGGCGGGCCATCGACGCGGCCAGGTTCACCGTCAGCGAGGACTTGCCGACGCCGCCCTTGCCGGACGCCACCGCGAACACCTTGGTGAGCGAGTCCGGCCGGGCGAACGGGATCTCCTTCTCTGCGACCCCGCCGCGCAGCTGGGTCTGCAGCGCGGCGCGTTGTTCGTTCGACATCACCCCGAGCTCGACCTCGACGCCGGTCACGCCGGGCAGCTTCGCAACGGCCGCGGTGGTGTCGCGGCGCAGGGTGTCCTTCATCGGGCAGCCGGAGACCGTGAGCAGGATCCGGACGGCGACCACGCCGCCGTCCCGGACGTCCACGGCGTCGACCATGCCCAGCTCGGTGATCGGCTTCTTGATCTCGGGATCGAGCACAGACCCGAGCGCAGTGGTCACCTGTTCGACAGTGGGGGACATGCTGTCCAGGTTACGTGGTGTCCCGAGCCCGGTCCGGCGGGGAGTCCAGCTCGACCAGCAGCGATTTCAGCTCCGACCGCAGGAAGTCCCGGGTAGCGACCTCGCCGAGCGCCATCCGCAGCGACGCCATCTCCCGGGCCAGGTACTCCATGTCGGCGCGGGCCCGGTCGTCGACGTCGCGGTCCCGCTCGTACTGCACCCGGTCCCGGGCCTCCTGCCGGTTCTGGGCCAGCAGGATCAGCGGCGCTGCGTACGACGCCTGCAGGCTGAGCATCAGCGTGAGGAAGATGAACGGGTACTCGTCGAAGCGGAGCTGCTCCGGCCCGAGTACGTTCCAGCCGATCCAGAAAAGGATCGTCACCGTCATGTAGACGAGGAACCGGCCCGTCCCCAGGAACCGGGCGATCCGCTCGGAAAACCGCCCGAACGCGTCCGCGTCGTACGTGGGGACGATCGAACGCCGCAGCTCCCGCGGTACGTCGAGCCGGTCACGCGCCACCGACACTCACCTCCGGGTCGTCGTGCTCCCGCCAGTCGTCCGGCAGCAGATGGTCGAGTACGTCGTCGACCGTGACGGCGCCGAGCAGCCGGCTGTTCTCGTCGACCACCGGGGCCGCCACCAGGTTGTACGTCGCCAGGTAGCGGCTCACCGCCTGCAGGTCCGCGTCGGCGCGCAGCCCGTCCAGGTCGGTGTCGAGCACGCCCGAGACCAGCTCCGACGGCGGCTCCCGAAGCAGCCGCTGGATGTGCGCGACCCCGATCAGCCGGCCGGTCGGCGTCTCCAGCGGCGCCCGGCAGACGTACACCATCGCCGCCAGCGCCGGTGTCAGGTCGGCGTTCCGAACCTGGGCCAGGGCGTCGGCGACAGTGGCGTCCGGCGGCAGGATCACCGGCTCGGTCGTCATCAGGCCGCCGGCGGTGTGGTCGGCGTACGTGAGCAGCCGCCGGACGTCGTCGGCCTCCTCCGGCTCCATCAGCGCCAGCACGCTCTCTGCCAGCTCGGCCGGCAGCTCCGCGACCAGGTCCGCGGCGTCGTCCGGCGCCATCTCGTCCAGTACCGCCGCCGCGCGCTGCGTCCCGAGCTCGCCGACGATGTCGACCTGGTCCTCCTCGGGCAGCTCCTCGAGGACGTCGGCCAGCCGGGCGTCGTCCAGCGCCGCGGCGATCTCGCGCCGCCGCTTCGGCGCCAGGTCGTGCAGTACGGCGGCCAGGTCCGCCGGTTTCATCGCCCCGAACGCGGCCAGGATGTGCGTCGCGCCTTGCTGTTCCTCGATCTCGGTGAGGCCCTCGGCGTCCGCCCAGTCCAGCACCTTCTGGTGCCCGCGGCGCCGGAACCGCTTGCCGCCCTGGGAGACTGCGACCTTCGACAGCACCCAGTCCCGGGTCCGGACCTGCTCGATCGCGGCGTCGAACACGGTGGCGGTGCCGCCGTCCTGGCGAACCGTCACGGTACGGTCCAGCAGCTCGCCGAGCACCCGGATCTCGTTCGGCCGCTGCTCGAACCGGCGCATGTTGACCAGCCCGGTGGTGACCACGTGACCGGTGTCGACCGAGGTGACCCGGGTCATCGGCAGGAAGATCCGCCGCCGCCCGAACACCTCCACCACCAGCCCGAGCACCCGCGGCGGCTGGTTCCCGAGCCGCAGGGCCACGACCACGTCGCGGACCTTGCCGACCTGGTCCCCGTTCGGGTCGAACACCGGCAGCCCGCTCAGCCGGGCCACGAACACACGCGACGGCGCTCCACTCACGCTTGCAGGCTAGTACGCGCACCCCTCGTTCCCGCTCTCCTGTGATGGTCGGCCATAGGTGGCGCGCTTCCGGACAACCGGGTCTCGCGCCTCCGAGTGCGTGCGCGAATCGCCAGGTGCCCGGTTGTGTGTTCGCGAATCGCCTTCGAAATCGGGCTGGACCTGGCGATCTGCGCACACGCCCGCTGGACCTGGCGATTCGCGCACACAGTTGGGGGGAGCTGGCGATCTGCCCACACGCTCGCCGGAACCGCCGGGGCGACGCGCCGGAGACGTGGAACGCCCGGCCCGCACGCTCATACCGTGCGGGCCGGGCGGCCGGGGGGTGGGGTCAGCCGGCGGTTCGGGTGGATTCCGCCGTGGCGGGGGCGATGTTGTGGGTGAGGCCGAGGGCGTTGTCCGGGTCCCAGGTGCGCTTGAGGTCGCGCAGCAGGGCGTAGTCGGACGAGGTGAACGCGGTGTGCGTCCGGCTCGTGTCGTGCAGCCAGTTCAGGAACGAGGCGCCGGTCGCGTACGACGCGAACAGCCCGTCCGGTCCGTCGATGGTGAGCGAGAACTGCCAGTCGCGGTGCGCGGCCGGGCCGGCGTCCAGCCCGGGCCGGGCCAGGGCGCCACCCCAGTGCCGGAACTCGACCGCGTTCGCACCCGGCTCCGGCGAGGTCACCGCCGCGATCGCGTCCTCGACGACACCGGACTGCAGGTCGGTGAGCGTCTCGAAGTTCCGCGGCGCGGTACCGCCGATGCTGCCCGAGGCGGTGAAGTCGGTCGCCTCCCAGCGGTCCAGCAGCGGCTCGCCCGCCACCTCCCACACCGGCTGCAACGCGCGGACCGCGTCACCCGCGGACCCGGCGTACAGGCCCCTGATCGCGACCACCGGCTCGTCGATACCCGGGCCGCTGCGCTGCACGATCACCGCCGCGCCCAGCTCGTCCGGCTGCTCCGCACGCGCCCAGTCTCCGAACCGCTCGAGGACCGCCGCCGCCCGCGCGATCGGGAAGTACGCCGTACCGGCGTAGACCCGGGACACCGGGTGCAGCCGGAACTCGAGCGCGGTCGCGATGCCGAAGTTGCCGCCACCACCGCGGATCGCCCAGAACAGGTCCGGGTTGCGGTCGGCGCTGGCGGTGACCAGCCGGCCGTCGGCGGTGACCAGGTCGGCGCGGACCAGGCTCTCGGCGGCGAGGCCGTACTTCCGGGACAGCCAGCCGAGGCCGCCGCCGAAGGTGTAGCCGGTGACCCCGACCGACAACGACGAGCCCGACACCGGGGCAAGGCCGAACGGTGCGGCGGCGGCGATCACGTCGGCCCAGCGGGCACCCGGCCCGACCCGCGCGATCCGCCGGTCGGGGTTGACCAGAACCTCGGCCATCGCCGTGGTCCTGACCAGCACCCCGCCGTCCGCCGGCACCATCGTGCCGTGGCCGGTGGCCTGGACGGCCAGCGGCAGGTCGTGTTGCCGGGCCGCCAGGACCGCGTGCTGTACATCGGCCGGTGTCACCGTCTCCGCGACCAGGGCCGGCCGCGGGTCGAGCGCCGGGTTCAGGGTCACCCGCTGGGCGTCGTACTCGTCGGTGCCGGGCAGGTGCACCGCGCCGCGCAGCTGGTGCCGCAGGGTCTCCGCGATCATCGTCAGGCTCCTTCGGGTATCAGGGGTGCTCAGGCGGCTTCGGGCAGGACCGGCTCGGTGCCGGGGTCGGTCACCGTAGCGCCGCTCTTCTCCGGTCGCAGCACGGCCAGCGCGATCCCGATCGCGGCGACGACCAGCACGGCACCGACCAGGTAGGCGACGTGGAAGCCGCTGTTCAGCGCCTCGGCCGGGGTGTGGCCGGACAGCACCTGGCTGGCGGTCCGCTCGGCCGCGATGGTGGCCAGCACGGCCAGGCCGATCGCGCCGCCGACCTGGGTGCTGGTGTTCACCACACCGGAGGCCAGGCCCGCGTCGGACGGGGTCGCGCCGGACATCGCCAGCGTCACCAGCGACGGGAAGCCGAGTCCGGCGCCGGCGCCGATCAGCACCATCGCGGGCAGCACGTCGGCCACGAACGTGCCGTCGACCGGCGTCCGCGCGAACAGCACCAGGCCGAGGCCGATGAACACCAGAGCCGGGACCAGCACCTTGAGCGGACCGTACTTGATCGTCAGCGGGCCGGAGACCCGCAGCGACATCGCGCCCATCACGACCGTGGCGGGCAGGAACGCCAGCCCGACTTCGAGCGCGCTGTACTGCAGGATCTGCTGCAGGTACAGGGCACCCAGGAAGAACATCCCGAACATCCCGACCACGAGCAGGGTCTGTACGACGTTGGCGCCGGCCACCAGCCGCGAGCGGAACAGCCGCAGCGGCATCAGCGGGTTCGCGATGCGGGCCTGGCGGACCAGGAAAGCGGTCACCAGCGCGACCGAGACGGCGCCGAGCAGCAGGGTCCGCGGGGCGGTCCAGCCGTGCTCGCCGATCCCGAGGATGGTGTAGACGCCCAGCATCAGTCCGCCGGTCAGCAATGCCGCGCCCGGGATGTCCGCGCCCTGGCGCATGCCGATTCCGGGCTGCCCGTCGACCAGCTTCAGAGCCAGTGCGCCGGTGACCAGGCCGACCGGCAGGTTGATGAAGAAGATCCAGTGCCAGTTGATCGCGTCGGTCAGCACCCCGCCCGCGAGCAGTCCGATCGAGCCGCCGGCCGAGGCGACGAAGCCATAGACGCCGATCGCCTTGGCCTGTTCCCGCGGCTCGGGGAACATCGTCACGATCATGCCGAGGATGACTGCGGAGGTCAGCGCGCCGCCGACACCCTGCACGAACCGGGCGCCGATCAACATGCCCTGGCCGGGAGCCACCGCACACAGCACCGAGGCGGCGGTGAAGACGGTCAGGCCGGCCAGGAAGATCCGGCGCTGGCCGATCAGGTCACCGAGCCGGCCGGCCAGCAGCAGCAGGCCGCCGAACGGGATCAGGTATGCGTTGACGACCCAGGCGAGGTTGGCCTGGCTGAAGCCCAGGTCGGCCTGGATCGACGGCAACGCGACATTCACGATCGTCGCGTCCAGAACGATCATGAGCATCCCGGCGCACAGCACGTAGAGCGCCAGCCAGCGCTTCCGGTCGCCAGAGGTGTCGGGACTCTCGCCACCGGTCGTGGGGCGGAGCTCGCTATCGGTGAACTCGTGCATCTCGTCCGTCCTTGGAAGTGTCGGTTGCCTGTTCCGACCGGTGCGGCGACCCGAACTCATCGGTGTCACCGGATCCGGCTTACATAGGTACGTCGGACCGCTCAGCGGGTTCTCGACAGCTCCGGCCGGAAAAAGTTCGAGAAACTTCCGTCGAGGCGACCCGTGATCACCGTGGCACCGCGCGTAGGGCCGAGGGAAAGGCCGAATGTGCATGACGGCAGTGCGCTACCGGCATGACGCCAGGTCAGCGCGAGAAATGCGGTGCGGGCTGTCTCAGTTCGACAACCGGGGGTGGCGCCGGGAACGCCGGTGCAGTACCCGGGGGAGGCGGGTCCTTGTGGTGGCCGGGCTGCCGGGTGGTGTCGCGGCGGGCGGCCGGTCGTCGTACCCGCCCTCGAGCACCCGCCCGTTCGGTTCCAGCACGAGCAGGTCGGACCCGTCGCGCCAGCGGGTCAGCTGGGTGTCGAGGCTGTCCGCGTTCAGCCGTGCGGCCCGCAGCGCCTGCGCGGCGGCGGTCCACTCCTCGCCGCCGGGCTCCAGCAGCCGGACGTCGGCCTGCCAGCGCAGCAGTCGGCTGGTGGCCGGTTTCGCCGGTACGACGACGTCCGCGACGCCCGCCTCGGCGAGACCCGGCAGCAGCTGCTCGTCGGCGTTGTCGCCGCCGGCCAGCACGACGTACCGGCCGTCCACGGTGACGAACCAGGCCGGCACGTGCCGCCGCAGGCCCGGCCAGGACAGCCAGACCAGCCCGGCCTTCTTCATCGCGGCCGCGACCTGTTCCGGCACCTCATCCACGAGCCACACCTTAGTGGCTGGTGATACCCGCCACACGGTGAGCGACGTCACCGACGCGCCGGGCGGTACGCCGTACCCTGCCAGGCATGACCGAGAAGACGCTGCGCTCGCGCCGGTCCTGCCTCGCCACGCCCGGCTCGAACCCGCGGTTCCTGGAGAAGGCCAAGGGCCTGGACGCGGACCAGGTGTTCCTCGACCTGGAGGACTCGGTCGCGCCGCTCGCGAAGGTCGACGCCCGCAAGAACATCGTTGCCGCGCTCAACGAAGGCGGTTGGGGCGGCAAGACCCGGGTGGTTCGGGTGAACGACTGGACCACCGAGTGGACCTACGCGGACGTGATCGAGATCGTGTCCGGCGCCGGGGCCAACCTGGACTGCGTGATGCTGCCGAAGGTGCAGACCGCCGAGCAGGTGGTCGCGCTGGACCTGCTGCTCACCCAGCTGGAGCGGGCGCACGGGCTCGAGGTGGGCAGGCTCGGTATCGAGGCGCAGATCGAGAACGCGCTCGGGCTGAACAACGTCAACGCGATCGCGCAGGCCTCGCCGCGGGTGGAGACGATCATCTTCGGCCCGGCCGACTTCATGGCCAGCATCAACATGAAGTCACTGATCGTGGGCGAGCAACCGCAGGGGTACGACGTCGGCGACGCGTACCACTACATCCTGATGCGGATCCTGATGGCGGCCCGGGCGTACGGCAAGCAGGCGATCGACGGCCCGTACCTGCAGATCAAGGACCTCGACGGCTACAAGCGGGTCGCCGGCCGCGCCGCCGCGCTCGGCTTCGACGGTAAGTGGGTGCTGCACCCGGACCAGGTCGCGGCAGCGAACGAGGTGTTCTCGCCGCGCCAGGAGGACTACGACCACGCCGAGAACATCCTGGACGCGTACGAGTACTTCACCTCGGCCGAGGGTGGTGCCAAGGGCGCGGTGATGCTCGGCGATGAGATGATCGACGAGGCGTCCCGGAAGATGGCGCTGGTGATCTCCGCCAAGGGCCGCGCCGCCGGCATGACCCGCACCGACGTCTGGCACCCGCCCAGCTAGTGGCCCACGCCGCGACCGCCCACCAGCGCATACTGAGAACGGCGGGAGGGGACGACGTGGAGCCCGTGGGCGGCGACGTGAGGGGTTCGGCGGCCGAGGGGACCATGCGCGCGGTCGTGCAGCACGAGTACGGCTCGGCCGACACCTGGCGGGTGGCGCGAATCGGCAAGCCGGCGGTCTCCGATCGCACCGTGCTGGTCCGGGTGCACGCGGCAGGCCTGGACCGCGGCACCTGGCACGTGATGACCGGCACGCCGTACCTGATCCGGCTCGTGCTCGGCGTCCGTGGGCCGCGCAACCCGGTACCGGGACGCGACGTCGCCGGTACCGTGGTCGAGGTCGGGTCCAAGGTCACCCGGTTCGCGCCCGGCGACGAGGTGTACGGCGTCGCGGACGGCTCCTTCGCCGAGTACGCCGCGGCCCGGGAGGACAAGCTCGCTGGCAAGCCGCCCAACCTGACCTTCGAGCAGGCCGCCGTCGTACCGGTGTCGGGCCTGACCGCCCTGCAGGCACTGGTCGACATCGGACGGGTCAGGTCCGGGCAGAGGGTACTGGTGATCGGGGCGTCGGGCGGGGTCGGCAGCTACGCCGTCCAGCTGGCCAAGGCGCTCGGCGCCGAGGTCACCGGCGTCAGCAGCCACGGGAAGCTGCACCTGATCCAGTTCCTCGGGGCCGACCGCGTGATCGACTACGCGGGCGAGGACTTCGCCGACGGGGCGCGCCGGTACGACCTGATCCTCGACATCGGCGGCAACCCGTCGTTGTCCCGGCTCCGGGCGGCGCTGACCCCGACAGGCACGGTGGTGATCGTCGGCGGCGAAGGCGGCAGCAGGTGGCTGGGCGGCCTGTCGCGACCGATACGGGCCCGGCTGCTGTCGCCGTTCATCCGGCAGCGGCTCACCAACTTCGTCGCCCGCGAGCGTGGTTTGGAACGGCTCACCGAGTACCTCGAGGCGGGCACCGTTACGCCGTGCCTGGACTCGGCGTACCGGCTCGACGATGCGGCCGAGGCGATGCGCAAGCTGGCCGCCGGCCAGGTCCGCGGCAAGCTGGCGATCACTGTCTGACTGTCAGATCTGTGACATCAACGCCAGGTAGTGGCCGTCGGGGTCCTCGAAGAACGCCATCCACTCCTCGGTGCCGTTCTCATGCCGGTGGATCAGGTGCGGTGCGCCCTCGAACTCGATGCCGCGGGCAACGAGCTCGTCATACGCCGCGTTGATGTCGGCGACCCGGAAGTACAGTACCGACGGCTCGCCCGGCTCGTCGGTCGTACTCAGGTACAACCTGGTGCCGTCGCAGTCGAAGAAGGCCAGGTCGCCGAACGTGTACAGGTGAGGCAGGCCGAGCACCTCGCCGTACCAGTGCACCGCCTTCGTGATGTCGCTGACCGGCCGCGAGATCTGGCCGATCGCTCCGAGCTGCACCATTGCGTCTCCTCCCACGAGATCGGGCCGGGGCAGAGCGCTGCCGGCCGGGACGCCACGCCACGCCTTGAGCTCGGCCCGGCTCGCCAGGCCGAGCTTCATCAGCGAGTTCGCGACGTGGAACTTGACAGCGTCGACCGAGCTGCCGCGGCGGGCGGCGATCTCCCGGTTGGTCAGCCCGTGCCGGACCGCGTCCACCACCCGCCACTCGGCGGGCGTCAGTACGTCGGGGTGCCGCGGCCGGCCGCGCGTCCTGCCCACGCCGTCACGGTAGCCCCGACCGGTCCGGAATTACCCTCCCCGCGGCCTGTGGTGAGCGGAAGAGCAAGCGGTACAGCCCGGCGCGATGGGGCCGGCTTGAGTGAGTGGTTTTGCGTCGACTGAAGCCTTCTGGTCATGGAAAGCGCTTGCTTGCAACCGGGATCCTTCACTCGGCGCAAACCGTTCACCAAGCGACGGCGAGGTCCAGAACCACACGTCGACGTCACCGTGCGCCTTGGCCCGGGAGGCCCGGGCCCTGAGTGATCGCTTCGTGCAGTCAACCTATTACGGAACGTTCATGGACTCGCCTTGTGCTGTGTTGCCCCCTAAGGTGGGGCGGTCCGTCCGCATGGAGGTGTGTTGTGAACGGCGAGGTGCTCGCAGGGCGCTACCGCCTGCTCAGCCTGTTGGGTCGCGGAGGTGTCGGCGAGGTCTGGCGGGGTGAGGATCTGCAGCTCGGCCGGCCCGTGGCGGTGAAGCTGTTGCGCCGGCTGGAGGGCGACGCGCTGAGCTCGCAGGACCGGTTCCACCGTGAGGCCCGGGCAGCCGCGCAGCTGTCCCATCCGAACGTGGTCGCCACGTACGACATCGGTACGGCGGACGACCAGGCATTCCTGGTGATGGAGCTGGTCAGCGGGCGCGACCTGGCCCAGCTGCTGCGTGCCCAGGGGCTGCCGCCCGCGCCGATGGTCGCGGACCTCGCGGTGCAGGCGGCCCGCGGGCTCGATGCGGCGCACGCGGCCGGGATCGTGCACCGCGACATCAAGCCGGCGAACCTGCTGCTCGGCACCGACGGCACGCTCAAGATCACCGACTTCGGCATCGCCCGGATGGTCGGCACGGATCAGACCGCGGGCCTCACCGGCCAGGTGCTGCTCGGCACGGCCGCGTACGTCGCCCCCGAGCAGGTCCGCGGCGAGCCAGCGATCCCGGCCAGTGACCGGTACGCGCTGGGCTGCGTGCTGTACGAGCTGCTCGCCGGCCGTCCGCCCTTCAGCGGTGCGTCGCACGAGATGCTGGCCGCGCATGTGGACGCCGAGCCTGTTCCGGTGCTGGAGCTCCGGCCGGATGCCGGCACCGGGCTGGCCGACCTGGTGATGCGGCTGCTGGAAAAACACCCGGCGGACCGGCCGGCCACGGCGGCCGAGGCGAGGGCGTACCTGGAGGGGCTGAGCGTCGAGACGCAGGCCGTCGAGCTCCCGGCGGTCGAGCACACCCGGGTGCTGAGCCTGCCGCCGGAGACCGGTCTGCCGCTGATCGACGACGCGTCGTACAGCGACGCACCGTACGACGACGAGCCCGACGTCATACCCGCGCCGCGGCGCAGCGTCGTACCGGCGACGGGCCGGCGGCTCGCCGTGGTGGCAGCCGTGGCCGCGCTCGCGCTGCTGGCGGTGATGGGCGCGAGCCAGCTGCGGTCGGACGAGGCCCCGCAGGCCGATCCGCCGCCGGGTGCCACCAAGGCCGGTACGACGCCCACGCCGGCCGCGAAACCGACAGCCACGCCGACCCCGAAACCCAAACCGAAGCCGAAGCAGACCGCGACGCCGGACGGCCCGGCGGCGACGCTACGCGCGCTGGCCCGGCTGGTCCGCGCGGACGCCGAGGGCCGCACCGGCCGGACCTTGCGGGCGGCGGCCCGGGACCTGGACCAGGCCGCGACCGCGGTGGCGGAGGGTGACGGCAAGGAGGCGTCGGAGCAGTACCGGGACGGCGTCCGCCGGCTGGCCGAAGCGCAGCGGCGTGGCTGGGAGCCGAGTCCGCAGGTCGTCGAGCTGTTCCGTCAGCTCGGCACGTTCGGCTGGAACAGCGACCGGAGCAGCGGCGACGGCGACCGCAACGGCGACTAGCGAGTTCGGTCACATCCTCCCGGCAGGTGGCCGGGATCACTGCGGGCGGTGCCCGCGCCCAGGATCCTGAGACCCGCGATACTCGGCAGTACGCGACCCAGGAGGCCACCCATGAGCAGGCTGCAGCAGACCGAGGGCTTGACCGACGTCCAGGAGGAGATCCTCAAGACGGTCCGGGCCTTCGTAGAGGCCGAGATCCTGCCGGTGGCGACCGAGCTGGAGCACGCCGACGAGTACCCGACCAAGATCGTCGAGGGGCTCAAGGAGCTCGGGCTGTTCGGGCTGATGATCCCCGAGGAGTACGGCGGGCTGGGCGAGTCGCTGCTCACCTATGCGCTGTGCGTGGAGGAGATCGCACGCGGCTGGATGAGCGTGTCCGGGATCATCAACACGCACTTCATCGTGGCGTACATGCTGCTGCAGCACGGCACCGACGAGCAGAAGCAGAAGTACCTGCCGCGGATGGCCACCGGCGACGTCCGCGGTGCCTTCTCGATGTCCGAGCCCGGCTGCGGTTCCGACGTCGCCGCGATCAAGACCAAGGCCGTCCGTGTTGATGACACGAACGGGTCGTCGTACACGATCAACGGCCAGAAGATGTGGCTCACCAACGGCGGCTCGTCGAACCTGGTCGCGGTATTGGTGAAGACCGACGAGGGAGCTGCGTCGGTCTACAAGAACATGACCACGTTCCTGGTGGACAAGACCGAGGGCTTCGGCGAGGTCGAGCCCGGCCTGACCGTGCCGGGCAAGATCGACAAGATGGGCTACAAGGGCGTCGACACCACCGAGCTGATCTTCGACGGCTACCAGATCTCCGCCGACCAGATCCTGGGCGGGACACCTGGTAAGGGCTTCTACCAGATGATGGACGGCGTCGAGGTCGGCCGGGTGAACGTCGCCGCCCGTGGGTGCGGGGTCGCGCGCCGGGCCTTCGAGCTGGGCATCTCGTACGCCCAGCAGCGGGAAGCGTTCGGCAAGAAGATCGCCGACCACCAGGCGGTACTGTTCCGGCTGGCGGACATGGCGGTCAAGGTCGAGGCCGCGCACGAGCTGATGGTGAAGGCGGCGCGGAAGAAGGACGCCGGTTCTCGCAACGACTTCGAGGCCGGGGTGGCGAAGTACCTGGCCAGCGAGTACTGCTCGCAGGTGGTGGAGGACTCGTTCCGGATCCACGGCGGGTACGGGTTCTCCAAGGAGTACGAGATCGAGCGGCTGTACCGGGAGGCGCCGATGCTGCTGATCGGCGAGGGTACAGCGGACATTCAGCGGATGATCATCGGCCGCCGGCTGCTGGAGGACTACAAGCTCTGATGCTCAATCTGCGGGTGTGGATCAGAGCCAGTGGATCCGCTTGAAGAGGACGTAGAGGCCGCTGCAGGCCGTGGCCATCACCGCGAGCACAACGAAGTAGCCGTACCGGGTGTGCAGCTCGGGCATGTTGTCGAAGTTCATCCCGTAGATGCCGGCGACCATCGTCGGCACCGCGATGATCGCGACCCAGGCCGAGATCCGGCGCATGTCCTCGTTCTCCGAGACCTGCAGCTGGGCCAGCCCGGCGGCCAGGATCGAGGTGAGTAGCTCGTCGAACCCGGTGACCTGCTCGCGGACCCGGCTCAGGTGGTCGTCGACGTCACGGAAGTAGGTCCGGGTCTCGTCGCTGACCAGTGGATGGTGCCGCTCGGCCAGCGCTCGGATCGGCCCGGCGAGCGGTGTGACCGCACGCTTCAGCTCGAGCACCTCCCGCTTCAGCTGGTAGACCCGCTCGATGTTCCGCCAGCCGCGCGGGGTGAACATCTCCGCCTCGATCAGGTCGATGTCGGCCTGGACCTGGTCCGCGACGGCCAGGTAGCTGTCCACCACCTGGTCCGCGATCGCGTGCAGCACGCCGCCCGGCCCGTCCCGTAGCCGTTCCGGCTCGGCCTCCAGCCTCTGCCGCAGCCCGGACAGCTCGCTGTGCTGGCCGTGCCGCACGGTGACCACGAATCCCGTGCCGCAGAACACCATCACCTCACCGGACTCGACCACCTCCGAGGTGGCGGTGAGCGCCGTGTGCGGCACGTAGCGAACCGTCTTGAACACCGCGAACAGCATCTCGCCGTTCTCGCCGTACCGCTCCAGCTTCGGCCGCTGGTGTGCCTCGATCGCGTCCTCGAGTGCGAGCGGGTGCAGGTCGAACTCGTCGCCGAGCACGATCAGCTGCCGCTCGGTCGGCTCGAACAGCCCGATCCAGACGAAACCCTCGCCGCGCCGGGCCCGGGCCAGCGCATCGCCGTACGACGTGATCGCGGGTTCGCGGCGGCCCTCGCGGTAGAACGCCCAGTCGACCAGCGCGCCCTCGAACCGCCCATCCGCGATCGGGTCCAGCTCCGCCCTGGGTGCGCTGCCGCGGCGGGCGAACAGCTGACTGACCCTGCGGTTCCCCGGCACAGTCACCTCCCGGCCCCGGCACGTGGACCGTGCTTCGGCACGGCCTCCCCGCGAGGCTATCAACGCAGGATCACCACCGGTCGGCCATGATGGGGGAGAGCACAGCGAAGGGAACCTGATGAGCAACCTGCACTCGCTGCCGTCGATGGATCCGCGTCCGAGCGGCTGGGTGATCGGAACCTACGACACGTACCTGGAGGCCCAGCGCGCGGTCGACTACCTGTCGGACGAGAAGTTCCCCGTCGAGCACACCACGATCGTCGGCAACAACCTGCGCCAGGTGGAGAAGATCACCGGCAGGCTGACCTGGGGCCGTGCCCTCACGGCCGGTCTGGCCAGCGGCGCCTGGTTCGGCCTGTTCGTCGGCCTGCTGCTCGGCATCTTCGTACCCGAGGGCTCGAGCTGGCTCGCCGCCGTGCTTACCGGCGTCCTGCTCGGCTCCCTGTTCGGCATGACCTTCGGCGCCATCGGCTACGCCCAGCTCCGCGGCCGCCGCGACTTCACCTCCCGTACCTCCGTGGTCGCCACCACCTATGACGTGCTCTGTGACCACAAGTACGCCGAGGAGGCCCGCAACCACCTGGCCCGCCTCGCCCTCCGCGGCGACGTCAACCCGCGCGTCCAGAACCCACCCCCGCCGACCGGCGCGCAGCCGCCCGCGCAGCCCCAGCCACAGTCGACCTTCCAGCCGGATGCACCGCTGTCCGCACCGCAGGACGCCCCGCCCGGCCAGCCCCCGCGGCAAGCCCCGCCGACCGAGCGCTGACCGCGACGTATACCGATTCCGATATGGCTTACCGAGATCGGTATGCGCGACGCTGCTCAGGTTCCATGGCCGCGCTCGGGATGCAAGCTGAGCGCGGGTCACGCGACCCGGTCACCTGCCGCCCGGCGGCGGCCTGGTGGTGCGCGTCACGCTGCCGCGGTGAGGCTTGTCACTGGCGGCCGGTGCTCGGCATTGGCATGCTCAGGAGATGCAGTTCGGACGCAGCTACGAGGAGTTCGAGGTCGGTGCCGTCTACAAGCACTGGCCGGGCAAGACGGTGACTGAGTACGACGACCATCTGTTCTGCCTGCTCACCATGAACCACCACCCGCTGCACCTGGACACCAATTACGCCGAGCAGACCACCCAGTTCAAGCAGAACGTTGTGGTCGGCAACTACATCTACTCGCTGCTGCTCGGCATGTCGGTGCCGGATGTGAGCGGCAAGGCGATCGCGAACCTGGAGGTCGAGTCGCTGCGGCACGTCGCGCCGACCTTCCACGGCGACACGGTCTACGGCGAGACCACCGTGCTGGACAAGTGGGAGTCGAAGTCGAAGGACGACCGCGGCGTGGTGTACGTCGAGACCAAGGGCTACAAGCAGGACGGCACGCTGGTATGCGTGTTCAAGCGCAAGGTGATGGTGCCGAAGCAGAGCTACCTCGACGCCCGCGGCGGCGAGCAACCCGCCCGCCCGAACCTGGTCGAGCCACCCTCCAAGGACTGAGCCGAGCCTTCCCCGTCGCTCTCGAACAATTCATCGGGCCCTTGTGACCCGGCGTGTCGTCGTTCATCGGGCTCTACTGACCATCGGCCCGAGGTGGTGCACTGTGGGGGAAGAGCTGGAGGTGAAGGTGCGATGAAGCTGGCGGCGTCGACACTGGGACTACCCGATGCCGGGCTGGACGAGATCATCGGGGTGCTGTCCGGCGGCGGCTGCTCCGGGGTCGAGCTGCGCGCGGGGGAGCGAGAGGCTGTGCACCCGGGGCTGACCCGGTCGGAGCGGATGGCGGTACGACGCCGGCTCGCCGAGGCCCGGCTGAAGCCGCTGGCGGTGTCGTCGTACGTGAATATCTGCGCCCCGGGCAACGATGACGCGATCGTCGACGAGCTGGTCGCGCACGTCGACCTCGCGGCCGACCTCGGCGCCGGCGGGGTCCGGATCTTCCCGGGCGGATCCGGCGAGCCGGACGACGACGACCGTGGCACCCGGAGGCTGCGGGCCGCCGCCGGACCCGCTGAGCGGCGCGGCGTCCGGCTGTTCCTGGAGACGCACGACTCGCACCCGCGCGGGACCGACGTCGCCCGGCTGCTGGAGCGGACCGGCCGAGACGACGTCGGCGTGATCTGGGACTTCGTGCACCCGTGGCGCACCGGCGAGGAGCCGGCGGCGACGTACGACGCGGTGGCGCCGTGGCTCGCGTACGTCCAGCTCAAGGACGCGGTGCCGCCGCTCGAACGCCCGGTCCCGGCGCTGATCGGGGCCGGCGAGGTGCCGCTGGACGAGATCCGCGCCGTCCTGGACAAGCACGGTTACGACGGCTGGTGGTCGCTGGAGTGGGAGAAGGCCTGGTATCCGGAGATCCCGCCACTACCCGAGGCGTTGGCCTCAGCTCGCACATGGCTCGGTTGAGTGTGTTCACGAATCGCCAAGGAAAGGGCCAATTTCCTGGCGATTCGTGAACACACACGGTCTCAGCGGCGCGGGCGGCCGTCTTCGTCCACATCGACCCACACCGCCACAGCCGCGGTGTCCTCGCCGGCCACGGTCTGCAACCGACTCGGGTGCCGCTGACCTGCGACGATGGCGGCTGTGAACCCGGAAGAGAGAACCGACCGGCTCTGGCTGGTCCGGCACGGCGAGACCGAGTGGAGCCGTGACGGACGGCACACCAGCACCACCGACCTCGAGCTGACATCGGAGGGTGAGCGGGTCGCGCGCGAGCTTGCCCCGCGGCTCGCAGTCGAGGACTTCGACCTGGTGCTCACCAGCCCCCGGATCCGCGCCCGACGGACCGCGGAGCTGGCTGGCTTCCCAGATGCCGAGATCGCCCCGGACCTGGTCGAGTGGGACTACGGCGAGTACGAGGGCATGACCACGCCGCAGATTCGCGAGACCGTGCCCGGCTGGACCGTGTGGTCCCAACCGGTGCCGGGCGGCGAGACGCCCGCGCAGGTCGCGACGCGGCTGGACAAGGTGGTACGACGCGTGGCCGACGTGGCGGGCGACGTCCTGGTCTTCGGCCACGGCCACGCGCTGCGCGGACTGGCCGCGCGCTGGCTCGAGCTCGAGGTCACCGAGGGCCGCCACTTTGTCCTCGGTACGGCGACCATCTCCGTCCTCGGCTGGGAACGCGGCTCACCCGCCGTTGTCCGCTGGAACGCCTAGCGTGTGCGCGAATCGCCATGAGAGAGCGCTCTCCCATGGCGATTCGCGCACACTCTACCTCGGGGTCAGCCGGGCAGGGCGTTCCACTGGGCGAGGGTGTCGAGCAGCAGCCTGACGGTGGGCAGGTCGTCCAGCTCAGCGCGGTCGACGAACCGGGCATCCGCGGCGTCGTCACCCGCCGCGAGTGTGCCGCCCACGGTTACGGCGCGGTAGTCGCGGATCACGTACACCCGCCCGTCCGGGGCATCCCGCTCGACCTCGCCGACGAGCTCGCCGACGGTGACGTCGAGGCCGGTCTCCTCGGCGACCTCGCGCACCACCGCGGCGCTGTCGTCCTCGCCGGGCTCGACCCGGCCGCCCGGCAGCGACCACATCCCGGTACCGGGCTCGTGCGCGCGTTGTACGACGAGCAGCCGCTGGCGGTCGTCGTACACCAGCGCCCCGACACAGTCCACACGTTCGCGGTCCATGTCCCAGAAGGGTAGGTGCTCGCCGATACGATCGGCCCGTGCGCATCGATCTGCACACCCACTCGAACCGCTCGGACGGCACCGACCCGGTACCCGAGCTGGTCGCGCATGCCCGCGCCTCCGGTCTGGACGTGCTCGGGCTGACCGACCACGACACCGCCGACGGCTGGGTCGAGGGGCGGGAGGCGGCCGAGGCCGAGGGGATCGGGTTCGTGCCGGGGATCGAGGTGTCCTGCAGGGTCGGGACGACCAGCGTGCACCTGCTCGCGTACCTGGCCGACCCGGCCTACCCGCCACTGGCGGGCGAGCTGGCCCGGGTCCGCGAGGGCCGGTCCGGCCGGGTGCCGGCGATGATCGCCCGGCTGAACGCACTGGGCGTCGCCATCACCGTCGAGGACGTGCTCGCCGAGGCCATCGGCACGCCGTCTGTCGGGCGGCCGCACGTCGCGGACGCGCTGGTCGTGGCGGGTGCGGTCGCGGACCGCAAGGAAGCGTTCGACCGGTACCTCGCGGAGGGCCGCCCCGCCCACGTACAGCGGTACGCGATCGAGCCGGGCCGGGCGATCGAGCTGGTCCGCGCCGCCGGTGGCATACCGGTGGTCGCGCACCCGTGGGGCCGCGGCAGCCGGCAGGTGCTGACCGCGGACATGATCGCCAGGCTGGTCGCCGACCACGGCCTGGCCGGTCTCGAGGTCGACCACCAGGACCACGACGCAGCCGACCGCGCGGCGCTGCGTGAGATCGCGACCGGCCTCGGGCTGATCGTCACCGGGTCGAGCGACCACCACGGGCTCGGCAAGACCGACCACGACCTGGGCGTCAACACCACGGCGCCCGACCAGTTCGAGGCGCTGCTGGCACGAGCGAAGGCGAGCGCCGCGGCGAGTTCGGCATCGCCGCCGGAGGCGTTCCTGCCGTGAGCTCGATCGTCGACCTCGCCCTGCTCGCCGAGGTCTTCATCACCCTGTTCGTGATCATGGACCCGCCCGGCACCGTGCCGGTGTTCATCTCGCTGACCGCCGGCCAGTCCCGTGCGGTGCGCAAGCGCGCGGCCTGGCAGGCGGTGCTGGTGGCGTTCGGCGTGATCGTTGTGTTCGCCATATTCGGCCAGCAGATCCTGCACAACCTGGGCATCACACTGCCCGCGCTGCAGGCCGCCGGCGGTCTGCTGCTGCTCCTGATCGCACTGCAGCTGCTCACCGACACCGCCGACGACCCGGTGCAGACCAAGAACGTCAACATCGCCTTCGTCCCGCTCGGCACCCCGCTGCTCGCCGGCCCCGGCGCGATCGTCGCCACGATGGTGTTCGTGCAGCGGATCGACAACGTCTCCGACCTGGTCGCGATCTGCGTCGGCATCGTGCTGATTCACGTGGTGATGTGGCTGACGCTGCGGTTCTCCGGCGTGATCATGCGGGTGCTCGGCGAGAACGGCGTGCTGCTCGTCACCCGGATCGCCGGCCTGCTGCTCAGCGCGATCGCCGTCCAGCTGATCGCCGACGCGGTCCGCGCCTTCATCGAGGAAGGCTGACATGGCCTATAAGGATGCCGAGGGAAACGACATGCTGCCGGGAATGCCGGCCCGGCTGTTCGTCGCAACGCCGACCAAGCTGCTGACGTTCGCGGACTGCAAGCGCAAGTATCGCTATACCTACCTGGAGAAGCCGCAGCCGTCGAAGGGCCCGCCGTGGGCGCACAACACGGTCGGTGCCGCGGTGCACGAGACGCTCGCCGACTTCTGGCGCTGGCCGGTGTCGCGTCGTACGCCGGTCGCGGCCATGACCGAGCTCCGCAACCGCTGGCGGCACGAGGGTTTCCGGGATGCCGAGCAGTCCGCGCGCTGGCGCGAACGCTCGGCCGAGATGGTCGCGTCGTACCTGACCGATGTCGACCCGAACGACGAGCCGCGCGGCGTGGAGCGGACCGTGTCCTTCACCACCGCCCGGGCCTCGCTGCGCGGCCGGGTGGACCGGATCGATGAGCGGCCGGCGCGGGCGGGTGCGGGTACGGAGCTCGCGATCGTCGACTACAAGACCGGCCGGCGCCCGCTGTCGTCCACGGACGCACGGTCGTCGCTGGCGATGGCGCTGTACGTGCTCGGCGCCCGGCGGGTGCTGCGCCGGCCGTGCACCAGGGTCGAGCTGCACCACCTGCCGACGAACACGGTCGCTGCCGCGGACCACGACGACGCGTCGCTGCAGCGGCACCAGCGCCGGGCAGAGGCGATCGTCGACGACGCGGCAGCCGCCGAGAAGCGCTGGTACCACGGGCTGAGCCCCGCCGAGGCGGACGAGGTGTTCCCGCCGGAGCCGTCGCCGCTATGCGGCTGGTGCGACTTCGCCCGGCTCTGCCCGCAGGGCCGCCGGGTCGCGCCACCCCGTGCCGCCTGGGCCGGCCTCGACGAGGAGACCGTCGCCGAGTCCTCCGAGGATCAGGTGTGAGCGGTCAGCGAACTTCCACGACCCGGCGTGTCGGCGTTCGCCTGAGATAGGGCCTCATCAGGTCGGTGAAACGCTCGCTGGGTCGCAGACCGAGCTCACGATCCAGCAGCAGCTGGAACCGTTCGTAGTGCCGAACGGCCTCGAAGATATTGCCGTTGTCAAGGTGGATGCGGGCGATGGTGCGATGGGAGCTCTCGCGCAGCGGCTCGATGCGAGACGCGGCAAGCGCCGCCAGCAGGGCCTCATGGTGGCGCTGCTGTGCGTGGAGTTTCGTGGCGAGGGCGTCGAGCGCGCCGAGCCGCAGATGCCACAGCCGTTCGCGGGCCGCGAGCACCCAGTCGTCGTACCAGCCGGGCAGCAGCTCCGCGCTGTCGAGAACGATGGTCGCAGCCTCCTCGTCGAGATCGCCGGTGCATCTGATCAGCGACTGCGCGGCGGCTGCGAACCCGTCCACATCGACCAGGACGTTGCGGGTGAGCGCGAGCGACAGGTCGCTGATCTCGAGCAAGGGCGGCAGGTCGGGATAGCGGTGCCGCAGCCTCCAGAGCAGCGCGCGGAGCCGGCTGGTCGCCACCTGGTCGGTGTGTTGGGGCCACAGCGTCCCGGCCACCTGGGCCCGGGCAGATCTTCCGTGCAGAGCGAGGAAGGCGATCAGGTGCTGCGGGTCCGGCGCCAATGTGATCGGCAGGGGATCAGAGTCGGTGGAGTCACCCCACCCGGCGACCAGGTTCCAGTCGCCGAGAATGTGGAGTTGGGCATAGCAACGCGACGGTGTCCGCACCGATCGGGCCTCCCCTCCCCTTGAGGCGACCGCCGTCAGCGGGTGGATATTCTCGTCAGCTCCGAGGAACTCGTTGATGACAGAATTCCCACCCCTTAATCGCACTGTGCGCATGACACGACTTGTTGTCAAGACAATCCACCCGGTAAAGAGCTGGCGATGAATCTCTCGAGCCAGTGCCTGACCTCGCCGTACACTTCCTCCGGCGTGCTGACCGTGGTGGTGAGCACGTCGTCGGTATCCAGGTCGGGACGCTCGGTGATCCGTGCCTTGATGGCGTGGCCGCCTGCCGCGTCACGCCAGACCCTGATGACCAGCGCTGCCGCAGGTCCTGTCCCCGTCTCGTCGTGCACTACTAACTCACACTCCCGCGCGTTCAATCGGCCTCCGTGCTCAAGCTCGGGCGGTCTGTTGCACTTCCAGACTGCCCCCACTGGGCAAGCAGCCGGAAGTGCCGACCCTGTGGTGAGCACGCGCTGATAACCCGCTGATAACGGGGTGAGCACGGCACGCGGTCTGAACTGTCGTCAACGGGCGGATTCTCGAGGGGAGGTGACCCAATGAACGACAAGCTGACAAGCGTCGAGCTCAGTCTCGAAGAGGTCCAGGTTCTGCCGGAGCGGGAAGCTCTCGGTTCCTTCAACGTTGCGAATATCTACGCGTCGAACACGGCCGTGGCGCTGAACGCGGCGTCGCACTTCGCCGTAGCCAAGGCATTCGCAGCTCAGTCGATCTACGTCAGCCAGAGCTAGCCGGATTCACTCGACGCCGAGTGTGGGCGGGGTCGATCACAGCCCCGTCCACACACTCACGAGGAGACAGGAGGCCGAGGTTCGATGCCGAATCTCGACAGGATTTCCAAGGCAGAGGTCATGTCCCAGTCGGTCGACCTGCTGCCGTCACGAGAGGCGTTGGCGCTGGTGAACATCACCAACATCACCGCCGTCAACATCGCGCTCGCGGTCAACGCGGGCACGATCGGATCGACCGCGGTTGCTGGAGCTTGGCAGAACATCGCGGTCTTCCAGCGCTAGCAGCGCGGGCGGACGGGCGCGCGGCAGACCGCGGCCCGTCCGCGGGACTGATGGGGGTGGCGGACTGGTGACAGTCGACGACATGGTCGACGGCGCGGCTCCGGCGCGTGTGCGCGGCGGGCCGAGACCGTGTCGTGCGACCGGGCTGAGGCTCTTGGGCTCGTACGAGGGCTCGGGGTTCCGCGATGAGCGCGACCTGGTCGAGCGGGCCGATCGCCAGGTGGTGATGCTGACCAAGCTGCTCTACCTGATCGTGCGCTTCGCCGACGGCCGCACCAGCACGGACCTGCTGGCCACCAGGGTGAGCAAGGCGTACGGGCACCGGCTCGACCCCGACGACCTGGTGCAGCTGATCGAGGACAAGCTCGCTCCGGCGGGGTTGGTCGGACTGCGGGCGGCCCCGAGCGCCGGTGTCAGGCGGGCCGATCCGCTGCTCGCGCTGAGCATCCGGGGGGTGCTGCTGCCCGGGCGCGTCGTCCGGATCATCGGCCGGATGTTCACGCCGCTGTTCCATCGGGTGATCGTCGCCGGTGTTCTCGCCGCCCTGGTGATCCTGGACTGGTGGCTGATCACCACCATGGACCTGGCAGACCTGTTCGCGGCCCTGGTCGACCCGGTCGGGGTACTCGTGGTTCTCGGTCTGCTGCTGGCCGCGACGGTGTTCCACGAGTTCGGCCATGCGGCCGGGTGCACCTACGGAGGCGCCACGCCGGGACCTATCGGCGTCGGGCTGTACCTGTGGATCCCGGCCTTCTACACCAACGTCACCGATGCGTACCGGCTGAACCGGGCCGGACGCCTGCGCACCGACCTCGGCGGGATCTACTTCAACGCGGTGGTCATCGTCCTCGCCGGCGCGGCCTACTTGTCTACCGGATGGCCGCCACTGCTCGCGCTGATAGCGCTGTCGCACCTAGAGATCCTTCAGCAGCTGCTGCCGATCGTCCGGTTCGACGGCTACTACATTCTCGGAGACCTTGCCGGTGTGCCGAACCTGTTCGGGCACGTGCGGCCGATCCTGCGCAGCTTCGGTCCCGGCCGCCGGCACGATCCGGCGGTCGCCAGCCTGCGGACCAGGACCCGCGTCGTCGTCACCGTCTGGGTCCTTGTCACCGTGCCGGCGCTGGTCGTCGGCTTCGGCATGCTGATCTGGAACGCCCCGGACTACCTCAGCCAGGTCTGGCACCGGACGGGCGAGCTGCTGGCCATGGCTCGTGTGCTGGCCGAGGCGAACCAGTGGGGCGCCGCCGCGGCGTCCATGCTCGGCGTACTGGTGATCTTTCTTCCGGTCGTTGGAGTCGGGCTGGTGCTGCTGAGGGCGATCGTCCATCTCGTCCGTGCCGTCCGGCAGCACCCGCAGGAGGAGTCGCTCAGCGCCGCAGTCCCCGGCACCACGGACGATGACGCGGACATCACAGAGGTCGTGCTGCCCGGCGCATCCGCGTTCACCGAGCAAGCCATGCTGCTGGCCCGCGTCGCGCCGCCGCGACACGGATGGCGGCGCGGCGTGTACGTCGTGAGCCGCGGTCGGCTCAACCTAGGACCGAGTGCCGCCGAAAGACGCGAGCAGGCGATGATCGCCCGGATCCGCACCCGCGTCCGCAGTCCCCGTCGGATCGTCGTACTGAGCCGGAAGGGTGGCGCGGGCAAGACGACGACGGCATTGATGCTCGGGCACACGCTCGCGGCGCACCGCGGTGACCGCGTGGTCGCGCTCGATGCCAACCCTGACGCGGGGTCGCTGGTCTACCGCGTGCACCGCGAGTCGGAGGAGACGGTGACCAGCCTGCTGGCCGAACGCGACTTCGTCACCCGGTACGCCGACATCCGTAGCTACACATCGCAGGCCGAGAGCAGGCTCGAGGTGATCGCGTCCGACGACGACCCGCTGATCAGCCAGGCACTCGGCGATCGCGACTATCACAGTGCGATCGAACTGCTCACCAAGCACTACAGTCTGATCGTGGTCGATACCGGTACGGGCATCCTCGACAGTGCCGTCCAAGGCGTCATCCGCGAAGCCGACCAGATCATCGTGGTGATGCCGCCGGCGCTCGACGGCGCTCGCGTCGCCGCGGCCACGCTGGACTGGCTCGACAGGCACGGCCACCACGACCTGGTCGAGAACGCCGTCGCCGTCATCAACGCGGTGCGGGGTACGCCGCGCCGGCTCCAGCTGGACGAGATCGAGAGACACTTCGCCGGCCGTTGCGCCGACGTCGTACGCATCCCGTGGGATCAGGCCCTCGAGGCCGGAGCGGAGACCACACTCGAGGAGCTGCGTCATGCTACCCGCGAGGCCTATCTGCACCTGGCCGAGTCCGTAGCCGGCGGCTTCTCCGTGGACCGCTGGGACACATCGTCAGATCACGGCAACGTCGGTATCCATACAGGAAAGGGCGAAGCGGAATGATCACCCACGGGCGGCGACTCGCCGCTGAAGCGATCCTGGTCACGGCATGTCTGATGTTCGGGGCCACCGGCGCCACTCAGGCGTCGTCCCGACATCTCGACGATCTCGATCTCGCCTCCTCGGCCGATCCGGCCCCACCGCACACTTCGGATATCGACCTGGCGGTGTCCTTCGACCGGGCTCACGGTCGAAAGGTCAAGGCGGACGCTGCCGCCACGGCATCCACGACCTGCGACAACTGCACAGGCAAAGCCACCACCGTGCAGGTCATCTACCTCGGCAACACCCGGCGCGCGTCGACCCACAACGTCGCGACCGCATGGTCCACCAGCTGTCGCGACTGCCGTGCCACCGCCGTGAGCGTGCAGCTGGTGGTGATGCGGCCCGGCACCAGCCTCACCGCCCGCAACCGCGCACTGGCGGTCAACGCCGCCTGCGAGAGCTGTGCCACGACCTCTGCCGCGTATCAGCTGATCGTCGTCACGAAGAGCGCGCAGATGCTCTCATCCGATGGGAAAGCGCGGCTTCAGGCACTCGCGAACCAGCTCGCGTCCCAGCTCCAGCCGGCCGGCCTCAGCACGGCGCGTGCAGCTCGGGCGGCGAAGCAGGCCGACGTGCCGTCCATGGACTCCCTGGTCCGCGCTGAGCTGCAGCCGACGTCGGTCCGGCGACATCTCGACGTCAAGATCGGATGAGGTGGGTGCCGTGCGTCCCGTCCGACTCGCAGCCGCCACGCTCGCCTCCCTGGTCGCGCTCACCCTGGTCGGGTGTGAACCCATCGAGACGACGTCGAAGGGGAAAGCGAACAAGCCCAAGGGATCCCCGGGGACCAGCAAGACCACGTCCCGTAGTGAGGGAACCAGCAAGTCGACGTCCCGTACCGAGGTCAGGATCACCACCGCCAAGGGTGTCTGCTGGAAGGGCAGGATCGGCGGGGCATCCAAGTCGGGTTGCGGTTCGGCCAAGGTTCGGATCAAGGCTCAGGACGGCGTGTACCGAGTCGAGATCCGGAAGTCCAAGGGCGAGGGGAGGCTGACCGTGGTGCTCGTGGTCTCGGGCGACACGGTCGATCGTGCCCATATCAGCGGCACGTCCGGGATCGTTGCCCTGAGCTATGCCAGGGGCTGACGTCGCCGTCAGCGGGCGTTGCCCTGAGGTAGCGGTTGACCGGTCTCCAGCAGCGACTTCAGGCTGGACAGCAGCTCGGGCCAGCCCTGGCTGACGCTCTGCAGCACGATGCTGTCCGGCTCGAAGTCGTCGTGCACGACGGTCAGCTTGACCAGCTCGCCGCGCGGCTCGAGGTCGAACGTCACCTTCGACCGACGTTCGCCGGCGGCCTTGGCCAGGTACTCGTCGTCCAGCCCGACGCTCTTGGCGAACTCCGGCGTGAACGTGTGCCAGGTGTACGACAGCCGCCGGTACGGGTCGGCCTCGAGCACCACCTGCTCCGGGTCGGTGATCTTGACGCCGAACTGCTCCCAGGCCATCTCCGCGCCCGGCGTCCAGTCCGTGGTGAAAGTGGTGCCCCAGTAGCGGCTGGTGAAGGCGGGGTCGGTGAGTGCCTGCCAGAGCTTCTCCGGCGTGGTCCTGACGTACGTGGTGTAGACGAACTCCGCGTTGCCCATCGGTTCGGACTCCAATGCTGTCTTCAGGTCCGCGAGCGCGCGGACGCGTTCGCGGGCGTAACGGTCGATCCAGCGTTCGGCGATCGCGTTGATCGGCGCGGCGTTGAGGTAGTGCAGCTTCTCCCGGCCGCGCCACGACGTGGTGACGATGCCGGCCGCCTCGAGCACCGCGAGGTGCTTGCTGACCGACTGCCGGGCCATCGCCAGCCCGGAGCACAGTTCGCGCAGGCTCTGGCCGTTCCGTTCGTTCAGGCTGTCGAGCAGCCGCCGGCGGCTGGGATCGGCCAGGGCCTTGAACACCTCGTCCATCGAGCGCCCTTCCAAACATGCAGCCTTTCGGCTGCCTGATCTGACAATAGGCAGCCATGTGGCTGCATGTCAACCTCGTCAGCGGGTCTGTCCCTTGTCGGTTCGCAGTGGCAGAAGCAGACTCGATGCGATGCCGTCACCGCCTGAGGTAATCGCTTGACGCCCCTGGCTCATCGGCCGTAGCGTCGCATTCTTCCCTTGACAACAGGCATCACCTGATGCCCGCACAGCGGTGTCCATACCCCCGGGTCCTGATGGATTCGGGGCAGTTCTGCGTGTCCGAAAGGGTGTCCAGAAAGGGGTGCTCCAGCGGTGAGTGTGTACTGGGCGATCGCGCGGCGGTCGTTCCGGCGGTACTCGACCTACCGGATCGCGACCGCGTCCGGCGTCTTCACCAACACGATCTTCGGCTTCATCTTCTGCGGCGTCTTCCTCACGCTGTGGAGTGCCGAGCCCGGCCTCGGCGGTTACCAGGCGGCCGACGCCCTGACCTTCGTCTGGATCCAGCAGGGCCTGCTGATGCCGATCGGGCTCTTCGGTGCCGCGACCACGAGCGAGCTCGGCGAGCGGGTCCGCAGCGGCGCGGTCGCGGTCGACCTGTACCGCCCGGTCAGCCTGATCGGCTGGTGGCTCTCGGCCGACCTGGGCCGGGCCGGCTTCCAGCTGATCGCGCGCGGCGGCGTACCGCTGCTGGTCGGCACGCTCGCCTTCGACCTGCGGTTCCCGTCCGGTGCCGCGCAGTGGATCGCGGTGGCGGCCGCGCTGCTGCTGGCGCTGCTGGTCAGCTTCGGTATCCGCTACCTGGTGGCGCTGACAGGGTTCTGGATCGTGGACGCCCGGGGTGTCGAGTACGCCGCGATCGTGCTCTCGCTGTTCTTCTCCGGGATGATCCTGCCGCTGGTGGTGTTCCCGGGTGCGCTCGGCGAGGTGGCCCGGGCGACTCCGTGGGCCGCGACGCTGCAGGTGCCGGCCGACGTGTGGCTCGGCCGGACCGCGCACGGCGCCGGGCTAGCGCTCGCCTTCCAGCTGGCCTGGATGGCGGCGCTGCTGACCGCCGGCGCGCTGCTCACCCGGCTCGCGACCCGCAAGGTGGTGATCCAAGGTGGGTAGTCCACAGGTGCTGGCCTGGCCGGCGCAGTACTGGCTGCTGATCCGGATGTGGATCCGCTCGTCACTCGCGTACCCGACCTCGTTCGTGCTGATGACGGTCGGGTTCGCCTTGATCACCGGTCTGGACTTCGTCGCGGTGCTGCTGATGTTCAGCCACATCGAGTCCTTCGCCGGGTTCGGGCTGGCCGAGATGGCGCTGCTGTACGCCACCGCCGCGATGTCGCTCGGGATCGCGGACCTGGCGCTCGGAGAGATCGAGCGGGTCGGGAACCGGATCCGGTCCGGCGAGGTCGACGTCTGGCTGGTCCGCCCGGCCGGGGCGTTCGTGCAGGCTGCCGCGGACAACTTCGCGCTGCGCCGGATCGGCAAGCCGTTGCAGGCCACGGTGGTGCTGGTCGGCGCCCTCGTCCACCTCGACCTGGACTGGACCGCCGCGCGCGTCGTCGTACTGGCCACCTCGATGGTCACCGGAGCGCTGATCTTCGGGTCGATATTCGTGCTCGGCGCGGCGTTCCAGTTCGTCACCAACGACGCGGCCGAAGTCGCGAACGCCTTCACGTACGGCGGCCAGCAGCTGACCCAGTACCCGCTGGCGATCTTCGGTCGCGAGGTGGTCCTGGCTGTCACCTTCGTGGTGCCGCTGGCGTTCGTGAACTACTACCCGCTGCTGTTCGTGCTGGACAAGCCGGTACCGCTCGGGATGCCGTCCTGGATCGGGTTGCTGACGCCGCTGGTGGCCGCGGCGATGACCGCGATCGCGGTGACGGCATGGCGGGCCGGACTCCGCCGCTATCGGAGTACGGGGAGCTGAGGTGAACGTCTACTCCAGCCGGCTGAGCAGGTCCTCGACCTGCAACTCCCACTCCTCACCCTGCTCGGTACCGCTCTCGTCCCACTGGTCCTTCAGCTCCGACGCCGCCAGCACCTGCCGGACCGCGGCCCGCGCGCTGCCGACCAGCTCCGGCGAGGCCGGCTCACCGAGGCCGGCGACCCACTTCGCCACGTCGTCCGGCAACCCGTCGCCGGGCTGGCCACGCAGGGCGGCGACCACCTCGGCCGCGGCCAGCGCCGCCGCCGACTCCATCGACTCCGGTCCATCCTCGTCGGTCACGGCGATGTCGGTGAGTGCCTGCAGGACCACGCCCAGATCGCTCGACTGCTCGAGCTCGTACACCCAGTCGTTGGCGTCGTCGTTCTCGAAGACGCCCACACCCCATGCACCCATGGCACCGGACGATAGCCGTCCCGTGGCGTCATGCAAGCCCTAACTGGAGGACCCGTGTCAGTCATCGAGCTGGACAACGTTTCCCGTACTTTCACCGTCTCGTCCCGCGCCGGGCTGCTGCGCCGTACCCGCCGCGACGTCCGGGCCGTCGACGACCTCTCGTTCAGCATCGAGGCCGGCGAGGTGGTCGGGTACATCGGGCCGAACGGGGCCGGCAAGTCGACCACGATCAAGATGCTCACCGGCGTGCTGGTCCCGTCCGGCGGCAGCATCAAGGTGGCCGGAATCGACCCGTCGAAGAACCGGCTGAAGCTCGCACGCAGGATCGGCGTGGTGTTCGGCCAGCGCACCACGCTGTGGTGGGACCTGCCGCTGAAGGACTCCTTCGACGTGCTGCACAAGATGTACGGCGTCCCGCAGGCCCGGTACGCGGAGAACCTGGAGACCTTCGTCGAGCTGCTCGAGCTCGGCGACCTGCTCGACGTACCGGTCCGCGCACTGTCCCTCGGCCAGCGGATGCGCGGCGACATCGCGGCCGCGCTGCTGCACGACCCCGAGATCGTCTATCTGGACGAGCCGACCATCGGGCTGGACATCGTCAGCAAGGCCAAGCTGCGCGAGTTCCTTGCCCGGATCAACCAACAGCGCCGGACCACGATCGTGCTCACCACCCACGACCTCGACGACATCGAGGCACTCTGCTCGCGGGTGATGGTGATCGACCACGGCCACAAGGTGTATGACGGCACGCTGGCCGGATTGCGTGCATCCCAAGGCGCGCCGCGCACGCTGGTGGTCGACCTGGCCTCGTCGATGGACCCGATCAGGATCGATGGTGCCGAGGTCGTGAAGGTGGACGGTCCGCGCCAGTGGCTCTCCTTCCCGGCGGCGGAGTCGGCCGCACCCCTGGTGGCACAGGTCGCCGCCCGCTACCCGCTGGTCGATCTGTCCGTCGCGGAACCCTCGATCGAGGACGTGATCGCCCGCATCTACGCCGGCGTCTGACGCCCACCCGGGTTTCGTGCCAGCAGCCAGGCTGGCACGCGTCGTCGAGTGAGGCGTTGTGCGACGAGTGTGTTCGCGAATCGCCACGGGAGAGCGCTCACCCAAGGCGATTTGCGAACACACAAGTGAAGCTGAGTCAGGGGGACGGCTGGGGGGTGGTGCCGGCGTAGGGGCCGGAGTGCAGGCGTTGGCGGACATCGTCGAAGTGGGCGTGGACGGCGTGCTCGGCCTGCTCGGTGTCGCCGGAGCGGATCGCGTCGACGATCACCTGGTGCCGCTTGGCGATCTGCTCCGGTGTGGAGGTGATCGTCTCCAGCTTGCCTTCGAGGGTGCGGTACACGTCCCAGAACAGCCCGACCAGCTCACGTGCCAGCGGAACCCCGGCGGCGTTGCAGATCAGCTCGTGGAAGTGCCGGTCGGCGACGGCGGAGTCGGCCGGGTCGCCGGCGTCCATCCGGTTGATGCAGCCGCCCAGCGCATCCAGCAGCGAAGGTTCGTGCGACACAGCGACCCGGCGGGTGACCTCGGTCTCCAGGATCTCGCGTACCTCGAGCAGCTCGGCGAGCCGCTCGGTGTCCTTGCCGCCGGCCAGCCTGGTCCGGAACACCAGCCAAGGCTGCAGTGCCGCGGAGCTGCCGGAACCGACGAAGGTGCCGTAGCCGTGCCGGATCTCGACGATGCCGAGTGCTTGCAGTGCCTTGATCGACTCGCGGACCGAGTTCCGGCTGACGCCGAGCTCCTCCATCAGCGTCACCTCGGGCGGCAGCGGCGCGCCGGCCTCCAACTTGCGGTCGATGATCAGGTCCGCGATCGCGTGCGCGATCTCATCGCTGCGCTTGATCCGTGTCACCGCCACGAGGCCACTCCGGAGGTCGCCGATCAACGGGTAGGACATTCTATGTCTTCGGGCTGGAGGGGTTGACAAGGCCGGAGGCGGAGGCGCAGGTCGCGACGGCGCCGTTCTACGCCCGGACCCACCCGCGCGAGATCGACCTGCACTTCCGCGGGGTCGCCAGTGCGGGGGGAGCTCGTCGGGCACGGCGCGTTCAAGGCCGCGGTCTGCTGTAACTCTTGAGACCCCGAGATTGACTTCGAGACAGGCAGAGACGGAGGGGTCACTGCCGACGTATCGTGGGGGTCGCGTGTGTGACTGTCGAGGCAGGAGGACCGTCGTGCATGGACAGCTAGCGCGAGAGTTCGCCGAGAAGGCGATGAAGCTCCACGATGAGACCGAGTTCGAGCAGGCCGCGCACCGGCTGATCGACCTCGCGTGTACCGCCATGCACTGCGACCATGCCGCCGTCCTGCTCGTCCACGACGGCGTCCTCGAGACGATCGACGCCACCGACCCGACAGCCGAGAAGGCCGACCAGCTGGAGAACGAGCTGCACGAAGGCCCCAGCCTCGCGGCGACGCTGGACCAGGAGGTCTGCCGGATCGACGACACTCTGGCCGACGACCAGCTGCCGCGTTGGAGCTCCGGAGCGGCCGCGCTCGGGCTGCGCAGCGTGCTGAGCGCGCGGCTCCCGATGCCCGGCCCGACCACCGGCGCGCTCACCGTGTACGGCGCCGAGCCGGCCCGGTTCTCCGCGGAGACCGGTGCGGTCGCCCGGGTGGTGGCGCAGCACGCGGTCGCGATGGTCGAGGCGCGCCGCACGCCGGACGCCTGACGCGTCCAGAACCTCACCCAGTACTTCACCCCAGTACCGCCCTCGGGCCTTCGCGCCCGGGCGGCGCTGTCGGGCTGCGGTACTTCAAGCCTGAACCGGGAGTGCGACCGATCGGCTAGCGGGTGTGGAAGAACTCGACCAGGAGGCGGGCGAGTGTCTTCGGCTGCTCGATGGCGGGGGAGTGGCCGGCGTCCGGGATCACCTGGGCACGGGTGCCGAAACGTTCGGCCATGTCGTCCTGCGCCGGCAGCGGCCAGGCGTCGTCGTCCATGCCGTACAGCACCTGGGCCCGCACGCCTGACTGCGCGACCTTGTCCACCCGGTCCTCGGCGTCCAGCAGCCGCCGGGTCATCGAGGCCAGGCCGACCGGGTTGTTCGAGGTGAACTTGGTCCGCATGAACGCTGCGATGTCGGGCGCCGGCTCGGTCCAGTCCGGCTCCTTGCGCTCGTGCTCGAGCTTGAGGTCGTAGACCTGCTCGATCGGCAGGTTCTCCAGTCCGAACACCAGCAGGCCGAGCTGCTGCCGCTTCGCCTCATCGGTGAAGCCGGCCGGACCGGAGCACAGCAGCGACAGCGTGGAGAACACCGACGGGTCCGCGAGTACGGCGGCCTGGCTGACCAGCCCGCCGAGCGAGTGCCCGACCAGCTGGCTGTACCCGCCCAGCTCCTTGCTCAGGGCGACGACGTCGGCGCCGAGCTCGTCCAGCTCGTACGCGGACGGGTCGTCCGGGCCCGCGGTCTGGTACTGGCCGCGCTGGTCAACGGCGTACGCGCGCCACCCGTAGCCGGCGAGCTCGGCCAGCAGCGGGGCGAAGTCCTCCTTGCTGCCGGTCCAGCCCGGGACCAGCAGCACGGTGCCGAGCGGCGTACCGATGTCCGGTACCGCGGACAGCGCCGCGAAGTCGCCGCGCGAGGTGCTGAGGGTAGTCGGCTGGACGAGGTCCGGAAGCGCGAGGGTGCGCGGCGTACTCACGAGTACCACCGTAGCCGCCGCGAGTGGCGCGGCCGTCATTGCTCGCTCCGGACACAAAACTTCGGCTCGAGCATGGCAACTTTTGCTTGACAGTCGACAGAAGCCTCAATACGGTCCGTGGTGAACCCCTGCCACGTAGTCCCGATCCGCCCGATCCAGTGAGGATTCGATGAGCAGAGCGAAGTTCGTCCTGTTGTTCTTCGGCGGCTTGATTGCGGCCGCCCTCTGCACGCTGGGGCTGGCACCCGCCTCGGCTCACCCGGGGCACGAGGCCGACGCCGAGTTCCGTGCCCTGCTGTTCACCAAGACCGCCGCGGGAGCGTACCGGCACGACTCGATCGACGAGGGCGTCGCCATGTTCCAGCAGCTGGCCACCGACGAGCACTTCGAGCTGGTGCATACCGAGGATGCGGCCATCTTCAACGGCGCCGACCTGGCCACGTTCGACGTCGTGATCATGTTCCAGAACGGCGGCATGGTCTGGGACACCGACGCCCAGCGCCAGGCGGTGCAGACCTACGTGAACAACGGTGGCGGCATCGCGGCGATCCACAACGCCACCGACATGAACATCGAGCAGGAGTTCCCCTGGTGGGACAACCTGATCAACGCCGGCTCGCACATGCCGACCCACTCGCCGGGCGTGCTGCACGGGACCGCGAAGGTGCTGGACGACCAGCACGCGTCGACCGCCGGGCTGCCGGACCGCTGGGAGCGCGACGAGGAGTGGTACAACTTCAAGCCGAGCCTGCGCGGCAAGGTGCACGTGCTGGTGCAGGCGGACGAGAAGACGTACAACCCGGGTCCGGACGCGATGGGGTACGACCACCCGATCTCGTGGTGCCGTGATGCCGAGGGCGGCCGGGTCTGGGCCACGGGGATGGGCCACGCCGCCGGTTCGTACAGCGAGCCGCTGTTCAAGCAGCACCTGCTCGGCGGGATCAAGACCGCGGCCGGCGTCGTACCGGCGAACTGCACGGCGACCGTCGACTCCGCGTTCGAGAAGGTCGCGCTGGACAGCAACACCAAGGCGCCGACCACGCTCGACGTCGCACCCGACGGTCGGGTCTTCTACACCGAGATCCTCGGCCAGCTGAAGGTGTACGACCCGGAGACCAACGCGACCACGACCGCGCTGGACATCCCGGTGTACTCCGGCGGTGAGGACGGCCTGATCGGCGTCGCGGTGGCACCGGACTTCGCGACCACCGGGCACCTGTACCTGAACTACTCGCCACCGAGCACCGAGGAGATCAACCGGGTCAGCCGGTTCACGGTGGCCGGCAGCACGATCGACCGGGCGACCGAGGTGAAGATCATCGACATCCCGGCGTCCCGGCGGGAGGAGCCCGGGCACACCGGCGGCTACCTCGACTTCGGTCCGGGCGGCAATCTCTACATCGGCGTCGGCGACGACACCAACCCGTTCCAGTCCAGCGGGTACGCGCCGATCGACGAGCGACCCGGCCGCGACCTGTTCGACGCGCAGAAGACGTCGGCCAACACCAACGACCTGCGCGGCAAGATCCTGCGCATCACCCCCAAGGCCGAGGGCGGGTACGACGTCCCGGCCGGCAACATGTTCGCGCCCGGCACCGAGAAGACCCGGCCGGAGATCTACGCGATGGGCTTCCGGAACCCGTACCGGTTCAGCGTCGCCAGTGACGGCACCGTCTACCTGGCCGACTACGGCCCGGACAGCAGTACGGCGAACCCGAACCGCGGCCCGGACGGCAAGGTCGAGTGGAACGTGATCAAGACCCCCGGCTACTACGGCTGGCCGTACTGCATCGCGAACAACATCGCCTACAACGACTTCGACTTCGCGACGAACACATCGGGTCCGAAGTTCGACTGCAACAACCCGGTGAACACCTCGCCGAACAACACCGGCCTGACCCAGCTGCCCGCCGCGCGGCCGGCCGAGGTCTGGTACGGGTATGGCGCGTCGGCGGAGTTCCCCGAGTTCCAGACCGGTGGCGCGGCACCGATGGCCGGTCCGGTGTACGAGTTCGACCCCAACCTGGTGTCGGACACCAAGTTCCCGGAGTACTACGACGGCAAGCCGTTCTTCTACGAGTGGGCACGGAACAGGCTGTTCAACTTCTCGCTCGACGGCGAGGGCAAGATCCTCAAGGTCGACCCGTGGTTCACCAGTGCGACGTACTTGGCGCCGATGGACATGAAGTTCGGGCCGGACGGGTCGATGTACCTGCTGGAGTGGGGCGGCGGCTACGGCCGGGACAACCCGGACTCCGGGCTCTACCGGATCGACTACACCCAGGGCAACCGGCGGCCGGTGGCGAAGGCCACGGCGACCCCGTCGTCCGGCATCTCGCCGCTGGCGGTCGAGTTCTCCAGCGAGGGATCGGCGGACCCCGAGGGTACGCCGCTCACCTACTCGTGGACGTTCGGTGACGGCGGTACGTCGACCGAGGCCAACCCGTCGCACACCTACGACGCGAACGGCCAGTACAACGTCCAGCTCACGGTGACCGACGAGACCGGCAAGACCGGGGTCGCGAACGTCACGGTGACGGTCGGCAACACCGCGCCGACGGTGGACCTCACGGGCCCGGTGGACGGCGGGTTCTTCGACTTCGGCGACAAGGTCGACTTCGACCTGGACGTCACCGATCCGGAGGACGGCACCGTCGACTGCGCCAAGGTGGTCGTACAGCCGGCCCTCGGGCACGACGCGCACGCGCACCCGCTGGACCCGGCGAACGCCTGCCAGGGCACGCTGAGCACGATCGTGGACGAGGGCCACGCGGACGCGAACATCTTCTACTCGGTCGACGCCAGCTACACCGACAACGGCGCGAACGGCCAGCCGGCGCTGACCGGTCGCGACCTCGCGGTGCTGCAGCCGAAGCACAAGCAGGCCGAGTACTTCTCCGGCTCGTCCGGGATCAGGATCGTCGAGCAGGCCGGTGCCGAGGGTGGCAAGCGGATCGGCGACATCAGCAACAACGACTGGATCTCGTTCAAGCCGGTCAACCTGCAGGGCATCGACCAGGTGGCGCTGCGGGCGTCGTCCGGCGGTGGCGGCGGCACGGTCGAGTTGCACGCCGGAGCCACCGACGGGCCACTCGTTGCCTCGGTCAACGTTCCGAACACCGGCGGCTGGAACAACTACGTGACGCTGCCGCCGGGCGACGTGACCGACCCCGGTGGCACCATCGAGCTGTTCGTGGTGTTCAAGTCCGCCGCGGCCGGACCGTACGACCTCGACGCGATCACGTTCATCGGCAAGGGCGTGTCCCAGAACGCGGCGCCCTACGTGACCGCGACCGCGACCCCGACCGGCGGCAGCGCGCCGCTGGACGTGGTGTTCAGCGCCACCGCGACCGATCCCGAGGGCGACACGCCGATCAGCTTCGCCTGGGACTTCGGTGACGGCGGCACTGGGACGGGTGCGGTGCCGATGCACACGTACACGACCGGCGGCACGTTCACCGCGGCGGTGACAGCGACCGACAGCGCCGGCCGGGCCAAGACCGCCAAGGTCACGGTCGTGGTCACGCCGAAGGTGACACCACCGGTGCAGTGCCTGTCACCGGGCAGTGACGAGTTCGGCGGCGACGCGCTGGACCGGAACATCTGGACGACGGTCCGCCCGGCGGACGCGAACTACCAGGTGACCGGTGGTGCGATGGTGCTGCCGACCGCGGCCGGCGACATCAACGAGGGCTCGACCGGGCCGATCTCGTTCGTCGGTCAGCCCGCCGCGGCGGGCGCGTGGGCCGCGACCACGCTGGTCGACATCAACGCGACCGAGCAGTGGCAGCAGGCCGGGATCCTGCTGTGGGCGAACGACGACAACTATGTGCGGGTCAATGTCCAGTCGAACGGTTCCGGGCGCGAGCTCGAGTTCGTCAGCGAGACCAACGGCGCCCGGACGATCCGCAAGGGCACCGCGCCGGCCGGGACCAGGTTCCACCTGCGGCTGGAGAGTGACGGCACCGTGCTGCGTGCTTTCACCTCGGCCGACGGCCAGACCTGGACCGCGTACGGCGACACGTTCCCGCTCCCGAGCGGCGCCGCGTCGTACGGGCCCTATGCACTGAAGGGCACGACGCCGGCTCCGGTGATCGACGCGACGTTCCACTACTTCTACGTCACCGGTCAGCCGGCCGGTGAGGTGGACCGGAACGACGAGTTCGCCGGTGACCGGCTGGACGGCTGCCGGTGGAACGCGATCGTGCGGCCGGACCTCGCCGGGATGCGGGTAGAGGGCGGCGAGCTGAGGGTCGACACGCTGCCGGGCGACATCAACGGCGGGAACAACAACGACCCGAAGAACTTCGTGCTGCAGGCCGCACCAGACGGTGACTGGACGGCCGAGACGAGGTTCAAGGCGCCGTTGAAGGAGAAGTACCAGCTGGCCGGCTTCATGGTGTACGGCAACGACGACGACTACGTGAAGCTGGACGTGGTCGCGGTCAACGACCCGGGCTCCGCGGTGAGCCTGCGGGCCGAGCTGGCGGCTGAGAACGACGGCCAGTTCGGCAACGGCGGCAACCGGTCGATCGCGCTCACCGACACCGAGAGCGGCTGGTGGTACCTGCGGCTGACCAAGACTGGCGACTCCTACGCCGGCTGGGTCAGCGAGGATGGCGAGGAGTGGCACTCGATCGGCGACCCGGTGACCAACCAGGTGCCGGAGCCGAAGGTCGGACTGCAGGCGATCGGGCCGGACCAGACCCAGGGGCCGGTGACGGTCGGCTTCGACTGGTTCCACCTCACGCTGCCGCAGGTCGACGAGACAGCGCCGGTGACCACGGCGACGATTGCCCCGGCTGAGCCGGACGGCAGCAACGGTTGGTGGCGGACGGCGCCGACGGTGACGCTGGCGGCGGCCGACGAGGCCGGCGGCTCCGGGGTCGCCGGGACCGAGTACCGGATCGGGGCCGGGGACTGGACGGCGTACAGGACGCCGTTCCCGGTGACCGGTGACGGCGAGCGGACGGTGGAGTTCCGCTCCACCGACCTGGCCGGCAATGCCGAACAGGCCGGGTCGGTCGCGGTCAAGGTCGACGGCACCGCGCCGGTCGTACAGGTCGGCGGAGTGCAGCCGGGCGCGTCGTACGGGGACTCGACGGACCTGACGCTCGGGTTCACCGGGACCGACGCGACGTCGGGCCTGCAGGCCGTCACCGCGACGCTGGACGGTACGCCGTTGCCGGCGGGCGCGCTCGCCTTGCACACGGTCCCGCTCGGACAGCACACGCTGGTGGTCACCGGTACCGACAAGGCAGGCAACACGGCCACCCGCACCGTCACCTTCAGCGTGGCGACGTCGTTCGCGGACGTGGCGCGGCTGATCGACCGGTTCGTCGCGGAGGCGCGCTTGAGCCCCGTGGTCGCGGCCGAGCTCAAGCAGGAGCTGGTACGGGCAGAGTGGTTCGCGGCGCGCTCGCAGAACAGCGCGGCGATCCGTGAGCTCCAGGTGTTCGTGCGGGAGGTGAACAAGCGGGTCACCGACACCGGCGTGGCGACGGTCATGCGGCGCGACGCGAATGCGCTGATCGCCGGGCTGCGCTGAACTGGGCTGACCAGTCTGCCGGGGCCGGTCCGCCCGCCGGTCCCGGCGTCACCTGGTCAGTTCTCCGTCGTCTCAGCGCGGGCCGGGCGGAGCGTGAGCAGCAGCACGTCCGGCCCGGCCTGGCGCGACTCGACCAGCTCCAGGTCGGTCGGCGTACCGCCCTCGAACAGCCGCTTGCCGCCGCCGAGCACCACCGGGTGCACCATGAGGCGGTACTCGTCGACCAGATCCTGCTCACGCAGCGCGTTGGCGAGCCTGGCACTGCCGGCGACCAGTATGTCGCCGTCGTACTGCGCCTTGAGCCTGCCGACCTCGGCGGGCAGATCGTCGCCGGAGATCACCGAGGTGTTCTCCCACTCCGGGTCGGTCAGCGTGCTGGACACGACGACCTTCGGCATCTCGTTCATCTTGACGCCGAACTCGCCGGCCTCCTCCTTCATGCCCGGCCAGACAGCGGAGAACTCCTCTCGGATGTGAACCAGTTCAACGACGCGTCGTGCAGCGGACCTCGGCATCGCGGGGCCCCGGTCAACCCCGTCGTGATCAAGTAGACGTGTGATGAGCAACTACGACGACCGGGTGTGGCTCGACCGGTACGCCGCTGGGCAGCCCGCCGACTTGGTCCCCGAGTTCACTGACGCGCTGGCGATGTTCCGCGCCTCGGCGCAGCGGCATCCCGACGCGGTCGCCGTGCGGTACTTCGATGGCGAGCTGACGCTGCGTGACGTGGACGAGCAGTCCGACGCGGTCGCCGTCGCCCTGCAGGCCGAAGGTTTCCAGCCTGGGGACCGGCTGGCGCTCTACCTGCAGAACGTGCCGCAGTTCCAGGTCGCGATGGTGGCAGCCTGGAAGGCGGGCGGCATCGTGGTGCCGGTCAACCCGATGAGCAAGCAGCGCGAGCTGTCGTACCTGCTGACCGACTCGGGCGCCACCGTCCTGCTGTGTCTGGAGGGCCTGTACGACGCCGTCGCCCGGGACGTCGTCGGCGCCACCGGCGTACGGCTGGTCATCACGACCAGCGAGCTCGACTACCAGGGCCGCCGGGACGAGCGGCTGTTCAGGGGCATCGAGCGAGCCCGGTACGACGGCACGCTGGACCTGGCCGAGCTGATCGACGAGCACACCGGCGGCACGCCGGCCGCGGTCACCTACGACGCTGACGACGTGGCGTTCCTGACCTACACCTCGGGGACGACCGGCACGCCGAAGGGCGCGATGAACACGCACGGCAACGTGACGTTCAACGCCCAGGTCTATCGCGACTGGTGCCGGCTGACGCCCGACGATGTCGTGCTCGGGGTGGCGCCGCTGTTCCACATCACCGGCCTGATCGCGCATCTCGCGGTCTCGTTCCTGCTACCGGCGCCACTGGTGTTGGCGTACAGGTTCGAGCCGGGCGTGCTGCTGGACGCGATCCGGGAGCACCGGCCTACGTTCACCGTCGGCGCGATCACGGTGTTCATCGCATTGGCCAACACACCGGGTGTGACTCGCGAGGACCTCGCCTCGCTGCGCGCCGTGTACTCAGGCGGGGCGCCGATCTCACCGGTGACGGCGCAGCGGTTCTCCGACGCCTTCGGCATCTACATCCACAACATCTACGGCCTCACCGAGACCACCTCGCCGTCGCACGGCGTACCGCTCGGCGTGGAGGCGCCGGTGGACCCGGCGAGCGGCGCGCTGTCGGTCGGCGTACCGGTGCCGAGCACGATGGTGCGGATCCAGGACGACGACGGCAATGACCTGCCGCCCGGCGAGATCGGGGAGATCGTCACCTCCGGACCGCAGGTGGTGCCCGGGTACTGGAACAAGCCGGAGGAGACCGAGCACGCGCTGCCCGGCCGGGTGCTGCGCACCGGAGACGTCGGCTTCATGGACGAGCAGGGCTGGTTCTACATCGTCGACCGCAAGAAGGACCTGATCAACGCGGCCGGCTACAAGGTCTGGCCGCGCGAGGTCGAGGACGTGCTCTACGAGCACGCCGCGGTGCGCGAGGCGGCGGTGGTCGGCGTACCGGACGAGTACCGCGGCGAGACGGTGAAGGCGTTCGTCAGCCTGAAGCCGGACGCGGTCGTGACGGCCGACGAGCTGGTCGCGCACTGCCGGGACCGGCTCGCGGCGTACAAGTACCCGCGCAGCGTGGAGATCGTCGACGAGCTGCCGAAGACGGTGACCGGCAAGATCCTGCGGCGCGAGCTGCGGGCACCATGAGGGGTGTGGATCCCACACCCGGGCTCGATCCCGTCACGCTGGCCGGCTACCTGCGTCGCGAGCTGCCTCGGGTCCAAGGAGAGCTGTCCGCGGAGCTGATCCCGGGCGGCCGGTCCAACCTCACCTACCTCGTCGGCGACGGGGTCCGGCAGTGGGTGCTCCGCCGGCCGCCGCTCGGGCACGTGCTGGAGTCCGCGCACGACATGGGCCGGGAGTACCGGGTGCTGTCCGCGCTCGCGGACACGCCGGTCCCGGTGCCGCGGACGTACCTGCCCTGCACCGACCCGTCGGTGATCGGCGCGCCGTTCTACCTGATGGAGTTCGCGCCGGGCACCGTCTTCCGCACCCGCGACCAGCTGGACCGGGTTCCGCCGTCGACCGCGGAGAAGCTGGCCGACGCGCTGGTGGCGACGCTGGCGGACCTGCACCGGGTGGATCCCGCGGCGGTCGGGCTGGCCGGCCTCGGCCGTCCGGACGGCTACTTGGAACGGCAGGTCCGCCGCTGGGGCAAACAGCTGGCCGCGTCCGAGTCCCGGGTAGTACCCGGGCTGGCCGAGCTGGGCGCCGAGCTGGCGAGCAGCGTGCCCCGGTCACCACGACCGACCCTGGTGCACGGCGACTACCGGCTCGACAACGTCGTCGTCGACGAGAGCACCGGTACGCCGCGGGTGCGGGCCGTGCTCGACTGGGAGATGGCGACCATCGGCGACCCGCTCACCGACGTGGCCTCGATGCTGGTGTGGTGGGACGGCATCGCCGGCCTGGACAGCCCGGTCGCCGCGGTACCGGGGGAGGTCCCCGGCTTCCCGCCGGGTCGCCGGCTGCTCGACCGGTACGCCGTCCGCACGGACGTTGCCCTCGGCAACCTCTCCTGGTACTTCGGATTCGCCTACTACAAGCTGGCCGCGATCTTCGAGACCATCCACTACCGCAGCGTCCAGGGCTTCACGGTCGGTGCCGGCTTCGACCGGATCGGCGCCATGGTCGAACCAGTGGTTGCGCGAGGCCACGCGGCACTCGCCGGCCCCACGATCGGATCCTGAAGGGAGCCCAGATGTCCACCAGCCAGCTGCCCGCCCCGAGCGTGCGTGCGCAGGAGCTCCGCGCGGCGATGGTGACGTTCCTGCGCGAGCGGGTGCTGCCCGCCGAACCGGAGTACGACGAGTGGCGCGCGAAGGCCGGGCCGGACGACTACACCGGTCCGCCGGTCATCGAGGAGCTGAAGCAGCACGCGCGGTCGGTGGGTCTGTGGAACCTGTTCCTGCCCGCCGAGTCGGGCCTGACCCAGCTCGAGTACGCGCCGATCGCGGAGCTGTCCGGCTGGAGCCACGACATCGCGCCCGAGGCGATCAACTGCCAGGCGCCGGACACCGGGAACATGGAGCTGCTGCACCTACTCGGCACGCCCGACCAGCAACGCCGCTGGCTGGCGCCGTTGCTGGCGGGCGAGATCCGTTCCGCGTTCGCGATGACCGAGCCGGACGTCGCCAGCAGCGACGCGACGAACATCGCCACCCGGATCGAGCGGGACGGCGACGAGTACGTGGTCAGCGGTCACAAGTGGTGGACGAGTGGCGCCGCGGACCCGCGCTGCGCGGTGCTGATCGTGATGGGCGTGACCGACCCGGAGGGCTCCGCGCACCGGCAGCACACGATGGTGATCGTGCCGATCGACACGCCGGGTGTCACGGTGGTGCGCGACCTGCCGATCTTCGGCCGGCACGACCAGCACGGCCACGCGGAGGTACGGCTCGACGGGGTCCGGGTGCCGGCCGGCAACGTGCTCGGCGAGGAGGGTGGCGGGTTCGCCGCCGCGCAGGCCCGGCTCGGTCCGGGCCGGATCCACCACTGCCTGCGGGCGCTGGGAGCCGCCGAGCGCGCGCTCGCCCTGATGGTGGAGCGCGCGAAGAGCCGGGTGGCGTTCGGGCAGCCGCTCGCGGACCAGGGCGTGGTGCAGCAGCAGATCGCGGAGTCCCGGCTCGCGATCGACCAGGTCCGGCTGCTGTGCCACCAGGCCTGTCAGGTCATCGACACCGAGGGCAACAAGGCCGCCAGGCACCTGGTGGCGATGGCGAAGGTGGCCGCGCCACGAGCCGCGACAGCGGTGATCGACCGGGCCATCCAGGTCCACGGCGGTGCAGGTGTCACGGACGTGACGCCGCTGGCCGCGATGTACGGCTGGCACCGCGCGATGCGGTTGTTCGACGGCCCCGACGAGGTACACCTGCGGTCGCTGGCGAAGGCCGAGCTCAACCGCACGCCGGAGCTTCCACCCGCCGCCCGCGGACGCCCCGCGGGCTAGGCGCGGGAGCCGCCGAACCGGGGTCGGGTGCGGCAGAATGGCGCGCGTGCCTCGCACCGTTGCCGTGACGAACCAGAAGGGTGGGGTGGCCAAGACGACCACCGTCGCCTCGGTCGGGGCCGCGCTCGCCGACCTCGGTCAGCGGGTGCTGCTGGTCGACCTCGACCCGCAGGCGTGTTTGACGTTCTCGCTCGGCTTCGACCCCGAGGATCTGGACACCTCGGTGCACCAGGTGATCCTCGGCGACGCCAAGCCCGCGGATGTGCTGGTCACCTGCGAGGAGGGCCCGGACCTGGTGCCGGCGACGATCGAGCTGGCCACGGCCGAGTCGGTGCTGCTGATGCGGACCGGCCGCGAGCATGCCCTGCGGACCGCGCTGGAGCCGGTCCAGGCGTCGTACGACTGGATCCTGCTGGACTGCCCGCCGACCCTCGGGCTGCTCACCGTGAGCGCACTGTCCGCGGCGACGGACGTACTGATCCCGCTGCAGTGCGAGACGCTGTCGCACCGCGGGGTCGGCCAGCTGCTGGACACCATCCACGACGTCAAGCAGCTCACCAACCGGGGCCTGAACGTGCTCGGCGTGCTGCCCACCCTGTACGACGGCCGCACCAACCACGCCCGGGCGGTGCTGGATGCGATCGTCGAGTCGTACGACGTGCCGGTGCTGTTGCCGCCGATCCCGAAGTCGATCCGGTTCGCCGAGGCGCCGGCGGTCGGCCGCTCGATCCTGAGCACCGCCCGCCGGTCCCGCGGCGCCGACGCCTACCGCGAGTTCGCCGCCACCCTGCTGCGTTCGTAGGTCTTGACCGTGTTCACGAATCGCCAAGGACACGGCCGGTTTCCTGGCGATTGGTGAACACGCTGGTCGGTCAGTCGGGCTGGACGGGGGCGGGTTGCGGGGTACGGCGGAAGCGCCGCACGAGCAGCGTCACCGGGACCGTGACCAGCGCGATCGCGACTAGGAACGGCAGCAGCGCTCCGACTGCGGTCAGCAGCACCGAGGTGGTGGTGGTGAACGCGTTCCAGCCGTCCGACAGGCCGTGCAGGAATCCGCGCTCCGGGTCCTCGGGCGCCGGCGCCTCGCCCGGGCGCACCAGGGTGACGGTCAGCGTGGCGAGCTCGGTCTGGCTGGCCAGCGACTTCTGCTTCGCCAGCAGCGCCTCGAGCTCGCCCTCCCGGCGGGTCAGCTCGGTCTCGACGCTGACCACCTCGCCGATCGTGTTCGCCCGCGCGAGCAGCGCCCGCATCCGGGCCAGGCCGGCGCGCTGGGTGGCGACCCGGCTGTTCACGTCGACGACCTGCTCGGTCACGTCGGCCGACTCCTGCCGGATCTCCTTGACCGGGCCGAGCTGGGACAGCGCCCGCATGGTCGCGTCGTACGACGCTGTCGGCACCCGCACCACCAGGTGCGCGCGGTTCACCTGGCCGTCGGGATCGGTACCGGTCTCCTCGGAGGCGACCTGGCCGCGGGCACCGGCGGCGATCTCGGTGACCCGCTGCCGGACCTGCAGGACGTCGCCGGCCTCGACGGTGAGGAAGCCGGTCCGGATGATCGCGCGCTCCAGGGTGGGCTGCTGCGCCCCGCCGCCGGCCTTGCCCTCGCCGCTGCCGGACTTGGCGTCCGGAGCCGCCCTGCCGTCGGTCGCATCTCCCGCCGCGGGCGCTGGTGCGCCGGACGACTCGGCGCCGTCACTGCCGACGCACCCCGACATGACGATGGCCGCGGTCAGCAACGCTGCTGCCGCGGCCGCGATACGGGTCCTGCTCATCGCTCCACCTCCGGTTCGATGTCCTGGACCAAGGACGGGAGGTGGTCGGGATCCGTTGCGGATTCCACTATCACGGTTGGGCGACGAATCGGTAAGGAATGTCGCAGATGACCGCTTTACGGACGCCCAGACGTTTCGCGTTGGCGGGTCACGACACCGAGGGTAGTGTGTCGGCGACACGGGGGCTGTCCGTGAGGGAACAACAGCGAACGAGAGGTCTTGATGGGCGACAGCCACGATGTCCAGCCGCAGGGTGGGGTCAGCGACTACGAGCGGGTCGGCGGAGGACCTGCAGTCACAGCGGTCGTGGACCGCTTCTACAGCACGGTGCTCGCGGATCCGCAGCTCGCGGGCTACTTCGAGGACGTGAACCTGGCCCGCTTGAAGCGCCACCAGGTGCTCCTGGTCTCCCAGGTGCTCGGCGGACCGGCCCAGTACGACGGGCGGGATCTGGCCACGGCGCACGCCTCGCTCGACGTGACCAGGGACGACTTCGGCCGGGTCGTGGAGCACCTGGTCACCGCGCTGCAGGAGGCAGCGGTACCACCGGACATCATCGACCGTGTCGGGCAGACGCTTGCGGGCACCGAACCCGACATCGTCAGCAGCGACGCGTCCGCCTGAGCTGTGGACGCCGCTGCACTCAAGGAAAGCTGGGCTCTCGTCGCGAAGTCGGGTGACGAGGTACCGCTGTACTTCTACTCGCACCTGTTCCTGTCGCATCCGGAGCTGCGGGACCTGTTCCCGATCTCGATGGCGGCGCAGCGCGACAAGCTGGTGAGGGCACTCGGTCACATCGTCAGCAACGTGGACGAGATCGAGTCGGCCGTACCGTTCATCCAGCAGCTCGGCCGGGACCACCGCAGGTTCTCGGTGATCGCCGAGAACTACGGCGCGGTCGGGGTGTCGCTGCTCGCCACCCTGCAGCACTTCCTCGGCCCGGGCTGGACGCAGAGCCTGGCCGCGGACTGGGCGGCGGCGTACGGGCTGGTCGCGAAGGTGATGGTGCAGGCCGCCGAGGAGGCCGCGGACACCCCACCGTGGTGGGAGGCCGAGGTGATCTCGGTCGATCGGCGGACTATGGACATCACCGTGCTCGAGCTGCGCACAGAGCTGCCGTTCGCGTTCGAGCCCGGGCAGTCGGTGGCGGTCGAGATGCCGCAGCGGCCGCGGCTGTGGCGGTATTTCAGCCCGGCCAACGCGCCGCGCGGGGACCACACGCTGCAGCTGCAGATCCAGCTCGTCGACGGAGGCCAGGTCAGTACCGCGGTGGCCCGCCTGCTGCGCGTCGGCGACACGCTCAAGCTCGGCGCACCTGTGGGGAACCGGCTGACCCGCCAGGCCGGCGACCAGAGCCCGCTGCTGATGGTGGCCGGCGGTACCGGACTGGCACCGCTGCGCGCCGTACTGGAGCAGATCGACCGGGAGTGGGAAACCGACGGCCGGGCCCCGGACGTGCATCTCTTCCACGGTGCCCGGGTGCCCTGGAACCTGTACGAGCGCGATCTGCTGACCCGGCTCACGCAGCGGCCCTGGTTCGGGTACACCGAGGTCGTATCGGACGACCCGTCGTACCCGGGTACGCGAGGCCGTGTCGGTACGGCGGCCGCCGACAGCCAGGCATGGCGGGACCGGTCGGTCCTGGTCTGCGGGTCACCCGCGATGGTCCGCCACAGCCTCGATGCATTGACCGCCGCCGGTGCGCCCGACGACTCGATCCGCCGCGAGGACTTCGGCTATGACAGCCCACCCCAGCCGTTGCCCGCGTTGTCTGGTTCAGGGAGGGACCAGTGACTATGTCAGCTGACCGACCATCCACCGACCGACCATCCACCGACCGACCATCCACCCACCGGCTGTCTCCACGGGCGGTCCGTATCGCCGACTTCAGCCACCGCAGGAGAGGCCTCGACCAGGACGAGGTCCGCCGCTTCCTCGACACCGTCGCCGACCAGCTCGAGTCCGCGGACGCGGAACGGGCTCGGCTACGGGCCGAGAACGACGACCTGCGGCGGCGTCTCGACACCACCGCCGACGCCGAGGCCGCGGTCAACCCGCGAGCGATCGCGCTGTTCAGCCAGGCGCAGCAGGTCGCGGACAACCTCGTGGCCGAGGCTGTCGAGCATGCCCGCGAGCTGATGAAGGACACCCGCAAGCAGCAGCGTGAGCTCCTCGAGAAGGCCCGCCATACCGGCGTCGCACCCGCTCGGCGCCCGGGAGCCGAGGTGTCTGCCGCGGTGCCGGAGGTCGAGTACGTCCGCACCTTCGCAAAGGTGGCCCAGGTGCAGCTCCGCTCGGTGCTCGAGGCACTCACCGAGCAGGTGGACCGGCTCAGCGACGTCTCCCGCCCGGGTCAGCCGGGTGCGCAGGTTTCGAGCGACATGCTCAGGGCCGCGTCCGGGGCGCTCCTCGAACCGGTCAGCGGTCCGGTGCACTGGCGGTTCGACCGGGCGGCCGAACCGCCCGCGTCGTCCGAGGACGCCCGCACGATCGAGCGGCGATCGTCGTAGATGTCCTGAGGCCTAGGAGTCCTCGTCGGTCGCGGCCTGGTCCGTTGCGGCCTGGTCGGGGCCGGTGCTGCGCCGGCGGCGGGTGCGCTTACGCGGCTTACGCTCCACGGCCTCGCCGGACGCCTGCGCCTGCGGCGCGTCCGGTGCCTCCGGCGCGTCCGTGTCCGGTGCGGCGCTCGTCGGTGCGGGTTTCGTGCTCGGTGCGGCGGTCTGCTCGGCGTCGACGGGCTGGCCGCTGCGGGTCCGGCGCCGGTTGCGGCTGCTGCGCTTGGGCGCCGGTCGCTCGGAGTCGCGCGCGGCCGGCGTACGTCGGTCCGGCTGCTCTGCGCGCGGTGGTCTCGGCGGCTTGATCCGACCCTTCGCGCCGGTCGGGATGCCGAGGTCGTGGAAGAGCTCCGGCGACGTCGAGTAGATCTCCTGCGGCTCGTCGTACGGGAGCTCGAGGATCTTGTTGATCACCTTCCAGCGGGTCAGGTCCTGCCAGTCCACGAAGGTGATCGCGATGCCCGAGGCGCCGGCCCGGCCGGTGCGCCCGATCCGGTGGATGTAGGTCTTCTCGTCCTCCGGGCAGGTGTTGTTGATGACGTGCGTGATGCCCTCGACGTCGATGCCGCGAGCGGCGACGTCGGTGGCCACGAGTACGTCGATCTTGTCACCGCGGAACCTGGAGAGCGCCCGTTCGCGGGCCTGCTGGTTCAGGTCGCCGTGGATCGCGGCGGCGCGGAAACCGCGGTCGATCAGGTCGTCGGACAGCCGGGACGCCTCGCGCTTGGTGCGGCAGAAGATCATCACCCGGCCGCGGTCGTCGGCCTGCAGGATCCGGGCGATCACCTCGGGCTTGTCCAGGTCGTGCGCGCGGTAGACGAACTGGGCAGTGGTCGGAACCATCTCGGTGTCGGAATGCGACTCCGCCCGGATGTTCAGCGGGTGCCGCATGTGGGTGCGGGCCAGTGAGATCACCGCGGACGGCATCGTCGCGGAGAACAGCATCGTCTGCCGCAGCTCCGGGGTCTTGCGCAAGATCCGCTCCACGTCGGGCAGGAAGCCCAGGTCGAGCATCTCGTCGGCCTCGTCCAGCACCAGCACCTTGACGTGACCCAGGTCGAGCACGCCGCGGTTGGCCAGGTCGAGCAGCCGGCCCGGCGTACCGACGACGACGTCGACACCGGACTTCAGCATGTCCAGCTGCGGCTCGTAGGCGACGCCGCCGTAGATGGTCAGGATCCGGACCTTGCGGACCGTGGAGGCGGTCTGCAGGTCGCCCGCCACCTGCAGGGTCAGCTCGCGGGTCGGGGTGACGACCAGTGCCTGCGGTTTGCCCGGCGCGGCCAGCTCGGAGTAGTCCGGATCGGTCGGCGCGACGGTACGCTGCAACAGCGGGATGCCGAAGCCGAGGGTCTTGCCGGTACCGGTGCGGGCCTGCCCGATCAGGTCGGTACCCATCAGGGCGATGGGGAGCGTCATCTCCTGGATCGGGAACGGCTCGGTGATGTCGACGCGGTCTAGCGCGTCACAGATCTCGGGAAGGACACCGAGCTCTCGGAAGGTGGTCAGGCTGATCGCCTCTCACATTTTCTTGTATGGACAACATGTCTAGTCGGAGGCGCCGGGCGCCCATGGCAGCGCGATCGCAGCTGGCCACAGCGTTTGTCACAGGGCGCGTCACCGGCGAATCACGGTCGAGTGTACCGGGATGGCTGTTCACGAGGGCGCTAGTGTGCGGGCATGAGTGACACGACGGCCTTCGACGACCCCGCCTACCGAGCCGCCGCGGTCGATCTGCTGGGTGTGCTGGCGTACGGCGAGCTGATCGCGTTCGAGCGGATGGCCGAGGACGCCAAGCTCGCCCCGACCCTGGACGACAAGGCACAGCTGGCCGCGATGGCGACCACCGAGTTCGGTCATTTCCGGCTGCTGCGAGACCGGCTGGTGTCGCTCCAGGTGGACCCGATGGAGGCGATGCGGCCGTTCCAGGGACCGTGGGACGCGTTCCACGACCAGACCCGTCCGTCGGACTGGCTGGAGGGCCTGGTCAAGGCCTACGTGGGGGATGGCCTCGCGAACGACTTCTACCGGGAGGTCGCGGCGTACGTCGACGCCGACACCCGCGCGCTGGTGCTGGAGGTGTTCGCCGACGCCGGGCAGGCGGACTTCGTGGTGGAGCGGGTCCGGGCCGCGATCGAGAATGACCCGAAGGTGGCCGGCCGGCTCGCCCTGTGGGGCCGCCGGCTGGTCGGCGAGGCGCTCAGTCAGGCGCAGCGGATCGCCGCTGACCGGGACGCGCTGACCGCGCTGCTGACCGGCACCGTCGACCGTCCGGGCCTCGACCTCGCCGCGATCGGCCGGATGTTCACCCGGCTGACCGAGGCACATACCCAGCGGATGAACGCACTCGGCCTGCAGGCCTGACCGCTCGTTGCCTCGAGCCACTGATCCGGGATCGTTGTGCCCGGCAACGAAGAACCGGCCACCCCACGGGAGGCGGCCGGTCCTGGTGACTCGAAGTGGGTCAGGCGACAGGCTTCTTCGACCTGCCGGTGATGGTTGCCGCGACGACGACGAGGACGGCGGCGAGAGCGATGCTGACGATCCACCTGATCCAGTCGATGCCGTTGGTCTCCTCGACACCCAGTGCCGCGGCGACGTAGTAGCCGATCAGGACACCACCGATACCGCAGAGAACCGTGAGCCAGAGCGGGATGTTGTCCTTGTCGCCAGGCGCAACGAACTTGCCGAGAAGTCCGATGATGATGCCGGCGATGATCACTCCGATAACTTCCATGAGGCCGATTCCTCCTTGTGAAGACCGCGTCCGTGCGGCACTCCAAGTATCGCTCCGCGATGGAAAATGTGGTGCAACCACGCCACTACTGAACGTGTCGCATACCAACCGTTGCGGAACTCGCGGCGGGCTTCGCTCGAATGCGCCCCGCGTACTGGTTCGCCGGCCTCAGGCGTCTCGGGTCTCGTTCTTGGCGGCCGTCAGACCGCGCCGAAGCCGACCCGGCGGCTGGACTCCTCGCCGATCTCCACGTACGCCAGCCGGTCGGCCGGGATCAGCAGCCGGCGGCCCTTCTCGTCGACGAGCTGCAGCAGGTTGCTCTTGCCGCTCAGCGCGGCCGCGACCGCCTCTTCGACCTCGGCCGGGCTCTGCTCGCTCTCCAGCACCAGCTCACGCGGCGCGTGCTGGATACCGATCTTGACCTCCACGAAGACCCTCCCGGGCGAATTGCGGTACGGCGACGCTCGCCGAGTGCGCCTCCGAGCCTAGCCGGGTGGCAAATCCGGGTGCGGCACCGGACCCGGCCGTCGTACCCTCGCGGTATGGCAGGTCATCTCGTCACGACGACGCCGGACACCGTCCCGGCGACGTACCGCCTGCCCTGATCGACCATCCACCAGGCCCGGGACCCAGTCCCGGGGCCTGTTCGTGTCGCGGCGCTGGGATCTCGGGGCAGAACGCCACCGAATGAGGAGACCCCGATGTCGGACCACCGTGAGCTCGGCCGAGCTCTGAAGCTGTTCGCGACCCATCCGGATGTCGGTGCCGGGCTGCCGCTGTGGCTGCCCGACGGCGCCGTGGTCCGCTCCGAGCTCGAACGGTACGTCGCCGAGGAGTGGTCTCGCGCGGGCTGCCAACGGGTCTACACCCCGGTCCTGGCCAAGCGGTCGCTGTTCGAGCGGTCAGGGCACTGGGCCAAGTTCGCCGACGACATGTTCCCGCCGATGCCGGTCGGCGGTGACGAGCTGGTGCTGCGACCGGCGAACTGCCCGCACCACGCGCTGGTCTACGCCTCGGAACAGCGCAGCTACCGTGACCTGCCGGTCCGGCTGGCCGAGGTCGGGTCCATGTTCCGTAGCGAGCTGTCCGGTGTGCTCGGCGGGCTGTCCCGGGTACGGCAGATCAGCCTGGACGACGCGCACGTGTTCTGCACCGAGGAACAGATCGAGGACGAGGTCGCGGCCGCGCTCGAGCAAGTGCTGCGGGTGTACGGCGTGTTCGGCATCGAGGTCGCGTACTGCCGGCTGTCCAGGCGCGGCCCCGGCGACGGGTACCTGGGCGAGCCGGCCCTGTGGGACCGCGCGGAGGAGATGCTCCGCAAGGCACTCGGCCGGGTCGGGATCGAGTACGTCGAGGCGCTCGGCGAGGCTGCGTTCTACGGGCCCAAGATCGACGTCCAGGTGATCGACCCGGCCGGCCGGGAGGAGTCACTGTCCACTGTTCAGGTGGACTTCAACCAGCCCGAGCGGTTCGGCCTCGGCTATGTCGCGGCGGACGGCTCGGTCCGCCGGCCGGTGATGATCCACCGCGGCATCATGTCCGCGATGGAGCGGCTGGTCGCACACCTGATCGAGCTGTACGACGGCGCGTTCCCGCCCTGGCTCGCCCCGGTCCAGCTGGTCGTCCTCCCGGTCGCGCCCGAGTACGCCGACGCCGCCGAGCAGATCCGCCGGGCAGGGGTACGGGTCGAGGTCGACGCGGGTGACGGCTCGCTCGGTGCGCGGATCCGCCGCGCGCACGACCGCCGTGCGCCGTACATCGCGGTCGTCGGCGACCGCGAGGCACGCGCCGGGGCGGTATCGCTGCGGCTGCGCGACGGCAGGCAGCTGCCCCCGATGCCGGCCGTCGACGCGATGGCCGAGATCAGCCGAGTCGTCGCCGCCCGCAGCCGCGATCTCGGCTTCGCGGCACCGGCCTGACCGTCGTACGAGTGTGTTCAAGAATCGCCAAGGGAGAGCGCTTCACCATGGCGATTCGCGCACACGCAATCCGAGCCGGCAGCGGACGTGTTCACGGATCGCCTTGGGAGAGCGCTCTCCCTTGGCGATTCGGGAACACACTCGCGGGCGCAGGGCAGGCCTAGGAGTCGGTGCGGGGGAATCCGCGGATGCCGCGCCAGGCTAGGCCGGCGACCAGATCGGCGGCCTGGGGCTGGGTGAGGACTGGGTTCTCCGAGGCGAGCCAGTAGCGGGCGCTGACCTGGGCCATGCCGACCAGGCTGACCGCGAGCACCATCGACTGTTCCTTGCTCAGGCCGGCGTCCGCGCTGATCACCTCGGAGATCAGCGCGGCACACTCCTGGGTGACCCGGTCGACGCGTTCGCGGACCGCGGGCTCGTTGGTCAGGTCGGACTCGAAGACCAGCCGGAAGGCGCCCTGCGCGTTCGCGACGTACTCGTAGAACGCATGCATGGTGGCGGCGACCCGCTGCTTGTTGTCGTCGGTGGAGCCCAGCGCGGCCTCGGTGGCCTTGACGATGGCCTCGCAGGAGGTGTCCAGCAGCGCCAGGTACAGGTCGAGCTTGCCGGGGAAGTGCTGGTACAGCACCGGCTTCGACACCCCGGCGCGGTCGGCGATGTCGTCCATCGCAGCCGCGTGGTACCCGTTCGCGACGAAGACCTCCTGGGCAGCCTCGAGCAACTGGGCGCGCCGGGCGAGCCGCGGCAGGCGGCTGCCGCGCCTGGGCGCAGCCTCGGATGACGTCGACACGAGGCCCCCTCCTCCTTCGGTGGTTCAGCCTGACGGCGCAGGCGACTGACCTTTGCCGTCCGTTCGCCGAATCCTACCTACCGGTAGTCGTCCTCGTCCTCGCCACCGACGAGTTGGTGTTGTTCCGCGGTGTCCGCCGGGTCGGCCTCCAGCGGTACGGAGAAGTCGTTCTCGTCGTCGTGCGCGCCTTCCAGCTCGTCCTCGAGGACGTCCTCGAGGGCCTCCTCGCGAGGTTCGTCCCGATAGCTCGTCATGGCGATCGCCCTCTCTCGGCGAGTACTTGCTGTGGCTAAGACGGTAGCGGGTGCGGGTCGTCGTACAAGCCGTGCAGCGGGTCGCCGTACTCCTCGATCCTGGCGAGTACGTCCGCCGGGTAGAACACGAGGTCGGACGCCTCGGTCGCGGACGCCACCTCCTCCCAGTCGACCGGGGTGGACACCCGCGGTTCGGCGGTGCCGCGCAGCGAGTACGGAGCCAGCGTGGTCTTGGCACTGTGGTTCTGGCTCCAGTCGATGAAGACCTTGCCGGGCCGGATCGCCTTCGTCATCGTCGCGGTGACCTGGTCGGGCAGCGCACCGGCCAGCTGCTCGGCGAGCGACTTGGCGAACTCGCTGGTCTTGCGCGACGAGGTCGGCTCCACCGGCACGTACAGGTGCAGGCCCTTGTTGCCGGAGGTCTTCGCCCACGCGGTCAGGCCGTAGTGCTTGAGCAGCTCGCGCAGGGCCAGCGCCACGTCGCAGCAGTCCACCACGGTGGCCGGCGCACCGGGGTCCAGGTCGAACACGATCAGGTCGGCCTTCGGTTCGGCGCCGGTCCGCGAGCTCTTGATCCGCCACTGCGGCACGTGCAGCTCCAGCGCGGCAAGGTTCGCCAGCCAGACGATCGTCTGCCGGTCGTCGGCGACCACGAAGTCCGCCTCGTCCCGGCCGGTCGAGCTGCCGGGGGTCGGCAGCGTCTCGGTGCGGACCCAGGCCGGCGTACCGCGGGGTGCGTTCTTCTCGAAGAAGTACGCCGCGCCGGTGCCGTCCGGCCAGCGCTTCCGGGTCAGCGGGCGGTCGGACAGGTGCGGCAGCAGCAGCTGCGCGACGTTCAGGTAGTAGTCGATCACCTCGGCCTTGGTGAATCCGGTCTCCGGGTAGAGCACCTTGCCGAGGTTGGTCAGCTTCATCGTCTGACCGTCTACCTCGGTCGTCACCTGCGTCTGTGCCGCCATGGTCTCTAGCATGGCCGAGTGGACACGTCAGCGCGCGATCCAGTCGCGCTCGGGGCGCGGAGCTGGCCGGGACGGATGGTCAGCATCGACGGCGTCGAGCTGCATGTCCGGGAGGTGCCGGACGCGGCGTCGGACGCCCCGCCGCTGGTGTTCGTGCACGGTCTCGGCGGCTCCTCGCTGAACTTCACCGCGATCGGGCTGCTGCTCGCCGATGCCGGCCGCGGGGTGGCGATGGACCTGCCCGGGTTCGGCCGTACCCCGCCGCGCGAGCCGCCATTCGGTATCACCGAGCATGCCGAGCTGGTCGAGTCGTTCCTCGACGACCGGTACGACGAGCCGGTGCACCTGTTCGGCAACTCGATGGGCGGCTCGATCGCCGTACACCTGGCCGCTCGCCGGCCGGACCTGGTCCGCACCCTGACCCTGGTGTCGCCGGCGCTGCCGGACCCGCGGCCGCGCGCCGTGTCGGCCTGGTTCGCCGCCATGGCGACGCCCCGGCTCGGGCCCGCGGTGCTGCGGCGTAGTGCCCGGCTGCCGTTCGAGCGCCGGCTGGAGGTCGGGATGTCGATGATCTTCGGCAACCGCCGGGCGCTGCCACCGGAGATCATCGAGGCATACGAGGCGGAGCTGCGCCGCCGCGACACCGATCCCTGGGTCGCGGACGCGGTGCTGGCCGGCGCGAAGAGCATCGTCACCGCTCACCTCGCACCGCCGCGGCGGTCGCTGTGGGCGGACGCGGCGAAGGTGCGCTGCCCCGTGCTGCTCGTGTACGGCGGCCGGGACCGGCTGGTCGACGCGCGGGTCCGGAACCGGGCCCAGGCAGCGTTCCGCGACGCCCGGTTGCTGTACCTGCCGGAGTCCGGCCACGTCGCGCAGATCGAGCACCCGGACGACGTCGCGCGCGCCTTCCGGCAGCTGGTCCGCGACCACTGAGTCCGAACCTTTCCGGGCCCGCTGACGTTCTTATGGGTGACGGCCGGGCATCCGGCCCTGGGAGCCGGGTCGGGGACGGGCGGGTCCCCGGCCCGGCACAGGTGCCAAGTCCGCGGTGCGGTGAGACTGACGTCCCGGGATGCGGACCTGCCGGGGGGCGGTTGCTGCCGTGGGAGACGATGGATGCATGAGTTTGCAACCGCTGGTCGAGCCCGCTGATGAGCTGACGATCGATGAGGTACGGCGCTACTCGCGGCACCTGATCATCCCCGAGGTCGGGATGGACGGGCAGAAGCGGCTGAAGAACGCCAAGGTGCTGGTGATCGGCGCCGGCGGTCTCGGCAGCCCGGCTCTGCTGTACCTGGCCGCGGCCGGTGTCGGGACGCTCGGCATCGTCGAGTTCGACGAGGTGGACGAGTCCAACCTGCAGCGGCAGATCATCCACGGGCAGTCCGATGTCGGCCGGCCGAAGGCGGAGTCGGCCCGGGACTCGGTCAACGAGGTGAACCCGTACGTCAACGTCGTGGTGCACGGCGAACGGCTGGACAACGACAACGTGCTCGGCATCTTCGAGCAGTACGACCTGATCGTCGACGGCACCGACAACTTCGCCACCCGCTACATGGTGAACGACGCCGCGGTGCTGCTCGGCAAGCCGTACGTGTGGGGGTCGATCTACAGATTTGATGGCCAGGTCAGCGTGTTCTGGCCTGCGGCACCTGGAGGCACGGCCCCGTGCTACCGCTGCCTGTACCCGGAGCCCCCGCCGCCGGGGATGGTGCCGTCCTGCGCCGAGGGTGGCGTGCTCGGCGTGCTGTGCGCGTCGGTCGGCGCAGCTCAGGTGACCGAGGCGATCAAGCTGCTCACCGGGATCGGCGAGTCTGCCCTCGGCAGCCTGAACATCTACGAGGCGCTGGAGCTCTCGTGGCGCAAGCTGAAGGTGCGCAAGGACCCGAACTGCGCGATCTGCGGAGAGAACCCGACCGTCACCGAGCTGATCGACTACGACGCCTTCTGCGGCGCGATCAGCGACGAGGCGGCCGAGGCAGCGGCCGGTTCGACCATCTCGGTCAAGCAGCTGTCCGAATGGATCAAGCTGAAGGACAACGGCGAGAAGGAGTTCTACCTGGTCGATGTCCGGGAGCCCAACGAGTACGAGATCAACCGGATCCCCGGCGCGGTGCTGATCCCGAAGGGCGAGTTCCTGACCGGCGAGGCGCTGGCCAAGCTGCCGCCCGACCAGCAGCTGGTGTTCCACTGCAAGTCCGGGGTGCGGTCCGCCGAGGTGCTCGCGATCGCCAAGGGCGCCGGGTTCGCAGACGCCGTCCACGTCGGGGGCGGCGTGGTCGCCTGGGTGGATCAGATCGACCCGTCCCAGCCGGCGTACTGACGCCTGCGTCCGAAGAACTGGCGGAACGTCGCACCAGTTCTTCGGACGCAGTCTTCAGCGGCGGGGGTGATGGCGGTGGTGCCAGTGGCGGTGCCTGGGGCCGCCGCCGAACAGGGCGAAGGCGAACAGCAGCCAGAGGATCCACGGTGCGGTCAGGATCACCGCGGTCACGACCAGGCCGACGACCAGCAGCGGTGCCAGCAGGAAGAACGGCGGTGGCGGGCCCGGGCGGAAGCCCGGTCCCCACTGCTGCGGCCGGCGCGACGTCTGGGCCGGTTCCGGGTCCGGCAGGTCCGCGAACAGCGGTGCCAGGTCCGCCGCGAACCGGGCCCGGACGGCCTGGTCGCTGCGCTCGTCGAACTCCTCCCGGGTGATCCGCCCGGCCGCGAAGTGGTCGCCGAGCGCGGAGACCGCCTGGTCCCGTTCGGCATCGCCGATCCGCACCGGACCGGTCCGGGTGACCGGAACGTACTCGCTCATGACCGGTCCTCGTCCTCCGCGAGGATCGCGTACAGCCGGCGCCGCAGCTCGCTGAGTGCCTCCCGGGCCCGCGCCTGCTGGTCCGGGGTGCCGACCGCGAGGATCTGCCACATGGCCGCGGCCACCTGGCCGAGCAGCGGCTTCAGCCCGGTCTCGTCGTCGTCGTCGGCTGCCGCGGTCATCGCCTCCCACGGTGCCGAGACCTCCCCGGCGTGCTCGGCGACGTACGTCCGGCCCTCGTCGGTGAGCGTGAACGTCCGCCGCCCGGTCTCGGCGTCCGCCGTCACCAGTCCCTCGTCCTCGAGCTGTTGCAGGGTCGGGTAGATCGAGCCCGGGCTGGGCTTCCATACGCCACCGCTGCGCTCGGCGATCTCCTGGATGATCTGGTAGCCGTTCATCGGCTGCTCGGCGAGCACCGCGAGGATGGCGGCGCGGACGTCGCCACGGCGGGCCTTCGGTCCGCGCCAGCCGCCGCGCGGCCCGAAGCCAACCCACGGCGGCGGCCCGAAGCCCGGTCCGCCGAACATGCCCCAGTGCCCGCCGAACGGGTGTTGCTGGCCGCGGTAGCCGCGCCGCCCGCTCATCGCGGCGAACCAGTCGCCGAGCTCTCGCTTGAGGTCGTCCGGCATGCAGTGCTGCGCGCGCCGCCAGCCTGCCGCGTACGTCGATCCGGTCATGTCCTGCCCCTTCTGAAAAAGCTGTCGCGATACCTCAACGATATATCGCGAACGGTTGGCGCCCAAGAGGTTGATTCCACTGAATCTCGCCGGTCCGCCGGACACAAACGTGGCTGTCCCGGGCGGCACGTAGGGTCGGGGACATGTGCCGGAACATCACGGTCCTGCGAGGACTCGAACCGCCCGCGACCAGCGAGGAGATCCACGCCGCCGCCCTGCAGTACGTCCGCAAGGTGACCGGCGTCGGCAGCCTGAGCAACGCAACCCGGGGCCCGATCGAGAAGGCCGCCGAAGAGGTCGCCAAGATCACCGCCGCGCTGCTCGAGGAGATGCCCGAGCGCCGGGTCCCGCCGCAGAAGATGCCACCGCTGCGGCGACCCGAGGTCCGCGCCCGGCTCGGCCTGACCTAGGGCATGTCCTAGCTGGACACGAGGCCCTGGCGGTAGCGGCGGATCGCGGGGGCGGTCGAGCAGCCGAGCAGCTGGGCAGGGTCGGCAGGCGGGACGATCTCGACATCGACCCAGTCGGCGAACCGGTACGGCCGGTGCAGCAGCACCCCGCCCAGGAGCCGGCGCAGCCGCGACATCTCGGCCCGGACCGTCACCAGCCGGTCCGGGGTCCCGAACAGGTCGCCGGACAGCTCGGCCGCCGACCGTCCGGCCGGATGCAGCGCGAGCACCAGCAGCACCTCCGCGTGCCTCGGGCTGAGCGCGTGCCGCCACGAGCCGCTCGCCGAGGTGACGTGCAACCGGGCGGTCCGCGGCGAGGACACAGCGGTCATCGCCTCAGTCTGCGCCGCCCGCGTGCCGAAGCCCAGACCTCACGAGGACGCCGCGACCGCCTCCGCGACTGCCTCTTCGACCGCTGCGACCACCACCGCCGGGCGCTCCATGT
>Ga0075419_10000037_pt1 | contig 59855 bp, 60 predicted proteins | sample SoiMetdeltSBSDD3_FD_76900 | JGI IMG/M metagenome (GOLD analysis project Ga0075419, IMG submission 76900) | Bulk soil microbial communities from a Populus tree surrounding site in Tennessee, USA - Soil MetaG P. deltoides SBSDD3 | ecosystem: Environmental > Terrestrial > Soil > Tree plantation... | reverse complement strand
GGATCGTCTCAATAAGATGTGGATTTTACGCAAGGTCCTGAGCCCTCTGGGTACGATGGAAGCTATGGAATTTCTGATGGACAAGGTGCACGGCACGAAAACCAACCAGGAATTCCTGCAATCCATGAACCGCTGAACGCTTGTATCTCTCGGTCGGCACAGGTTAAAGTGACGCGCCTTCGAATAGGCGGAGGCGAAGGGCCTTGACGCCAGGAGTCGAATCATGAAGAAGGGTATTCATCCATTATATAGAGAGGCAACAGTCCACTGCGCCTGCGGTAACAGCTATAAGACCAGGTCGACCGTCGGAGACATCAACGTCGACATCTGCTCGAGCTGCCATCCGTTTTTTACCGGCACGCAGAAGATCGTCGATACCGAGGGGCGGGTCGAACGGTTTAAGAAGAAATACGCGAAGAAGGGCAAGTAGTCGGGTCCACGAATATGCGAGAGACCCTGCTTCGCAGAGGCAGGGTCTCTTTTTTTGTGTCCAGAGCGTGTGCAATCGAGGATTGTGATGGAAGCGGGCCTCTTAAAAAAGTGGGAATCGGCTGCCAATCGACATGACGAGCTGACCACGCAGCTCATGGATCCGTCCGTGATCAGCCAGCCGGCCCTGCTCGTCAAGTTGACGAGAGAGCGCACGGAACTGGAAGGGGTCGCGCAGCTGTACCGGCGGTATCAGGACGTTCTGAAGCAATTAGAGGAGGCCGCCTATCTGTTGTCGGATCCCGCGGGCGGTGCCGAACTCCACTCGCTTGCAGCCGAAGAGACCGCCCAGCTGAAAACTGAGCGCGATGCGCTTGAAGTACAGGTGCTTGATCATCTGACACCGAAGGATCCTCGGGATGACAAAAACTTGTTTTTGGAAATCCGAGCCGGGACGGGTGGGGATGAGGCGGCCTTATTTGCCGGAGATCTCTTCCGGATGTATGTGAAATTTGCGGAACGGCGTAAGTTGAAGGTCGACATGGTCGAGGCCTCTGAAACCGGCAAGGGAGGATACAAGACCGTCATTGCCGTCATCGAGGGAAAGGGGGGCTACGGCTTGTTCAAGTATGAAAGCGGAGTCCATCGTGTTCAGCGGGTGCCGGTGACTGAGGCGGCTGGCCGGATCCATACTTCGACCGTCACGGTAGCGGTCATGCCGGAAGTCGATGAAGTGGATGTGCACATCGATCCGAAGGACCTGCGGATCGACACCTTTTGTTCATCAGGTGCCGGAGGTCAGAGCGTAAATACGACATACTCCGCCGTGCGTATCACACATATTCCCACCGGCGTCGTAGTGTCCTGCCAGGACGAGCGCTCGCAACTCAAGAACCGCACAAAAGCCATGCGGACGCTTCGCGCCAGAATCGTCGAGGCAGAGCGGGAACGACAGGAGGCGGAAATCGCGCAAACCCGTAAGGCTCAGGTGGGGACCGGGGATCGCAGCGAAAAAATCCGCACATATAATTTTCCCCAAAACCGTGTCACAGACCATCGCATCGGATTGACGTTACACAAGTTGGAACAAGTACTGGAAGGTGATATGGACGAATTGGTCGAAGCCTTGCGCGCCCAGCGCGATCACGCTGCGGCGGAGGCCTCGTGAGTCCGTCGGTCAAACAGAGAACTGCGCACTGTCCTACGCTTGGTTCCGTAGTCCAGGACATACGCCGCCGGCTCGAGGCTGCCGGTATCGACTCGGCAGAGCAAGAGGCCTTGTGGTTGATCGAGCATGCATTAGCCCTCAGGGGATTGCATCAAATTGTCGATCGAGAACGCTTGCTTACTGACCGTGAGGTAGCGAGACTAAACGGCGTTGTGACCCGAAGGGTTGCTCGAGAGCCCCTGCAGTACATTCTGGGCACTCAGGAATTCTGCGGGCTGGAATTTGAAGTCAATCCGACCGTCCTCATCCCTCGCCCTGAAACCGAGTTGCTCGCGCACGAGATCATCCGTCGTCTGCCACGAGGCACGCCTCCAACGCTCATGGATGTCGGTACAGGATCCGGTTGTTTGGCCGTGACAGTGGCTCGATCGATTCCTCAGGCGAGGATGATCGCGACGGATATCTCAACGCAAGCGCTCGAGACCGCCACGCGTAATGCACGTCGTCACGCCGTCGACTCATCGATTACCTGGTTGCACGGAGATTTGTTAGCTCCGTTGAGGGGCTTGGGCCTGGAGGGTAGGATGCATGCCATCCTCGCAAACCCTCCCTACATTCGTGAATCTGAGTGGGCCGGACTTCAACCGGAAGTGAGTGGGTATGAGCCTCGGCTGGCACTCGTTGCAGGCCCCCGAGGAACGGAACTGCACGAGCGACTGCTAGGCGAAGCAGTCTCCTACCTGATGCCAGGCGGATGGCTTGCCATGGAAGTGGGAGAGGGGCAGAGCATGGACCTCTGTTCAAAAATCGAGACGATGCCGGATTACGAAGGGGTGAAGGTGGTGCCCGACGAGGCAGGTATCAATCGAATTGTAATCGTCCGGCGGGCAAGGTAGGAGCCAGGCAACTGTTATGGACAAAATTGTCATTTCCGGCGGGCACGTGCTTCAGGGAGAGGTTCAGGTCAGCGGAGCCAAGAATTCCGCACTTCCGATCCTGGCCTCGACGATTCTCGGCGGCGGCGAGTGCGTCATCAGTAATATTCCGCGCGTCGTGGACGTGGTGACGATGGGGAAGCTGCTCGGGATCTTGGGTGCTGAAGTGCATCATGAAGGGAACCGCGCAGTCATCAAGGCCGACGTCATTCGATCGACGCAGGCACCCTATGAATTGGTCAAGACCATGCGTGCCTCTGTGTTGGTGCTTGGTCCACTGGTCGCCCGGTGGGGAGAAGCGGTGGTGTCCTTGCCCGGCGGTTGTGCGATCGGTTCGCGTCCGGTGAATTTGCATCTCGCCGGGTTGGCCAAGCTCGGTGCCGAGGTCTCAATCGAACACGGGTACATTCGGGCCAAAGCGAAACGGCTGAAAGGTGCCCCGATCTATTGCGATGTGCCGACGGTGACGGGCACTGAAAACTTAATGATGGCGGCCTCACTTGCTCAGGGTACCACCGTCATCGAGAACGCCGCGAAGGAACCTGAAATCGTCGATCTGGCAGACTTTCTCGTCAAGCGGGGCGCAAGAATAGCCGGAGCAGGAACCGACGTCATCACTATAGAAGGCGTCCGGGAGCTGCGGGGTAGCGATCATGAGGTCATTCCAGACCGCATCGAGGCCGGAACTTATGTGGTGGCGGGTGCCATTACCAAAGGATCGATCTCAGTGAACCGCTGCCGACCGGAACATCTGGAGCCGTTGTTGAACAAGCTTGGGGAGGCCGGCGTGGCCATTCGGGTCGAAAAGGAACGCGTCCATATTGATGCGTCGAAGCGGGGACGATTGAAAGGCGTGGACGTTCGAACCTTGCCCTTCCCCGGTTTCCCGACTGATATGCAGGCACAGATGGTCGCGCTCATGTCGGTGGCGGAGGGCACCAGTATCATTACGGAGACCGTTTTTGAAAGCCGTTTCATGCATGTAGAAGAGCTGCGCCGTATGGGGGCGGATATTCGCGTCGAGGGCAACCGTGTCGTTATCACCGGGCGCGAGCGTCTTGCAGGCGCTCCAGTCATGGCCTCCGACTTGCGTGCCAGTGCCGGATTGGTCCTCGCGGGCCTGGCGGCCGAAGGGACGACCGACGTGCTGCGCGTGTATCATCTCGACCGCGGCTACGAACGAATCGAAGAGAAGCTTGGAGCTCTCGGCGCTCTCATCGAGCGACGAAAAGGATAGCGGATGCTGACGATTGCATTGTGCAAAGGGAAATTGATCGAGCCAACGCTCAAGTTGTTTGCGAAGGCAGGATACGGCGCGGCGCAGCCTGTGGCCGATAGCCGCCGGCTGCTGTTCCCCTGCCCGGAAATCGGAATGACGTTTCTCATCGTGCGGCCAACCGATGTACCCACCTATGTGGAACACGGCGCGGCAGACGTGGGTGTCGTCGGCAAAGATGTGTTGCTTGAGCAAGACAGTGACGTCTACGAGCCATTGGATTTGGGTTTCGGAGCGTGTAGAATTGCCGTCGCCGCTTTTCGAGGGCAAGTACCACGCGACCGGCTCTCGTCAAAAATCCGCGTCGCCACAAAATACCCGAAGATTACAGAGCGTTATTTCAACCAGCGCGGCGTACCGGTCGAAATCATCAAGCTCTATGGCTCGATTGAACTGGCGCCGATTGTCGGACTGGCCGATCGCATAGTCGACCTGGTTGAAACAGGCAACACGCTCAAAGCCCATGGCCTCATTGAAGTTGAGTGCATCGCCCGATCGACGGCACGCCTCATCGTCAATCGGGCGAGTCTCAAATTGAAACACCAGGCCGTGGCCGAGTTGCTCAGCAAGCTCCGGCAGGCGTGCGCTACAGATGGACCGGCTCGAAAAGACGGTTCGTTAAAACCGGCACGGTCCGGGGGTCGGAACCCCAAGCGGATGCGGACATGAAGATCGTTGCCTCTACAGATCGGGCATTCCTCCCCACTTTGAAAAAGGTGGCGGGGCGTTCGCGGCTTCAAGGCGCGGCAGCCGAAAAACCCGTGAGGGCCATCCTGGAAGCCGTGGAGCGCGATGGAGATAGAGCGGTTCTCCGTTTCACCAAGCGATTCGACAAAGTGTCGTTGGCGCGGACTCATCTGAAAATCTCTCCCGAAGAAATCAAAGAAAGCTATCACAAGATTCGAAAAGAGGAAGGCGACGCCTTGCGTTTTGCCGCCCAAAGGATCATGGCCTTCCACGAGCGGCAACGGACCAAAACCTGGATGTACCAGGATGGAGCGGCGACGTTGGGACAGCTCGTCACTCCCCTTGATGCCGTCGGGGTATACGTGCCGGGCGGGAAAGCCGTTTATCCTTCCACCGTTCTGATGAGCGCCATTCCAGCAAAGGTGGCGGGTGTGAAGCGGATCGTCATGTGCACACCCCCTCAGAAAAGCGGCATCAATCCCTATTTGCTTGTCGCAGCGGATATTGCCGGGGTCACGGAGATCTATCGCGTGGGCGGTGTGCAGGCAATCGGCGCGATGGCGTTCGGTACGGAAACCATTTCAAAAGTCGACAAGATCGTCGGACCGGGGAACATCTATGTTGCCACGGCGAAACGCAAGTTGTACGGGACTGTCGGCATTGATATGGTGGCGGGACCAAGCGAGTTGTTGGTCATCGCCGACAACGATGCCAAACCCGCGCACGTGGCGGCCGACTTGCTCTGCGAGGCTGAGCACGATGAGGAGGCACAAGTCTGGTTGGTGACGACGTCCGCCTCGCTTGCCAAAGAGACGGTCTCGCTTGTCGAAAGACAGCTGAAGGGATTACAGCGTGAGAAAATCGCGGGCAAATCCATCCGGAAGTATGCGGTCGTGTTCGTGGTCACGACGATGGAGGAAGCGATCGATGTGGCGAATGAGATCGCGGCCGAACATCTGACGCTGTCCGTGGACGAACCGTTCGACTATCTGGAGAAAGTTCGACATGCCGGTGCACTGTTCTTGGGGCGCTATACCCCGCCTTCCGTCGCCGATTACATCGCGGGGCCGAATCACGTCCTGCCGACCGGAGCGACCGCGCGGTTTTTTTCCGCTCTGTCGATCCATGACTATACCAAGATCAGCAACATTGTGTATTACACGAAAGAAGAATTGAGCAAAGTAAAGGATCACCTTATCCGGCTGGCGTCCATCGAAGGCTTCGATGCGCACGCCAAATCCGCTCAAAGCAGGTTCACATGAAAAAAGATGCCGCCCCCAGACAGGCTTCGCTGCATCGTGCGACCAAGGAAACCGACATTCGCGTCGAGTGGACGTTGGACGGCAGCGGAGAGAGTAAGATCGACACGGGCATTCGGTTTTTCGACCACATGCTGGAATTATTGGCCAGGCATGGGTTTTTTGATCTCACTGTGCAGGCCAAGGGTGACCTCGACATCGATGAACACCATACAGTGGAAGATGTCGGGATTGTTATGGGCAAGGCGCTTCATCACGCCTTGGGGGAAAAGGCCGGCATCAAGCGATTCGGATTCGCTTCGGCACCACTGGATGAAACATTGGCACAAGTCACTATTGACCTCAGCGGCAGGCCGTTCCTCGTGTACAACGTCAATTTGCCGGACCGCAAAATCAAAGCATTCGACCTTGGTCTCTTCGAAGATTTCTTTCAGGCCTTCGTGACCCAGGGCGGATTGAATCTCCATGTCAATCTGATGTATGGCCGCAACCCGCATCACATCATGGAAGCCATCTTCAAAGCGACAGCGAAAGCTCTTGATCAGGCGACGATGTTAGAAGAGCGATTGGCGGGAAACGTGCTTTCGACGAAGGGCACGTTGTAAAGAGCCGCAAGTCCCATCTATCGTATATCCCATGCATTCCGACCAGGAAAGCGAGACAGCATCATGCGTGTCGCCGGGTCCTGGCTGTATCGTGACCGGTGCATTCTAGTCAACGCAGAACAATGAGGCAGTGGGGCAGGTTCCCGTCGGTGAACCTGTCCTTCTGTTCAATGAGCCGATTGCGGTATGGTTACGAGCCGAGTGGGGAAGGGGAGGAGAGGCTCCGGATAGCCCATGATCGCGATTATTGATTACGGCATGGGAAATTTGCGCAGTGTCTGGAAAGCCTTTGAGTCGGTGGGCCACCAGGCGGTGGTGACGCGGGATCCCGCGACGATCAAAAATGCCGGGCACGTCGTCCTCCCCGGTGTGGGCGCCTTCGGCGATTGTATGGCCAACTTGAAGCGATATGATTTGATTGAACCCATTCGATCCTCCGTTCAATCGGGCAAGCCATTTCTGGGCATCTGCCTGGGGCTTCAATTGTTGTTCACTGAAAGTGAGGAATTCGGTACCCACAAGGGACTCAACATCATTCCGGGCCAAGTGAAGCGGTTCGTCCCGGATCCCGCCCTGAAGATCCCACATATGGGATGGAACCAGGTCAACGTCGAGCGGCCTTGTCCGCTCTTTACGGATATCACCGCGGGGTCTCACTGGTATTTTGTGCATTCATACTTCGTCCAACCGGTTGATCCAATGATCACAGCCACGACAACAACTTACGGCACTCCATTCGTATCGGCTATATGGAAGGACAATATTGTGGCCTGTCAGTTCCATCCAGAAAAAAGTCAAACCGTGGGCTTGCAGTTGATGAAAAATTTTGGGGCCTGGCGTGCATAGCATCGGCGAAGCAGCACGTGGTTGCTTGACCGTGACCATTGGCTTGTTGCTGATCCTCGGCTCCGCCTGCAGCGGTTCAAAGGTCACGGCCCAGACGTCGAATGAACTGCCTCGGTATCACATCCGAAGCATAGCGTTGTTGCCGTTTACGACGTTGACGACTCCACAGGTACGTGACGCGGGAGACATGTATCTCTCGACGCCGCAAAGTGTCCAGCGCTCTGATATTTCCTTGGGAATCCCGTCCAACGTTGAACCACAATTGCGACAAACTACCGGCGTGCCCGCGTATGCGGCCAGCAAGCTGACACAGCTTTTTTGGTCGCGACTGAAAGATTGGCAGGGCATCGTCATACTCTCGCCCGCCGAGACTGCCAGGGTTGCGGTCAAGCCTTCACACGAGACCTCGAAGGCGACGCCGGAAGCCCAGGCTGCTCAGCTGGCGGCGAAGCTTCAAGCCGACGCTGCACTAATGGGGAAGGTCCTGGTCTACCAAGAGCGATCGGGAAGCCGTATGGGTGCGAATCCTCCGGCCACGGTAGGCTTTGAAGTGAAAGCAGTGGCCTCCGACGGACAGGTGCTCTGGGTCGGCAATTATTACGAACGGCAGAAGCCGCTGACAGAGGACATTCTCGGCTTCATCCAGCATGGTGGAGGGTTTGTGACGGCCGAGGAACTAGCCGAGTATGGGACGGAGAAAGTGCTCAAAACGTTTCCGTTCGGAGCGAGGCAAGACTGACCCATGGTCGTGATACCCGCGATTGATGTGAAGGATGGACGCTGCGTCCGGTTGCGCCAAGGCGATATGACCGCTGAAACCGTGTATGGCACCGACCTCCCATCGGTGGCAACACGGTGGGTACATGCGGGAGCGACGATCATTCACGTCGTGGATTTGAACGGGGCCGTAGAAGGAGAACCTCGGAATCTGGCGCAGATCGAGGCAGTCATCCAATCGGCGCCGGTCCGGGTACAAGTCGGCGGCGGCATTCGGAACATGACAACGGTCCGACGGTATTTCAAGTCCGGCATCTCCCGCATTGTGCTCGGCACAGGGGCATTGAATGATCGCGCGTTCTTACAACAGGCTTGTCAAGAATTCCCCAAGCGGATCTTGCTCGGTTTGGATGTTCGCGACGGCAAGGTGGCAGTAAACGGTTGGACTTCGCTGTCAGACACGACGGCAACCCATCTCCTCAAGGAGTTGGCGGGGTTCGAGCTCGGCGGTGTCATTTTTACGGACATTGTGCGGGATGGCATGCTGAGCGGACCGAACATCGCTGCGTTGAGGGAAATTCTGACGATCTCTGCGTTTCCAGTGATTGCCTCCGGTGGTATCTCCACCATTGAGGACCTGCGCGCGCTCCAATCGCTCGGCCCTCAAGTTGAAAGCGCAATCGTGGGAAAGGCGCTGTATGACGGAAAGTTAAACTATCGGGAGGCCGTCGCCGCCCTTCGCGGTGTTGAGGGGTAACGGGTCCGTGTTTACGGCCGGTCCAAGCTATGTTGACCAAGCGTATTATTCCCTGTCTCGATGTGAAAGACGGCCGTGTCGTCAAAGGCGTGAGCTTTGTCAATCTTCGAGATGCCGGCGATCCTGTGGAAGTGGCGGCGGTCTATGATCGAGAGGGCGCGGACGAACTGTGTTTTCTCGACATCACGGCGTCTCATGAAAATCGAAAGACGATCATCGACGTCGTGGAACGGACGGCTGCCAGGGTGTTCATGCCGGTCACAGTCGGCGGCGGGGTGCGGACACTCGATGATATCCGTCAGTTGTTGAATGCCGGGGCGGACAAGGTCAGTATCAACACCGCTGCTGTAGAGCGGCCGGAATTCGTGAGAGAGGCAGCCGAACGGTTTGGCACGCAATGCATTGTCGTGGCGATTGACGCCAAGCGGACGGTCCCGTCGTCCTGGGAGGTGTTTACGCACGGCGGACGGATCGCCAGCGGTTTGAATGCCATCGACTGGGCGCAGAGGATGGAACGGTATGGGGCCGGTGAGATCTTATTGACGAGTATGGATGAAGATGGCCGTCAATGTGGCTACGATCTGGACCTGACGGCTTCAGTGTCTGCCCGCGTGTCGATCCCGGTGATCGCATCCGGAGGTGTCGGCTCGTTGGAACATCTATATGATGGTTTCGTCACCGGCAAAGCGGATGCGGTGCTCGCCGCCTCGATTTTTCATTTCAGGACCTTTACGATTCCGCAAGCCAAGGCCTATTTGCAGCATCGCGGAGTGCCTGTGCGTATGACAGAAGTGTGAACAACCGTTTTCTTGGCCAATCAGAGGTTCCATCTGACCTCTCGTGTTCGGCGGCCGATCAGGGCGCTTGTCTCAAACAGGCGAAGGATGTGTGGCGGTCATGACCACTCGCTCTCTCAAATTCGACGGGCAGGGGCTGATTCCGGCGATTGTGCAAGACTGGCTGGATGGCACCGTCCTGATGCTCGGCTACATGAACGAAGCAGCGCTGACCAAAACGGTATCGACGAAATCGGTGCACTTTTGGAGCCGCTCACGGCAGACAATATGGGAAAAGGGTGAAACGTCCGGCAATAAATTGCTCGTGAAAGAGGTGTTCATCGACTGTGACCGGGATACGATTCTGGTCAAGGCACAACCGCTTGGCCCCACGTGCCATACGGGAGAGCGATCATGCTTTTTCTCGAAACTGGATGGAGCCGCGGATGAGCACGCGTCATCCGAAGCGTGCGGTGCCATCCTTGAAAGTGTCCTGCGTATTATTGTAGATCGCCGCGCTCAACCCCAGCCGGATTCCTATACCACCAAGCTTTTCGAAGGAGGACAGGATAAGATTCTCAAAAAAGTCGCAGAGGAAGCCGGCGAGGTCCTCCTCGCTGCAAAAGGAGGTAAGCGAGATGAGATTATCTATGAAGTCGCCGATTTGTTATTCCATACGCTAATGGTGCTTGGTTACCACGAGGTCTCTTTGCAAGAGGTGTATCAAGAGCTGGGTTCACGATACGGGAAGTCCGGTCTTAAACGGCAACAATGAGGCAATCCGATGAACGACTGCCTGTTTTGTCAGATTATTAAAAAGCGCATTCCCGCCAAAATCGTTCATGAAGACGAGCAGACATTGGCTTTTGATGACATCAATCCGCAGGCGCCTGTTCATACCCTGATCATTCCGAAACTCCATGTACAAGCCGTGGGAGATTTGAGTGAGACCGATTCCGGACTCTTGGCTCAACTGTTGCTTGCGTGCACCAAGGTGGCGAAACACAAGGGCCTGGCGCAGTCCGGCTACCGCATCGTGACCAACACAGGTCCTGACGCAGGCCAGACGGTGTCTCACCTCCATCTGCACGTATTAGGCGGACGTCACATGACCTGGCCGCCGGGATGATCGGCGTCCGTCATCTCCCTCGTGTTTGACAGGTTTCCCGTGTGTCTGTTAACCTGACCGGTCAATTTTCCCGATCACTTACGCATACCAGCCCCACCACGTTTGGGGGAGTGAGGAGCTGCGTCTCCCATGGGTCGAGGCCTGATTTCTGACGATGTCATCAATCAGATCAAGGATCGGATCGACATCGCCGAGATTGTCGGCCAGCATGTCAGCCTGACCCGTGCCGGGCAGAACTTAAAGGGGCTTTGCCCCTTCCACCAAGAAAAAACTCCTTCGTTCACCGTCAGCTCCAGCCGACAGATCTTTCACTGTTTTGGCTGTGGCGCGGGAGGCAATGTGTTCACATTTTTGACCAGAATTACCGGAGCAAGTTTCCCAGAAACGGTCAGGGATCTCGGTCGCAAGGTGGGGATTGAGATTCAGGACATCGTCTCCGCTTCAGGACCCCAGATTGCCCAAGGCCATCGCCTCGAACAACTCAACCAGATGGCTGCGCAATGGTTTCAGAAAAATTTACTGAACGATCGCTGCGGAGCCGAAGCGCGAGCCTATCTGGCAGGCCGGGGCATTCAGGAGGCGACGATCGAGCGATTCGGTATCGGTGTCGCGCCGGAGGAATGGGATGGATTAATCAGGTGCCTCGGCAAACAGGGGTACACCCAGCAAGATATGGCCGCAGCCGGCTTGGTGATCGCGCGAGACAACGGGACGGGGTATTACGACCGTTTCCGTGCGCGAGTCATGTTCACCATCACCGACCTCCGTAAGCGCGTCGTCGGATTCGGTGGCCGCGTCCTCGGGGACGGGACCCCCAAATACTTGAATTCGCCGGATACGCCATTGTTCAAGAAAGGGCAAACGCTCTTTGCCCTTGATGTCGCCCGCGAGGCCGTCAGCCGCACCAAGACGGTCATTGTCGTTGAGGGCTATTTCGATGCGATCGCGCTGCACCAGGCGGGGTTGACTCACACGGTGGCGACCCTGGGGACCGCCCTTACCCTCGAGCATGTGCAGGTGCTCCGGCGGTTCGCCTCAAAAGTCGTGTTGCTTTTTGACCCCGATGCGGCCGGTGTCCGAGCGGCGTTGCGAGGTTTGGATCTCTTCGTCAACAGCGGATTGGGCGTGAAGGTGGTGACATTGCCGGCCGGCGAAGATCCCGATACCTACGTTCGAAAAGAAGGAATAGATGCCTTTACCCGCTTGGAGCAGCAGGCCCCGAGTTTACTGGATTTTGCTCTTGAGCAGAGCGTCAAGACTGCGGAGAGCAGTACCATGGAAGGGCGGATCCAAAGCGTGGACGAAATCTTGCGCATCTTGCAAAAGAGCGAGCATCCCATTGAACGGGAAGAACGGATTCGTCTGGTCGCCGAACGCTTCGGCATCAATCAGCAGCGACTCATTGATCGGTATCCGGCCTTGCGGGAAAAACATCCGCCGCGTTCGGCTGTGTCCAAAAGCGAGTCTCGGCCCGTCACCTCATCGAAGGGGGCTCCGGAGGAACGGGATTTGATCTATCTGTTGCTGCACGGTCAGTTGTCCGCCGCCGACGTCCGTCGGTTGCGTCCTGAATCGTTTTCAATCCCAGCCTGCCGCCGAATCGTTGAAGCCGCCCTGGTCCACCTTGAGCCTGACGGTCGCATAGGACTTCGTCGATTGCTCGATGTCGTTGTCGATGATCCAGACTGCGGACCGCTGGCCACGGAATTGTCCATGCAAGAACAGCATTTTGACGACGCTCGCGCGCATATCCAGGGCTGCCTCGAGACGATCGATCGCAAGCAGGCTGAAGCCGTGCTGCGAGACGTGATTACGCAGCTTAAGGCTGCAGAGCGTGAAGGCCGGATCGAAGATGTCAGGATGCTGAATGCCCGTGTCAATGAAATGCGTCTGCAAAAGGCCGGTCGTCCTCTCGGGGTGCTTTCTTTGGTGAAGGGAGTAAGTAAGGAGTAAGCATGGCGAAACAAGAATTGCTCGTGGAAGTAAAGAAGCTGATCTCGATCGGGAAGGAGAAGGGATTCCTGACCTACGACGAGTTGAACAGCACGTTGCCCGCCGAAGTGGTCTCTTCCGAGCAGTTCGGCAGCATTATGACGATGTTCGGCGAAATGGACATCGAAATCGTCGATGCCCCGGAAGGTGAACGTCACCAAAAAACCCGGAGCGTCGCCCCCGATCATGAGGAGCCCGCCGAAGATACGGAGGATAGCGAAGCGGAGGACAATGAAAAGGAAATTGACCTGACACCGGGGGCACTGAGTCGAACGGACGATCCGGTGAGGCTCTACCTCAAGGAAATGGGGAGCGTTGCACTGCTCAGTCGCGAAGGCGAGATTGAAATCGCCAAGCGCATCGAGGAGGGAAAACGGGACATCGCATTTGTCATCTACGGCATGCCGATGACGATCGAATTCATCCTCGCGCTCCGCGATCAGCTAAAGAACGGCAAGATCGACGTCCGTGAGATCGTGCCGATACAGGAAACGGAAGAGGACTTTGAGGAAGAAGAAGTCGAGCGGGACTACGAGGAACTGCGGCTCAAGACCCTGGAAGGCCTGAACACTGTGCGCAAGGTGTCGACGTCGCTGAAGGGGCTGTACGAAAAGTCCCGCCAGGCAGGAAAAGATCCCGCGAAGCTGAAGAAGATTAAAAAGCAGATCGACGCGATCCGTGAACAGGTTGTCGACAAAATGGAAGCCGTAAATCTGCACGGGGTCTTGAAGGATCGGATGGTTCAGCGGGTCCGAGAGATGGCGATCCAGATCCGGACGGCCGAGCGCGAGATTGTGAGTTGCCAGCGGCGCCTCGGCGTCGGCGGTGAAGCGGGGGCCGAACTGCTGAGGAGACTCTGCCGGGACCGGAAAGATTTTCAAGCCGTCAAACGAAAAACCGGCGTGTCCGAAGAAACCCTTCAGGATGTCAAAAAACTGTACCAGGCTGCCAAGGGCCGCATCCGCCAATTGGAGACCGAGGAGGCTCTGGTCTCCGGCGAAGAGATCAAGGACGCGGTCAAGCATCTCGACGTGGCGGAAGAAAAGGTTAAACGAGGCAAGGCGGAACTCGTCGAGGCAAACCTGCGGCTGGTCGTCAGTATCGCGAAGAAGTACACGAATCGCGGTCTGCAGTTTCTGGACTTGATTCAAGAGGGGAACATCGGACTCATGAAGGCCGTCGACAAGTTCGAATACAAACGCGGATACAAGTTCAGCACGTATGCCACGTGGTGGATCCGTCAGGCGATCACGCGCGCCATCGCCGATCAGGCCCGTACGATCCGCATTCCGGTTCACATGATCGAAACCATCAATAAACTGATCAGAACGTCCCGTCACCTGGTGCAAAAGCTCGGCCGAGAACCTACCCCGGAGGAGATCGCGGAGCGTATGGATCTGCCTCTCGATAAGGTTCGGAAGATCTTGAAGATCGCCCGGGAGCCGATCTCATTGGAAACGCCGATCGGTGAAGAAGAAGACAGTCACCTGGGTGACTTTATCGAAGACAAGAAGGCCATTTCTCCGCTGGAGGCGGCCATCCGCTATGACTTGCAACGCCAGATCAACAGCGCCCTGGAGACTCTGACGCCGCGTGAAGAGAAGGTCTTGCGCAAACGATTCGGTATCGGAGAAGCCACCGATCATACGTTGGAGGAGGTCGGGCAAGACTTTGAAGTGACCCGCGAGCGCATCCGTCAGATCGAAGCCAAAGCTTTGCGTAAGCTACGGCACCCGAGCCGCAGCAAGAAGCTCAGAAGTTTCGTGGAGAGCTTGTGAGACTGACGGGGTGATTTGACTCTGTCTCCCGCCAGGGCCTAAAATCGGTTTGACGTCGAGGCTACGGTCAAGGCTGAGCTGATGGAAGGCTGTCGAGTCTGATCCGAATCTTGACCTCACCCTGAGCCGGAGCCAAGCTGTTCCCGGGGGCCCATAGCTCAGGTGGTTAGAGCGGCTGACTCATAATCAGCTGGTCCTAGGTTCGAGTCCTAGTGGGCCCACCAGTGGACCGGCGACGGGGATCGCATATCCTTCCTTCCTGAACCTCAGAGTTGGGAGTGCATTGAACCAGAATCTGTCTCCCCTCATCGAACTGCAAAAGCTTGATCTTCGTATCATGGAGATCATCGAACAGCGCCGGAGGATCCCGGAACGACTGCATGCGGTTGAAGCGCCCCTGCGCGAGGCGAAACACACGCTTCAGGACACGAGTGGTGCCGTCGAAGCCTCAGTTAAAGAGCGGCGCTCGCATGAAAAAGACGTCGAAGCGCAGGATGCCCACACTGACAAAATGCGGGCGCGGTTGTCCGAACTAAAGACCAACAAAGAATACCAGGCGCATCTGTTCGAGTTGCAGATGGCCAACAAAAAGAAGTCCGAAATTGAGGACAAGGTATTGGCCTGTATGGAAAAAATCGAACAACTCCAAGTGGCAGCGAAAGAAGCAGAGGAAAAGGTTCGAGTCGCCGAGCAGGCCTTCAATAAGGAAAAGCAGGTGCTCGACGAGCTGGACCGAAAGCTGTCGTCGGAACTGGCCGAACTGGAGGGCCAGCAGCGGGAGCGATCGGCGAAGGTGGAACCGGCGCTCCTCGCCCGCTATGCAAAGCTAAAAGCCTCCAGAAAGGATCAGCCGCTCGCGGCCATCCAGCGCGGCATGTGTGCCGGATGCCGGCTGCAAATCCCTCCTCAATTGATCGCGGAAGTGAAACGCTCTCAGGATCTGCACACCTGCCCCTATTGCCACCGCATGTTGTACTGGGATGGAGAAGCGCAAGCCGATCAGAAGCCGCTGGACCACACAAAGCCGACCGATCTCGAGGTGGGAGAATCGGTGTAAGCCACTTCAGGTCGCCGTCTGCTCGAGAACGGCTTTTGTCGTCTTGAAGTGCAGTTTCGCGACCGTTCCCAACCGCTCTTGTCCGTGCTTCTTCACGACCATCCTGCCTGCCAATTCCACCGCAGGCGATGCCCCTTTGGGTAAGACGGTGCCGATCTCATCTGAGAGGCGCTTGAGCCGCAACAAGAACTCGGCCCGAGCCACGATCGAGGCAGCGGCGACGGCGAGATCCGACTCTGCTTTCGTGCGCTGTTCAAGCACGATGCGCCGGCCTTTTTCCTGGAGCGCGTTGAGAATCAGCCGCTCGTCGCCGAATTGGTCCGAAATCGCGCGCTCGCAGGAAACGCGTTCCAACAATGTCTCAAGCGCCTTCGCGTGTCCCCACGCCAGCAAACGATTGAGGTTCCGGATCTTCCCATAGAGCTCGTTGTACTTCTGGGGACCAATGGCGATGACGCTGTGCGGACAGATCGTCTTGATGTCGGGGGCGAGCTCGAGAATGCGTCCGTCCGAGATTTTCTTGCTATCCCGCACGGCCATGAGCGCAAGCTCGTCTTGGGTCGTTGCATCGACGAACACGGCAGCGATGACGAGCGGGCCGAAGTAGTCGCCCTTTCCCGATTCGTCGATTCCGATGCGTTCGATCGAAGAGGGCGGCATCCTGTTGATCGGTGTATGCTAACCGGGTAGTTGATGCTCGTGCGGGCGACGCGTTGCAGGTAGCGACCCTGCTTGGATGCGGGGGCGCATCCTGCCGGGATGCCGCGACGTTGGCCAGTGGAAAACGTCGGTGCGAGCGGCTAATGTAGCAGAGCAGTGAAAATCGGTCAAACCCATTGACCGTAAGAGCGTGTGAGTCACGGAGGTACGAGCGATGTATGAGGTACGGGTGATGTACGATGCGAGGACAAGGCGCGATGCGGAGATCATTATCGGCGCGCTACTGTCTTTGTCGCTTGCATTCGCGAGCGGATGTGAGACCAATCCCTACACAGGTCGATCACAATTGCTGATGACCTCAGTGTCGCAGGAAATGCAGCTGGGCGCGCAGGCATACAACCAGGTAAAAAACGATCCCAACATGAAACCATCACAGGACCCGGGGGAGATCGAGCCGGTGAAGCGCGTGGCTGCTCGCATCGTCGAGGCGGCGAAACGATCAAAGTACGCAGAGACGGCGCAGCAGTTTCAATGGGAAGTCACCGTGATCAAGGACGACAAGACCGCCAATGCGTTTGCGCTGCCCGGCGGAAAAATGGCGGTGTACACGGGTATCTTTCCTATGGCCAAGACGGAAGCCGGCCTCGCGGCGGTCATGGGACACGAAGTGGTGCATGCCTTGGCCCGACATGGGGCGGAACGCATGAGTCAGGGGCAACTCACCAGTGCGGCGCTTCAAGTGGCCGGCGCGGCAGCGGGTGCCAGCGGCATGAATCCGCTCCTTTCCCAGGGGACGATGGCGGCACTGGGAGCAGGAGCGCAAGTCGGCGTGTTGCTTCCCTTCAGTCGAAAACACGAATCGGAAGCAGACTATATCGGCATTCTGCTGGCGGCCGACGCCGGATACGATCCGCGCGAGTCGGTAGCTCTTTGGGAACGAATGGCCCAAATGTCCGGAGGTGGCGCGCCAGCAGAGTTCATGTCCACCCATCCCAGTAACGAAACACGCATCGACCAGCTGAAGAAATGGCTTCCCGAAGCGATGACTATTTATCAGTCAAAGCAACCGGTTCCGGCTGCGGCGTTGCCACCGGTCGGCCGGTAAATCTTACGGATTACGTTATCGATCAGGCTGCTTCTTGCATCACGCACCTTCATTTCCTATACTCAGTCTGCGCGAGGGAGAGGACGAGGTGATCGCTCGTGGCGGCGACGCCGCGGGAGGAAAGTCCGGACTTCACGGGCAGAGCGCTGGGTAACGCCCAGGCGGAGCGATCCGACACCCGCACCACAGAAAACAAACCGCCGATGGCCAAAGCGACGGGACCCCAATCGAATCGCTGCGGATCAGGTAAGGGTGAAACGGTGGAGTAAGAGCCCACCGCGGGGATGGCGACATCACCGGCACGGTAAGCGTCGCTCGATGCAAGACCAAATAGGAAGACAGCTGTCGCTTCTTTGGAAGCGGCGACCGGCTGGCCCGGCCGAGGTCTTCGGGTAGGTCGCTTGAGGTCCGGGGCAACTCGGATCCCAGAGAAATGATGACCACCGTTGAGGAACAGATCCTTGACGGGACAGAATCCGGCTTATAAGTCTTCTCCACCGCGCTTCCTTACCGCCGGCAACGGTTGCCCACTCTTCATAAGCCATGTCCGCTGCGTACCGGCCCATCTATTGACCTGGCAGTATCGTGGTGCTAGGATCTTTGATCTTTGTCATTGATTTTTCAGATAATTCTGCATCATCAGCTGTCGATAGCTGTCGATGATCAGCGGTATGGTGTATCCACCAATGGCCGGAATCAAAGGGTGAATGGCCACGGGAGGGATTGGAGGTTCGCATGAAACTGACAGGCGCAGAAATTTTTATAGAATGCCTCAAGCGTGAAGGAGTGAAGACCCTCTTCGCGCTGCCGGGAGGGGTTGTGCTCAAGATTTTCGACATGCTGTACCAACAGAAGGACATTGAGGTGGTGCTGACTCGTCATGAGCAAGGTGCCGGCCACATGGCCGAAGGCTACGCCAAGGCCACCGGCAAGGCGGGTGTCTGTCTAGTGACCTCGGGACCCGGCATGACCAATGTGATTACCGCCTTGGCCGATGCCTATATGGATTCTGTCCCGTTAGTGTGCTTTAGCGGTCAGGTGCCGACCAGCTTGATCGGAAACGATGCCTTCCAAGAGGCGGACAATGTGGGCCTGAGCCGTCCCTGCACGAAGTACAACTTCCTCGTGAAAGACGTGAATGAGCTGGCCTCAACCATCAAGGAGGCGTTCTACATTGCCACCACCGGGCGTCCTGGTCCGGTCTTGGTGGATATCCCCAAAGACGTCTCAATGGACAAAGCGGAGTTCAATTATCCGAATTCCGTGTCGATCCGTGGATACAACCCGACATATGAAGGCAATAAGTGGCAGGTCAAACAGGCCGCAGAAGCTATCATGAAGTCCAAGAAGCCGATTCTATACGTCGGCGGTGGCGTGATCTTCTCGGGAGCCTCGAAAGAGTTAATCGAATTGGCCGAACTCACGCAGATTCCCGTCGACATGACCTTGATGGGGTTGGGCGCCTTCCCGGGCGAACATCCGCTGTCTCTTGGCATGATGGGAATGCACGGCACATACCAAGCCAACATGGCCGTGCACTACTCGGATCTTGTCGTGGCGATCGGCGCTCGCTTTGACGATCGGGTGACTGGCAAGGTGTCCGAGTTTTGTCCCTACGCGAAAATCATCCACATTGATATTGATCCGACGTCCATCAGGAAGAACATTCATGTCGACATTCCGATCGTCGGTGACTGCAAGGCCGTGCTGCGCGAGCTAAATCAGATTCTCCGGGCGACGGTAAACGGCGAGCAAAAGGAACTGCGCAAAGCCTGGTGGGACCAGATTCGGGAATGGCAGAGCGCGCATCCCCTTCGCTATCAGCAGGAGGCGGATGGACCCATTAAGCCGCAGCAAGTGATCAAGCGGCTGTACGAGCTGACGAAGGACCTGGATCCAATCGTGTCCACAGACGTCGGTCAGCACCAGATGTGGGCGGCTCAATATTTCAAGATGGCCAAGCCGAATCGTTGGTTGACCTCCGGCGGACTCGGGACGATGGGATTCGGATTCCCCGCGGCAATGGGTGCTCAAGCCGCCTTTCCCGGCCGGCTCGTCCTCTGCATCGCAGGGGATGGCAGTGTGCAGATGAACATGCAGGAAATGGCGACCGCGGTCGTGCATAAACTCCCCGTGAAAATCGTAGTCTTGAACAACCGGTTTCACGGAATGGTCCGCCAATGGCAGGACCTCTTCTACGAAGGACGCTATGCCTCGAGTTATCTGGACACCACGCCGGATTTCGTCAAGCTGGCCGAAGCGTACGGCGCCATGGGTTTGCGGGCGTCAAAGGTGAGTGATTTGGACAATGTTCTCAAGGAAGCCATTGCGGCCAAAGGCCCGGTCATCGTGGATGTGCCCACACATCCGTACGAAAACGTTTACCCCATGATCCCGGCAGGCGGGTGCAATCACGAGATGATTTTGGATGATCCACCCGAGCTGAAACTGAAACAGAGCGGCGGCGCCAAAGTGACTCCACAGGACAAGGACACGATCTTGACGGCATAGGACCGGTTGCCGAGATCCGCGAGAGTGTCATTCCCGGCAGGGACGACTCGAGCAGACACGATGGAACACATCATCTTAGTGACGGTCGAGAATAAATTTGGGGTACTGTCGAGGATCGCCGGGTTATTCAGCGGACGCGGCTTCAATATCGAAAGCCTGTCTGTCGCACCAACCTTGGATCCGTCTATGTCTCAAATGACAATCGTCACCTCGGGTGATGAGCGGATCGTCGAACAGATCGTCAAGCAGCTCAACAAGTTGATTGACGTCATCAAGGTCGTGGATTTGAACGAAAGCGATTTTGTGTCGCGTGAGACAGCGCTGATCAAAGTGCATACCAGGCAGGAAGACCGCGCCGAAGCCTTACGGATCGCGGACATCTTCCGCGCGAATGTCATCGATTCGACGCCCGCGACTTATACGATTGAAGTCACGGGTGATCCGAAAAAGATCGAGGCGATCATCAATCTCCTTCAGCCGCTGGGAATCAAAGAATTGACCAGGACCGGCCGGGTGGCCGTGGCCCGGGAACCGCTCCGTTCCACGACGACGCAACCCAAGAAAGTCGCCCGCGAGTAATGAGGCGGGTCCTCCGCATGCCGTCACGTATCAACCTTTTGCCTTCGGGAGTCCATGATGAAGATTTACTATGACAGGGATGCCGATCTTCAACAGATTACCAACAAAAAGGTGGCGGTCATCGGCTTCGGCAGCCAAGGCCATGCCCACGCCCTCAATATGAAAGAAAGCGGAGTCTCGGTCGTGGTCGGCTTGCGTGAAGGCAGTTCATGGCGCAAAGCCGAGCAGAGCGGACTTAAGGTCATGCCTGTAGCTGATGCCGTGAAAGCGTCTGATGTCGTCATGATCCTGGCCCCTGACGAGGCACAGGCTGCCATCTATCGGCAGGAGGTGGCTCCGAACTTGAAGGCGGGTGCGTACCTCGCGTTTGGCCATGGATTCAACATCCATTTCGGCCAGATCGTAGCTCCGTCGACGATCAATGTGTTCATGGTCGCTCCCAAAGGGCCCGGTCATTTGGTACGATCTGAGTACACCAAGGGCAGCGGAGTTCCCTGTCTATTGGCAGTGCATCAGGATCCTAGTGGCACAACCAAGCAGGTGGGCCTGGCCTATGCGAGTGCCATCGGCGGAGGGCGCGCGGGCGTCATCGAAACCAATTTCCGCGAGGAAACCGAGACGGACTTGTTCGGCGAACAGGCCGTCCTCTGTGGCGGCCTGACCTCGTTGATACAGGCCGGGTATGAGACCCTCGTGGAAGCCGGCTATTCGCCAGAGATGGCGTATTTTGAATGTTTGCACGAGGTGAAGCTCATCGTTGATTTGATCTATCAGGGCGGGATCGCCAATATGCGGTATTCGATCAGCACGACGGCAAAATACGGTGATGTGACGAGAGGACCCCGCATCGTCACCGAGCAGACAAAACAGGAGATGAAAAAGATCCTCGGCGAAATCCAGCAAGGGCAGTTTGCCAAGGAATGGGTGCTGGAAAATCAGGCGAATCGTCCCGTGTACAATGCGCTGCTGGCCAAAGGTGAGGCGCATCCGATCGAAGAAGTCGGTGCCAAGCTGCGAGCGATGATGCCGTGGCTCAAGAAGGATCAGTTGGTCGATAAGTCAAAAAATTGATGGAAGGTGAGGCCTGTGGCGGATCGTGCGGCCGGTGTTCCCTTTGCCAAAGAAGGATTTCCCTTCATCGGCGCTGCCGCGGGCATTACACTGATCGCATGGTGGCTCGGTTGGGTACCCGTGGCGGTCGTGGGAGCCATGGTGACCCTCTTCGTGTCCTGGTTCTTCCGCAACCCGCCCCGACGGGTGCCCCAAGGACCTGGGCTCGTCGTTGCCCCGGGTGACGGGGTCGTTCTTGCAGTTGAAGAAGAATTCGAGCCGCGCTACCTGAAGGACCGAGCGGTTCGAATCTCCATTTTCTTAAATGTGTTCGACGTGCATATCAACCGGATTCCGTGTGAAGGCATCGTCGAAAATGTCCAGTACCAGCCCGGCTTGTTTCTGGTGGCCAGTAAGCCTCATGCGACGGTGAAGAACGAGCAAAATGCCGTGATGATTAAGACGGTGGAAGGGGCGAAAGTGCTCTGCGTGCAGGTCGCGGGACTCATTGCCAGACGGATCGTGTGCTGGGTGAACCCCAAGGACCAGGCGGTGCGCGGAGAGCGCTATGGTCTCATTCGGTTCGGCTCTCGTATGGATACCTATCTTCCCGTCGGGACGACAATAAGGATTGCCGTCGGGAATCGTGTGACAGGCGGAGAAACAATCCTAGGGGAACTACAATGAAAAACACCGGCCTCAGACAATCTTTTGCCAAAGGCACCAAGCGGCACAAAGCGGCCATGCATCTGATTCCGAATCTGTTTACGACCGGTAACCTTTTCTGCGGAATTTTTGCCATCTTGTCCGTCTTCAATGCCGATTATATAGCGGCGGCGATTGCCATCCTCGTTGCCATGATCTTCGACATTCTGGATGGAAAATCCGCTCGAATGACTAACAGCACCAGCCACTTTGGATTGGAATACGACTCCCTGTCCGATCTGGTGTCATTCGGGGTGGCCCCGGGACTGTTGCTCTATTCCTGGGCCCTGAGCGGACAAGGCACATTCGGCATCGCCGTCATGTTCGCCTACGTGGCCATGGGAGCGGTTCGGCTCGCCCGGTTCAATGCGACCGTGACGATGGCTGACGGGAAGTATTTTACGGGCCTGGCGATTCCCGCAGCGGCGGGAGTGGTGGCCAGTATGGTGATTTTCGATCATTACATTGTTCGGGTCGGCGCTGGGGTCAAGCCGGTCGCGGTGCTGGTCGTGACGCTGGTCTTGTCCTTCCTCATGGTCAGCACCCTCAAGTACCGGAGCTTCAAGGACCTGAAGTTTCGAGGAAGGCAGCACATCACCTACCTGGTCTGGGGCATTCTTGCGTTGGTTCTTGTGGCGGCGTGGCCCCAGGTTATGCTATTTGTCATGTTCGCCGGTTATGCCTTGCTTGGGCCGGTCGAACGCATGTTCGTTGTGCTCACGAAATTGGCGGGTAAACAACCCCCGTCGAAACGAGAGCAGGCGGTCGTCGAACAGAAGTGGTAGAGGCAACGACGAGGAGTAGTAGGCAGCGACTCCGAGGAACAGAATGGTGACGGCAATCATGCCGCACTTCTGAAGAGAATTGGCGGATGGTGCGAGCCAATCTGAGTCTTGCTGAACTCGCCTCCGAGCCTGAATCCGTGAAATTCGAGTAATGGATTCCGTCTTGCCCTCGTGACGGGCCGAATGAAGGGCATCGGACAACGACGGTGATGTCCGAGCCGAATCAGGGTGGTACCACGGAGTCTTCAAAGCCTCCGTCCCTGGAGTAGGGATGGAGGCTTTTGCTTTTAGAGGCGGATGAAAATGGATTTCTGCATCGTTCTCGCGTCGCTCAACGACTCGACGTACCGTCAAACGTACGCCTCACCATTTCACTCGCTGCGGCCCCTGCAGAAATCCATTGTGCTCGGCCTCACGTCGAGTGGACCACTTAGACCAGAAGAGGTGAGAACATGACACGGATGATCAGAATTTTCGACACCACATTGCGTGATGGGGAGCAATCCCCTGGCGCGAGTATGAACGTGGAAGAAAAAGTGATGGTGGCGAAACAGCTGGCCAGGCTTGGCGTGGACATTATCGAAGCCGGATTCGCCTATAGTTCCCCGGGGGATTTCGAAGCGGTACGGCGCATTGCCCAAGAGGTGGAAGGGCCGACGATCTGCAGTCTCGCACGGGCCCGCCCCGAGGACATCGACCGTGCCTGGGCAGCCCTCAAAGGTGCGCCGAAGGTTCGTATTCACACGTTCCTCTCGACGTCGGACATCCATCTGAAGCATCAATTTCGCATGACGCGTGAAGAAGCCAAAAAGCGCGCCGTCGAAATGGTACAGCGGGCGAGAGGCTACGTGGAAGACGTCGAGTTCTCACCGATGGACGCAAGCCGCTCCGATCCCGCCTACCTGCACGAAGTAATCGAAGCCGTCATCGAGGCGGGCGCGGGGACGGTCAATATCCCAGACACCGTGGGGTATGCCATCCCTCAGGAATTCGGAAAGCTGATCAAAGGGATCAGGGAGCGGGTAGCCAACAGCGGCAAGGCGGTCATCTCAGTGCATTGTCACAACGATTTAGGGCTGGCTGTGGCCAATAGTCTCGCGGCCGTCATGGAAGGCGCCGGCCAGGTCGAGTGCACGATCAACGGGATCGGCGAGCGCGCCGGCAATACCTCACTGGAAGAGATTGCGATGGGGTTGCGCACCCGGAAGGATCTCTATCAAGCCGATACCAGAATACACACGGAAGAAATTTCCAAGACGAGTCGACTGGTCAGCAAAATTACCGGCATGGTGGTGCAACCGAACAAGGCGATCGTGGGAGCCAATGCGTTTGCTCATACGTCAGGGATCCATCAAGACGGACTGCTGAAGGACAAAACGACGTACGAGATCATGCGGCCAGAGTCGGTGGGGTTGGTCGAGAGCAAGATGGTCATGGGCAAGCTTTCGGGACGCCATGCATTCCGCCAGCGTCTCGAAGAATTGGGGTATAAGTTGACGGAGGAAGAGGTGAACCATGCCTTCGAGCGCTTTAAAAAACTCGCCGATCATAAGAAGGAGATCTACGAGGAGGATCTAGAAGTGATCGTCTCCGAGGAATTGGCCAAGATGGCCGACCGGATCACCCTGAAATCCTTTAGCGTGAGCAGCGGAACCGATCAGGTGCCGACCGCCACAGTCGAATTGGAAATCGACGGCAAGTCTCTCAGCCAAAGGGGGACAGGCGATGGCCCCGTTGATGCCGTCTACCGGACTATCGCCGCCATCACCCAGACGAAAAGCAAACTGCTCATGTATGTCGTCAAAGCGATCACCGGCGGGACAGATGCCCAAGGCGAAGTATCGGTCCGAGTTCAGGAGGATGGACGAACCGTATCTGGCCATGGCGCGGACACGGATATCATTACCGCGTCGGCAAGGGCTTACCTGAACGCCTTGAACAAGCTGGCGTATTTGGCCACGAAACAGGCGCAGGGAGAGCAGAAGGTAAACTTGATTTGATGAAACCGCCCACGGTACAGTGCCCTCTTCACCAAGACTGATAATGGCGAAGGGGGCTCCTGTGTTCAAGGTCACGCCGGCTGATCGGCCCGAGTTCCTCGCCGGCGACCATACGCGGCTTCGGGAAGTGTTCCATCCGGCCAAACATCCGCTGAAACTTGGATATAGCCTCGCACACGGGACTTTAGCGCCCGGCCAGCGTTCAAAGTGCCATGTCCTGAATTCATCCGAAGTCTATTATTTCCTAGCGGGGCATGGACGGTTCATGATTGAGGACCAGGTCACGACCGTGGGAGCCGGCACGACCCTCTACGTACCGCCCGGTAGTAAACAATCCCTCGAGAACGTAGGAACTGACGCCATCGAGTTTCTCTGCATCGTCGACCCCGCTTGGAAAATTGAAGACGAGCGAATAGTGGAATGACGCCCACTTGAGGTCAGCCTCGACAGGATCAGGAAGTGTAACGAGCGGAAGCCAACGGCGGAGGCAGCGTGAAAGCCAAAATTGCGGTACTGGCAGGCGACGGTGTTGGGCGGGAGATTGTTCCCGAAGCCGTCAAGGTCCTCAGGGCGGTCGGTGAACGATGCGGGCATCACTTTGAGTTTACGAACGGCGACATCGGTGGTCAGGCCATCGACAAAGTTGGCGTGCCGTTACCTCAAGAAACGCTGGCGGTGTCCAAACAAAGTGACGCCGTGCTGCTAGGGGCGGTCGGGGGACCGAAGTGGGAAGGATTAGATTACAGTCTGCGGCCCGAGCGGGCGTTGCTGGGTATTCGGGAAGCGCTCGGCCTGTATGCCAATCTACGGCCGGCCAAACTGTATCCCAATCTTGTCGACGCCTCCACGTTAAAGAAAGAAGTCGTGGAAGGCATTGATATCCTCGTCGTCCGAGAATTAACCGGTGGAATCTATTTCGGTAAGCCGAAGGGAATTGAGAAGCTGCCGAATGGCAGCGAGCGAGGGGTCAATACCGAAGTCTATACAACCGAGGAAATTCGCCGGATCGCCATCGTTGCCTTTGACGCCGCTCGAAAGCGTCGGAAAAAGCTGACCTCGATAGATAAGGCCAATGTGTTGGAATCCTCCGAGTTATGGCGTCGCGTCGTGGTGGATGTGCACAAAGATTATCCCGACGTCAGTCTCAGTCATATGTATGTTGACAATGCAGCCATGCAACTCGTGCGCAATCCACGGCAATTCGATGTCATGCTCTGCAACAACATGTTCGGTGATATTCTCAGCGATGAAGCCGCGATGTTGACCGGCTCAATCGGTATGCTGCCCTCCGCGAGCCTGGGCGCGCAGGTGGGCCTGTTCGAGCCGATTCATGGCAGCGCGCCCGACATCGCGGGCAAGAACATCGCCAACCCGATTGCTACGATCGCCTCAGCAGCGATGATGCTATCGTACGCATTCAAATTGGATAAGGAAGCCGAGTTGATTGAGCAGGCGATCGTCAAGACATTGGATCTCGGTTACCGTACGAAAGACATTCACAGTCCGGGGACCAGGGTGGTGGGGACGACTGAAATGGGCGACATCATCATGCGGAGCCTGGGCTAATGACCATGAGCGTGAATGCACGTACCGGCATGATTAGAACTGTCGCTGGAAACGGCGAAGCCGGCTGGTCCGGCGACGGCGGCGCCGCTGTCGCCGCCTGCCTGAACGAACCAAAAGCCGTGGCGCTTGATCGTGACGGCAATCTCCTCATCGCCGATTCCGAAAACCACGTCATTCGGAAAGTCGATCGAACGAGCGGACGTATCACCACGGTGGCAGGATGTACATCGTCACACGGCTCGCCCTTGACGGTCATGAAAGGGGCGGCCGTTCCCCCGACGGATGACCCATTGAGCGAAGGCAGTTCATCTGCGGAGGCTGCCTTCGTCCAACAGTCGGATCTGAGCGGGACGGTCCGCTATGTGGTCAACGGAGTGGGTGCCACGAAGCGATTCGCCGGAGACGGCGGGCCTGCGCTCGAGGCGCTCTTGAATTTTCCGACCGCGATTGCGGTCGATGCTGAAGGTGATTTGTATATTGCCGATACGATGAATCATCGAATTCGGCGCGTGGACGCGCACACCGGTCGGATCACGACGATTGCCGGCGTGGGCCTTCCCCGATTCGGAGGTGATGGAGGGCCGTCTGTTGCCGCCGGACTCAACGAGCCGGTTGCTTTGGTGCTGCTAGGGACCCGGTTGTATATCGCCGACCAGAGCAACAATCGCATCCGCATGGTCGATTTACGGACGGGAATAATCACGACGATCGCCGGAACCGGTACCGCCACATTCAATGGCGACGGCAGGCATGCGACCGAAGCCGCGCTCGCCGGACCGAGCGGATTGACCATTGGGACAGACGGCAGACTCTATATTGCCGATACGTTTAATGGAAGAATTCGGGCTGTCGATCCGTCGACCGGCATGATCGAGACAGTGGTCGGTGACGGCGGCGAATATCGGTATCAAGGCGAGTCGGAGGCCGCTTCCGCCAGTCTGTCTCGGCCATCCGGCATGGCGGTGGACTTGGAGGGTAATCTATTCCTGACTGATTCCGACAATCATTTGGTTCGACGATGGGATCGAATGGCTGGCCGGATCGACCGAGTGGCCGGCAATGGCATCGCCAATTATGGAGGAGACGGTGAAGCGCCGTTAGAAGCCAGTCTTAACTATCCGTTCGGCATCGTGATGGACCAACAGAACCATCTATTCGTGGCGGATACATTTAATCATCGGATTCGAGAAATCGTCCTGTAACCAGACCCTGCATTGGCAGCAGGGCGTCTCTTCCTTGGCAGGCGAGGCGTTTCGTTGAGAGGCGTTTCGTTGAATGGATGAAAGGCGCATGTTGATACGGTTTGGAACACCTGTTCAATGCTGAAAAAAAAGTCCTCCTATGTCATCGCGATCCTCGGCGCAACCGGCGCAGTAGGCAAAGAGACGCTCGATATTCTGGACGAGCGCAAATTTCCCATCGCCGGTCTTCGTTTGTTCGCCTCGAAGCGTTCAGCCGGAGAGGTGGTGACTTGTCAGGGAAAGGAATGGACGGTCGAAGAGTTGACGCCAGAGGTGTCCTTCGCCGGTGTCGATATTGCCTTGATTTCCGCGACGGACGCTATCAGCCGGGAATACGGCACCCGTTTAGGGGCTGCGGGGGTCATGGTCATCGACGACAGCGCGGTGTTCCGTATGGATCCGGAAGTGCCGTTGGTCGTTCCGGAGGTCAATGCCCAGACCCTCGGTTCTATGCCTCGCGGCATTGTGTCGATTCCCAACTGCACCACGACGCCTCTGGTTATGGCGCTCAAGCCACTGCAAGACGCGGTCGGCCTAAAACGGGTAGTCGTGACGACTTTTCAGTCCGTCTCGGGAACTGGCGCGGCGGCGATGGAGGAACTGATCACGCAAACGAAGGATTTGATGGCCTTTCGTGATGTGAAGACCGAGGTCTACCCCTATCAAATTGCCTTCAACCTCTTGCCTCATATCGGCTCCTTTAGCGAGGAGGGCGACTGTTCGGAGGAAGTGAAGATCGCCAACGAGACCAGGAAGATTCTGGATGCACCCACCCTGCGCGTCACCGCCACCACCGTGCGGGTGCCTGTGCTCCGCTGTCATTCGGAATCCATCAATGTGGAACTGGAAAGACCGTTGACCCCCAACGAGGCCCGCGCAGCCCTGGCCGCGATGCCGGGGGTGATCGTGTACGACGACCCAAGCCGGAAGCTTTATCCGATGCCCCTCGACGCCACGGGTAAGGATGAGGTGTACATCGGACGCATCAGGGAGGACATATCCGTCACGAACGGCCTGAATCTGTGGGTGGTGTCCGACAACCTTCGAAAGGGCGCCGCGCTCAATGCCGTGCAGATCGCGGAATGTCTGGTGAAAGGCTGATGATCGAGTGGGCCAGCGTGGGCAAAATCTTCATCGGCATTGGAACGGTGGTTGCCTTGCTGGGGGTTCTGTTCCTGGTCGTCGAGCGGGTGCCGACCCTCAGCCATTTGCTGAGCTGGCTAGGAAGGCTTCCTGGCGATATTTCCATTAAACGCGACAACTTCAGCCTGTATTTTCCGCTCGCGACCAGTCTCGTCCTCAGCGTCATCCTGAGTCTGCTATTCTATGTATTAACATGGATCTTTCGCCGATAAAACTTCTCACACGTCTCAGCCTGTGTATTGTCACACTCGTCTCTGTAGTGATGGCACCCAATGCGGCACGTGCTGCTCAATCGATCCGCGTGCTGCTCTCGGCCGATGTGCACCGGTTGGACGTCCAAGCCGACGGCGCTGTATGGCTGACGGATTCAAGCCGAGACGGGCGTGCGATTCGCTCGGATGCCCGCATTACGGCACACGGCAAGGGATTTCTGGTCAACGGCGCTCGTATCGCTCACGAACGCTTGACCCTCCGGGCAGGAGAACGGGGCCTGACCTTGTTGTTGGTGAAGTCGAACGACAAGCTGCCGTCAGTGTTAAAGCCGATCAAGCCGGTGAACGATCAACGCCTCGCCATACCGGTGAGCGGGTTGGTGCATGTGGTACGAAAAGGCAAGGGCTTTCTGGTCATCAATCAGGTGGACCTCGAAGAATACGTCAAAGGTGTGGTCCCGGGCGAGGTGAATTCTTCCTGGCACCCGGAGATGCTGAAGGCACAGGCCGTGGCTGCGCGTACGTATGCGCTGTACCAACAGATGCTGAGCGCGGCACGGGACTATGACGTCGTGGCCACGGTTCAGGACCAAGTCTACAAAGGCAAGGATGGCGTCGATAGTGCGGTGTTGCGTGCGGTTGAAGAGACCCGGGGTCTCGTGTTGACCTATCAACAGGCGCCGATTTACGCCGCCTTTTCCTCAACCGCCGCGGGGCTGACCGAAGATGCGGTAAACGTCTGGTCCAAGGAATATCCCTATCTCAAAGGCGTGGAATGTCCGTTCGATCTCGAATCGCCGTTCTATCAATGGAAGGCGTCGTTCCGAATTGATAAATTAGAGCAGAATCTACGCCAGCAAGGGTATGCGGTCGGGACGATCACCTCGATCGAGCCGCTGACCTTCAGCCGTGGCGGCCGTGTTGCGCAGCTGCGAATCCTTCATTCGGAGGGAGAGCTCATTTTGCGCGGGGAGGATCTCCGCAAAGCAGTCGGCTATTCGATCGTCCCAAGTACACAGTTTACAATTGATTCCGTTGGCCGGGAGGTCGTGCTATCAGGCTATGGGGCCGGCCATGCAGTCGGCATGTGTCAATGGGGAGCAAAGGAGTTGGCCGAGCTCGGCTATTCGTTTTCCACCATTTTATCCTACTATTACCCCGGCACCGAATTGCAGGATATGTCCCTCACCAAGCCACCGATCCCCCCGACCTCGTAAGACAGTGCGCGCATAAACGTCAACTCGATCAATGCAGCTGTCCGAATTTGACTTCCCCTTCGATCCTTCGCTCGTCGCGACCGAACCGGCTTTCCCGCGTGAACAGGCCAAGCTCCTCGTTCTGAATCCAACCAACCAAGCCATCATGCATCGCCGGGTTGCCGATCTCGTCGAGTTGCTGGATCCCGGGGATCTCATGGTCGTGAATGATACGCGAGTTCGGCCGGCACGTGTGGCGGGAAGGAAACGAGCCTCAGGACGGCCGGTGGAGATGCTTTTCGTGAAGCCAGTGGCTGATCGTGAGTGGGAAGTCCTGATGAAGGGAACTTGGCGCGCCGGGCAAGCCATCGAGATCGACGGAGAATCCGATGTCACTGTTCTCTCACGAGAGGGCGGTCGAACGGTCGTCCAGATCGGCGGGGCTCTGCCCATCCCCGAGTGGTTTCGGGTACACGGCCGTATGCCATTGCCTCCCTACATCAAGAGGCCGCCAACCGATCAGGATCGAGACTGGTATCAAACGATATTCGCACGGGACGAAGGGGCCATCGCGGCGCCTACCGCCGGCCTGCATTTCACTCCGGCCCTCCTGAGCCGCTTATCGGATCGACACATCGAGCTGGCGACGATCACCCTGCATGTTGGCGTGGGGACCTTCAAGCCAGTCACCGTCGACTGCATCGAAGAGCATCAGATGGAGGCGGAATCGGTGGAAGTCGGATCGGCCACCGTGCGCGCAATCGAGCGCGTGAAAGCGGGTGGACGAAAGGTTGTGGCCGTCGGTACCACGGTGGTTCGCGCCATTGAAACCGCGGCTTTGCAAGGGATGCTGCAACCGTATCGAGGCGAAACAAGCCTTTTCATTAGACCAGGATTTCAATTCAAGGTGGTCGATGCGCTCTTGACGAATTTCCATCTGCCTCAGACGACCCTCCTGATGTTGGTCTCTGCGTTCGCAGGCACAGGGTTTCTGCGGCGCGCGTACGAGGAGGCCGTGCAGACACGCTACCGGTTTTACAGCTATGGAGATGCGATGCTGGTCACAGATCGCGGGGAATGGGGTGCTAGAGCAGTTCCCGATGGATAGCAATGGGAAGCGTCGCCTTAAGAGATTGCGCATAGGCCGTCAGCGCGCGCTGTTGTTTCTGAAACAGCACGTCTTGAATGGTTCGTTCTTTTGCCGCCGCGGCTTTGGCCGGATCGGGATCCACTTGTCTCAGCATGAGGGCTTGTGCTTCCGCGAGCTCGGACGGCGTCAAGGAGACGGCGTTGCTGACGAGCACACGGGCCTTCATGCTCAACAGTTCTCTTGCCTGCATCGACTCAAAGATTGAGGGTGTCAAATGGTTGGCGGCCAGCAATCGTTGGTATCGTTCAGGATCAAATTTACCGTTATTCTGGAATTCGGGAATTTGCATGATGGATTCGCGCAGCTCTTCATCGGCCACCGTCAAACCCATGTTATGTGCGGCGACCAACCACACCCGGTTCTCCACCAGTTGTTCGACCACATATTGCTTGATTGTTTCGTCCTTGAACTCTCCCGGCACCTTTTCCTTGTAAAATCGGTAGGTGTTTTCATACGCGCGCTTGAATTCATCCAATGAGACGGGGAGATCGCCGACGGTTGCGACGACCGAGCCGGATTGCTCCCCGAAGCCCCACCAACCCATACCCACGACGAACGTCACGGCGATAAATCCGATCGTGATCGCCAGAAACCATGGATATTTTTCGTTTGCGAACCGCAAGATTTTGATCATGGACCCGGATCCCTCGCGCGAAGTGAAATAGTCGCGGATTGTACCCAGCCTCACCTGCCGAAGGCAAGTTTTTCAGTGTCCGTAGGCCTCGTCGTGGTCGCGTCAAAGAATGGTGATTCGTTTGTGCTAGGTCTTGGTCTTTGTTATACTTTGCCCCTAATTACGAGGAGATCCTTGGCGGAGCAGGTGGCGTTCCATCCATTGGGTGCAGGGATCTACCCCAAGGCGACGGTTCTCAATCGATTCATCGCGAAGCTCATTGACTTCTTTCTTGCGGCGGCGGCGGCCGAAGTCATTGTGCCTGTCGGGTTGCTCGCGGGAGTCGCCTATCTCTTCGTGGCCGATGGATTTGCGGGGGGTCGGAGCATCGGTAAGCGGCTGATCGGCCTTCAGACGGTTCTTCCCGATAGCCGTGAACCGGCGGGATTTCGAGAGTCCATCATTCGCAATATTCCGTTCGCGGCGGCGCAGTTATTGTTCGCCGTTCCTTATGTCGGCTGGGTGGCCTCGACGGTAATTGTCGCGTTTGAGGCGATCTTGATCATTGGAAACGAGCAGGGTCGACGGCTCGGTGATGAACTGGCGGGGACTCAGGTGTTGGATGCCGGCCGATTAGCGTTACCCGACTAGCAAAATCTTGATGAATATGCGCATGTGAGTCTGGCGTAGTGTTTTAGGATTCGGTCTGATGTGAAGGGAGAGTGATCGTGGGTTTTACGAGTGACGTGTTCGGCTGGTTCTCGAACGACCTGGCCATCGACCTGGGCACAGCCACGACGTTGGTGTACGTGCACGGGAAGGGCATCGTCTTGAACGAACCCTCCGTGGTTGCCGTCGAGAAAAAGACGGAAAAAGTTCTTGCTGTTGGTGCTGACGCGAAGAAGATGCTCGGCCGCACCCCGGGAAACATCGTGGCGGTACGCCCGATGAAGGAAGGCGTCATCGCGGATTTTGAAATGGCCGAACAGATGTTGAAGCGGTTCATTCAGAAAGCGCACAATCGCAGCGCCTTCGTCCGACCTCGCATCATCATCGGCGTGCCGTCCCGGATCACCCAGGTGGAGCAGCGAGCGGTGCGTGACTCGGCCGAACTGGCCGGCGCGAGGGAAGTATATCTGATCGAAGAACCGGTGGCGGCGGCGATCGGTGCGGGTCTCCCCATCACCGAACCTTCCGGGAACATGGTGGTGGACGTGGGTGGAGGTACGACGGACATCGCGGTCATTTCGCTGGGCGGCATCGTCTACAGCGAGTCAGTGAAAGTCGCCGGTGACCGGATGGACGACTCGATCATGAACTACATTAAGAAGAAGTATAACCTCCTCATCGGCGAACATATGGCGGAACGGATTAAGTTCGAAATCGGCTCCGCCTACCCGTTCGAGGAGCGCAAAACGATGATGATTAAAGGGCGCGACCTGATTTCCGGCATTCCGCGCACATTGGTGGTGGACGATGCGGAAATCAGAGAGGCGTTGCAGGAGCCGATCGGAACGATCGTCAATGCGATCAAGGTGGCGCTGGAGAACACCCCGCCTGAGTTGGCGGGCGACATCATCGACCGTGGCATCGTGCTGACCGGCGGTGGCTCTCTGCTCAAGGGCATGGATACCCGCTTCCGGGAAGAAACGAATCTGCCGATCATTACCGTCGACGATCCCCTGACTTCCGTCGTATTGGGAGTGGGCAAGATCCTCGATGAGTTGGATCTATTGGCCAAGGTCGCAGTCATGTCTCAAGCGAATACCTTCCGGTAAAGGCTCCATCCCGGTACATGTGGATGGTCAACGTGCGGTCTCCCTACGGTGCTAGGCGTCTGGCGCTAGGATTGTTTGCTCTCCTCCTGGCAGCTCTCTTCCTCTTTCCCGGACAAAGTCAGGGGCTTCTCGAATACCTGGACGGGCCGGTTGGGCAACTCGTTCGCCTGCCTCTTGAAGCAGTGTCTTCTCTGGATCAGGGCATTTCGGCGATGTGGCAACAGTACGTTTCACTTCAAAATGTGGCTGACGACAATCGCCGATTGCGGCAGGAGATGGATTGGCTGCGGGGTGAAAACCATCAATTGCGGGAGGCGGCTGCCGCAACCCAGCGGCTCACGGTTCTGCTTCAGTTTAAAGAACAGGCAGCACCCGCCATGGTCGCTGCCCAGGTGATTGGTCGTGATTCCAGCAACCGCTACCGATCGCTGATTCTGAACAAGGGAGAAAGCGATGGCATCCAGAAAGACATGGGAGTGGTGACACCTTCCGGTGTCGTGGGGCGGGTCGTGAAGACGACGGGTGCCACGTCGGTCGTCTTACTTGTCACCGATCCCAACAATGCCATCGCCGGACTGATTCAGCGCACAAGAGATGAAGGCATCGTTGAAGGAACGCCGCAAGGACGGGCCAAGCTGAAATACATCCCCATGTTGTCGTCGGTGAAGGAAGGAGATCAGGTCGTCACCTCCGGCTTGGTCGGAGGCTTTCCACGCGGGTTGGCGATCGGGACGATTACCGCGATTGATCGGGAAGAAGGCGCACTGTTTCAGACGGCCGAACTCGCCCCGGAAGTCGACGTTAGTCATTTGGAGGAAGTGTTGGTGATTCAAACGCCACACCGCGAGTCCGCGGATGCTGTCCTCAAGCCGGAAGGCGGAACCAAGCGGCAACCATGAAGCTCTTACTCTACACGGTGTTGATCGTGTTCCTCGTGCCACTCCAGGCGACCTTGCTTCCTCACCTGGCCATCTGGGACGTCAGGCCTGATCTCGGTCTTGTCGTCGCGGCCTTAATCGGAGTATTAGCCGGCGAATTGGATGGATTGCTCGTGGGTGTGGCCATTGGGTGGGTGTTGAATTTGTATTCTGCCGGCGATCTCTGGTTGAATCTGCTCACGACAGGGGGCGCCGGCTTGTTTGCAGGGCTCTTGGCAAGACACGTAGCTGAGGTGACTCCGACGGTGCTTTCAGTGGCTGTGTTGGTCTTGTCGCTGGCTGGAGGCCTCGTCGCCGTCCTCGGCATGAAGCATGAGACGATGTCCGATACCTGGTGGATGTTGCAGGCAGTCGTCGTTCCCCAAGCCTGCTTTGATGCGGCCTTGGGCGCCGCGCTTCTGTGGTTGTTTGGGCAGCGATTCGTGATGCAACGGTTTGGAGTCGTGGACCGGTACTCGTAAGGACGCGAAAAACAGAGCCATGTCGACCTCCAGGTTATACGACAGCGAATTGGGCGAATTGCAGCGGCGTTTAGTAGTGCTACGCGTAGGGCTTCTGCTGGTCGTGGCTTTATTGGCATTGCGCTTGTGGCATTTGCAGATCCGGGAAGGGCCGTACTATCGCGACCTCTCAGAAAACAACCGCACGCGTTCCGTGATTCTGGAGCCTGCGAGAGGGCTGATCTATGACCGCAACGGCGTCTTGCTGGCGAACAACGTGCCGAGCTTTAGTCTGTATGTGTCGCTGGAAGACGTCAAAGACCGAGAAGCGCTGATTGAGCAGTTGAGCGAGTTGATCGGCATTGACGCGGAACTCGTTCGAAAAAAACTGGCGGTGCGCGGCGCCAAGCAACTGCCTCGCAAGATCAAGGACCGGCTGACGCTCAAGGAAGCGACGTTGATCGAATCCCATCGGCTCGACCTGCCCGGTGTGATGGTCCAAGTCGAATCCCGCCGGAATTACCTGGGCGGCGTGGCGGCGTCACACGTGTTGGGGTATGTCGGGGAAGTGTCAGCCGAACAGTTGGACAAGCCGGAATTTGCCGAACTGCATCAGGGCAGCATCGTCGGACAGTATGGCGTCGAAAAATTCTTCGACCAGAACGTGCGGGGCATGGCAGGCCAGAAGAGCATTGAGGTCGATGCGTTGGGTCACGAGAAGCGAACGGTACAGGTGGAGCAACCTCATGCGGGCGACGATCTGTATCTCACGATTGACGCGCGCCTGCAAAAAGTCGCGGAGGATCTGCTGGGACAAGAATCCGGAGCCATTGTCGCATTGGACCCGACGAAGGGGGACATCCTGGCGATGGCGAGCCGGCCGGCCTTCGATCCTAATGTGCTGTCGCGCGAGTTGACCCCGAAGCAATGGGTTGAGATCGTCCAGGACGAGGGCAGGCCCTTGAACAACAGAGCGTCACAAGGCCAATATCCTCCCGGTTCAACGTTCAAGGTGATGATGGCGGCTGCCGCCCTCGAATCCAAGACGGTGACACCCGCGTCAACCGTTTTCTGCAATGGAGGGTATCAGTTCGGCCGACGGGTCTACCACGACTGGAAAGCGACAGGACACGGCTCGGTCGACCTGCGCAAAGCCCTCATCCATTCGTGCGACGTTTACTTTTACACTGTCGGGCAACGCATGGGCATCGATACCATGGCTTCGTTTGCCCATCAGTTCGGTCTCGGAGAAGAGACCGGTGTCGAGTTGCCGTCCGAACGCATTGGCATCGTACCCTCGACAGAATGGAAGCAGAGGGTAAAGCGTGAGCCGTGGCTTCCTGGTGAAACGATTTCGGCGGCGATCGGGCAGGGGTACGTCACAGTGACGCCGCTGCAGATGGCGAGCTTGATCGGCACGGTAGCCAATGACGGCGTGACCTATCGTCCTCGCTTGGTCCGCGCGATCATGGATCGTACGACAGGACAGTTGCAAGAACTTGCGCCGGTACCGAAAACCAAATTGAATGTGAAGCCGGAGACGCTAAAGCTGATCCGCGAAGCCCTCGCGGGAGTCGTGACCGAAGGAACCGGCGGAAGAGCCAAGTCTTCGATCGTCACCATTGGGGGAAAGACCGGCACCGCGCAGACGGCTGCTCTTCGCACGGGCCCTGAAAAAGACATCCCTAAAAAGTTTCGTGACCACGCCTGGTTCGTGGCCTTTGCCCCAGTCGACAATCCAAAAATTGCCGTTGCAGTATTAGCCGAGCACATGGGACACGGCGGTTCCGCCGCCGCCCCGCTCGCCAAAGAAGTCATTGAGACCTTCGTCAAGGTATCCGCGAAATCCGGCGGTACAGCCGATGTGTCCCTGACCCAGTCCCAAGCAGCTCATGCAGGCGTCCGATGATTGACCGGATGATGGACCGGCGTGGATTGGACAACTTCGATCTGCGCTTTCTCGGCCTGATTGGTGCCATCCTCGGACTTGGGGTGCTTTCCATCTACAGCGTGACACATGATCAGGGCGGCCCCGGATTGCCGTTTTTTGCCAAGCAGATGGTGTGGATACTGTTGGGGGCCGTGGCGTTTTTAGTGATGCTGATCTGGGACTATCACCGCATTGCACGATTAGCGTATCCTGCCTATGCGATCATCTTGATCCTGTTGGCGGTCGTCCTCTTCGAAGGAAAGACAAGCCGGGGAGCGCAGCGATGGATCCCTATCGGGCCGTTTGCCTTCCAGCCCTCAGAGTTTGCAAAGCTGGTGCTGATCCTGGTCATGGCGCATTATTACTCGAAGGCGCCTCGAGTCGGCTGGCTGCAACGGGTGGTGATTCCGGGCGCGTTGATGCTCCCGGGACTGTTGCTCATTTTGAAGCAACCCGACCTCGGCAGCGGATTGAGTTTCATGGCGGTGTATGCCGCGATGCTGCTCATGGTGGGGATGCGGTCTCAGGCGTTGGGCGTCATCCTCCTATTTTCGCTCATGCTCTTTCCGTTTGCCTGGGAAGTCATGTGGGGTTCCTTGCATGATTATCAGCGGCAGCGCATCATGGCGTTCGTCGATCCAAACTATGACCCGGGGGGCAAAGGGTATCACGCGTTGCAGTCACGGATTGCGATCGGCGCCGGAGAATTAACGGGCAAGGGCTTGTACGGCGGCACTCAAAGCCAGTTGAAATTTTTACCTGAAGGGCACACGGATTTCGTGTTTTCGGTTTTCGCGGAAGAGTGGGGGTTTCTCGGCGTGCTGGTCCTTTTGTTGCTGTTCGTCGCATTGATCTGGCTATCGCTCGAAATTGCGACGCGCGCGAAGGATGAATTGGGTGCCCTCTTGGCGGTGGGCGTCATCTCGATGCTGTGTTTTTGCGTCGTGGTGAATATCGGCATGACCGCGGGCATGTTCCCGATCGTCGGCATTCCCCTTCCGCTCATGAGTTACGGCGGCAGCGCGACCATCATGACGATGGCCTCGCTCGGGTTGTTGCTGAACGTGAAACGGCGGCGATTGAGTTTGTTTTATTGAGCTGATGGCGGGCCGTCATGACGGGCCGCCTGTGCTACATGTGTGCGGGCCGTCAGATCGGCGAGAAGGAGTGCATCGGAACCTGGGGAAGCCCGCGTTCCACCTCGCGCCGCTTCAACGGATCCGCTGAACGGAAGGAGTCAGTATGGGCGTGGAAATTGCGATAACCGTCGCACGGGAGGAAACCCGTGTGGCGGTGTTGGACAACGGCGTGGTCACCGATCTTTTCGGGGACCGGGCAAAGTACAAGGACTTCGTCGGTAACATCTACAAAGGAAAGGTGGCCAAGGTCCTGCCAGGCATGCAGGCGGCCTTCGTGGACATCGGTCTGGAGAAGGCCGCGTTCATGCACGTTTCCGACTTGTCCCTGGATGCAGAACCCAGCGATACGCTGTTGGATTCGGATGAAGACGATAAAGATGGGGACGACATGCGTCCTCGTCGGGAAAGCAGCAAGCCCATCGAGCAATTGCTCACAGAAGGGCAGGAGCTGATGGTGCAAATATCGAAGGGGCCGATCGGAACCAAAGGTCCTCGTGTGACGACCTACGTGTCCTTGCCGGGACGCTACTTGGTGTTCATGCCAAACGTGGAACATATCGGCGTCTCCCGCAGAATCGCTCGGGACGAAGAGCGTGCGCGCTTGAAGGACATCATGAAGCGGGTCCGCCATCCCGGCTGCGGGTACATCGTGCGGACGGTCAGCGAGGGGGTCAAGGAGGAGGAACTGCGATCGGACGTCGATTTCCTGCACGTGCTCTGGCAGGATATCAAGACGAAGCGCGATCAATTGGCGGCTCCGGCGCTTTTGCATACGGATCTGAGTCTGAGCTTCCGGGTCGTCCGTGATTTATTCGGCAAGAAAGTCGAGCGCCTGTGGATCGATTCCCGCCAGGAGTACGACGCCGTCCGCGATTTCGTCCAGCGGTTTTCGCCCGAGCAGACCTCGCGCATCCACTTTTACGACAAGGACGAGAGCCTCTTCGATCACCTGGGTGTCGAACAGGAAATGGCGAGGGCACTGAGTCGAAAGGTGTGGTTGAAGTCGGGCGGATACTTGGTGATCGATCACACGGAGGCCATGACGGTGATCGACGTGAACACGGGCCGCTTCGTCGGCAAGCGCGATCAGGAAGAAACGATTCTCCGTAACAATTTGGAAGCGGCGAAGGAAGTGGCCTACCAGGTAAAGTTGCGGGGAATCGGCGGGATCATCATCGTCGACTTCATCGATATGGAGCGGGAAAAGAACCGGGACAAGGTGTACCATGCCCTGATGGATGCAATGGCATCCGACAAAGCTCGGACTCGGATTTCCCGCATTTCAGACCTGGGACTGATCGAAATCTCCCGCGAACGTGTGCGGGAGGATCTGCTGCGCTCGCTCTCAGAGCCGTGCCGGTACTGCGAAGGCCGCGGGTACACAAAGTCACCGACGACCGTGGCGTACGAAATCTTCCGCGAGATTCGAAAGATTGGCAGTGGCGCCGAGCAACAGCGGATTGTTGTCGGCGCGCATCCCTCCGTGGCAGGTCTGCTCCAGGACGAGGAACGGCAGGGCCTTGAAGCGCTCGAGCGGGAGTGCGCTGCCAAAGTCCTCGTCATGCCTGATGAACAATTGCATTTAGAGCAGTACGATCTCGTGGTCATGTAGCAGCGAACTCCCCGGCCGGACGGTATCCGGCCGTCGAGTCCCAGCACACTGAGGCTACGTGCAATCTCTCGCCGTTTCAAAAACGGGTTCCCTCGAAGCCTGGATGAGGCTTCGCACGCTCGAAGGAATAGGTGATCATACACTGCTCGCTCTCGTGCGGGAGTGGCACAGTCCGGATGCGGTTCTCGGTGCACCGGCGGATGAGCTGGTGCAGAGGGGTTGCAGTCCACGATTGGCCGATATAATCAGGAGAGGACCGGATCGTGAAGCGTGCCGGCGTATCGCACGGGAACTTGATGCCATCGAGCGGAAGCACATCAGCGTGCGGACGATTCTGGATTCCGCCTATCCGTCGCGCCTCCGGACGATTGCAGATCCGCCTCCGCTCCTGTACGTCTCGGGCTCGCTTGAGGAATCTGACCAACTGGCCGTTGCAGTCGTTGGCGCCAGGCGCGCGACGCCGGCTGGACAGGTCATCACCGAGCAGTTGGCACACGAATTGGCAGCCGCGGGGGTCACCATCGTCAGCGGCTTGGCGCGCGGAGTTGATGCCGCTGCGCATCGAGGTGCCCTGACGGCCGGCGGCCGCACCGTCGCGGTGCTCGGTTGCGGAATCGGAAGAACGTATCCCGCCGAACACGAACGGCTCCGTCATGAGATCGAAGAGCGAGGAGCCGTCGTTTCGGAATTACCGCTCGATGCTCCGCCGCATAGCGGTCATTTTCCGAGGCGGAATCGCATCATCAGCGGGCTGTCGCTTGGCGTTATTGTGACGGAAGCTGCCATCGACAGCGGATCGTTGATTACCGCGCGCCTCGCGGCCGAACAGGGACGCGAAGTGTTCGCCGTTCCAGGATTCGTGAGAGCCGAAACCAGTCGCGGCACACATGCCTTGATCAAGGAGGGCGCCGCATTGATCGAGGAGGGACAAGATGTGATCGACGCCATCGCACCCCAACTTGAACCGGCGACTCGCGCTCGATTGTCCGCGCCTCGAAAGAAGGCAGTCGGCGAAGATTTTGGAAATCACGAACGGCTAGTGTATGATGCACTCTCATACGATCCGCTGACGGTGGACCATCTCTATGAGCAAACCGGGTTGCCCGTGGCCGCCGTGATAGCATCACTCCTGTCACTTGAGCTCCAACGGCGCGTGCGTCAACTACCTGGACAGCGGTATATCAAGGCGTAGACCGTCCATTGTCCAGCGGCCTGGTTGCACTCATCTGCTATATTTGGTACGGATGATAGAGGGAACGGTTGTGAATCTGGAGTCGACATGGCGAAATCGCTGATCATCGTAGAATCTCCCACGAAAGCAAAAACGATTACTAAATATTTGGGTCGAGGCTACACCGTCATGGCGTCGGTGGGGCATATTAAAGATCTGCCCACCAGCAAGCTCGGTGTCGATCTTGAACACAATTTTAAGCCGCAGTACGTCACGATCAAGGGAAAGTCGAAGGTGCTGGCTGATATCAAGAAGAAGGCCGAGGAAGCCGACAAAATTTTTCTGGCACCTGACCCGGATCGAGAAGGAGAAGCCATCGCCTGGCACCTCTCTGAGGAGCTGCGCGGCAAGTCCAAGAAAAAGAGCGATGGGAGAGTCTTTCGGGTTCTCTTTAACGAGATTACGGAGCGGGCAATCAAGCAGGCCCTGCAGTCTCCGGGCCAGATCGACATGAAGCTGGTGAACGCACAGCAGGCTCGTCGTGTTCTTGACCGGATTGTGGGTTACCAAGGCAGCCAGTTGCTGTGGAACAAGGTCCGCCGAGGTCTCTCAATGGGCCGTGTCCAATCCGTGGCCGTCCGGCTGATGTGCGAGCGGGAGGCCGAGCGCGAAGCGTTTCGTGCGGAAGAGTATTGGTCGATCATCGTGCTGCTCGCGGGATCCAACCCCCCGCCGTTCGAAGCCAAGCTCCATAGTATCAATGGAGAAGAAGCGTCCATCGGAAATGCCGACCAGGCCGGCGAAATCGTGTCGGCGATCGAAGGCAAAGCGTTTGCGGTCACGTCCATCGAGCGGAAGGAAAAGAAACGAAATCCCGTTGCCCCCTTCATCACGAGCCGGTTGCAACAGGAGGCGGCCCGGAAACTGCATTTTACGCCCAAAAAGACGATGACTCTTGCGCAGCAACTCTACGAAGGAGTGGAAATTGGGAGCTATGGATCTACCGTTCTCATCACCTATATGAGAACGGACTCGCCGAGAATCTCACAGGAGGCGACGGCTGACGCCCGGCAGGTGATTCAGGAGCGGTTCGGCGCCGAATACCTTCCCGATGTGCCGAATGTTTATAAGACGTCGAAGGCGGCACAGGAGGCTCATGAAGCGATCAGGCCGACCTCGGCCGCGCGCGATCCGGAATCGATCCGGCCCTATCTGGAACAGGATCAATACAATCTGTACAAGCTGATTTGGAACCGCTTCATTGCTTCTCAGATGGTCCCGGCCATTTTAGACGTGACACGCGTCGAATCGACACCTCTCGAGACATCCGCCCGTTACGTCTTCCGTTCGAGCGGGACAATCGTGAAGTTTCCCGGCCATACGATTGTCTATATGGAGGGAGTCGACAAGGAATTGGTTACACAGAAGCCCAAGCAGGAGGAAGAGGCAGAGGATACAGCGGAGCGCCAACTTCCTGAGCTGACGGAGGGCGAACGTCTGCGTTTGGTCGAGCAGGCCGAGCAGACCATTCCCGGGGTGACGTCAAAGCAGCACTTCACCCAGCCGCCCCCGCGCTACAACGAGGCACTGCTGATCAAGGAACTGGAAGAAAAAGGCATTGGAAGGCCTTCGACCTATGCCGCCATCATTTCCACCATCCAGGAACGCAAGTACGTCGAAAAAGTCGATGGGCGGTTTCTTCCCACTGAAACCGGCCGTACCGTCAACGATTTCCTGTTGAAGGGGTTTCCAGATGTTGTGAATGTCGACTTCACCTCGCAGTTGGAAGCGGAACTCGATGAAGTTGAAGAGGGCAACAAACCCTGGGTCGATGCCGTTCGCGATTTTTACGATCCGTTCACGGCGGACTTGGAGAAGGCCAAGAACATTCCCGGGCCGAAGGATACGGTCGAGCCCCCGACGGACATTCCCTGCGAGAAATGCGGCCGGATGATGGAAATCAAGTGGGGGCGGAACGGCAAGTTCCTGGCCTGTCCCGGCTACAAGGAGGATCCGCCCTGTAAGAACACCCAGAACTTCGAGAAACTGCCTGACGGCACGATTAAGATCATTCCGAAGCAGGAACTCACCACAGACCAGGTCTGCGAGAAATGCGGCAGTCCGATGTTGGTCAAGACCGGACGCTTCGGCAAGTTCATCGCCTGCTCCGCGTACCCCGAGTGCAAAACGACCAAGCCGCTTGCGTTGGGCGTGAAATGTCCACAGCCTGGCTGCGGTGGTGATCTGGTTCAGAAGCGCACGCGAAAAGGTCGGTCGTTTTTTGCGTGCAGCAAGTATCCGGCCTGCGAATATGCCTTGTGGGATCGTCCGATCCCCAAGGCCTGCCCAACCTGTAGCGCGCCGTTTCTCATCGAAAAAGTGAGCAAGCAAGCCGGCCGCAGCGTGCAGTGTCGTAACGAAGACTGTGGTTACCGCGAAGCAGGATAAGCGCCTCTCCGCATGCTCTCCTTTTCCGTCTCATTCCTCCTGACTCGTTGATCAAGCAGCGGATTTTCGTTCCGTTATCTCTTCACTTGTCGAGATTGAGAATACGTGTCGCCGACACTGAGAGATGAAATCAAAATGCGTCGGCATGTGAGTTGACGAGCGCTGTCAGTCCTGATGATAATGAATCACGTGCCTGTGCAAAATTCTGACTCGTTGGTGAAGGGAGGGCAGTTATGAAGGCAAAGGAAGGAGTGGTGGATCTTCTCAATAAGATTCTCACGGCCGATCTCACGGCCATCAATCAGTATTTCGTCCATGGCAAGATGTGCGAAAATTGGGGCTATGAACGCCTCTATCATAAGGTGCGTGAGCGCAGCATCGACGAAATGAAGGACGCGGACGAATTGATCGGACACATTCTTTACCTGGAAGGCCTGCCGAACGTCCAGCGAATGAATACCGTTCACGTCGGAGAGACCGTGCCCGAGCAGCTCAAACTTGATCTGAAGGCCGAACAGGAAATGTTGGCACTGCTGAACGATGGCGTCGTCCACTGTGCGAAAGTCATGGACTTCACCACGCGCCACATGCTGGAAGACATGGCCAAAGATGTCGATGAGCACATTGACTGGATCGAAACACAGATGGAAACGATCAAGCAGATCGGGTTGGAAAACTATCTTGCCGAGCAGATCAAGAAAGAATCCTAACGACGAGGGCGGGAGGCCCCAGGAGGAAGCAGGTCTCCCGCCGGTGGAGCAGGGCAATCGTCTCCCGCTCCCATGTCTCGCCGATCTCCCTATTGATAGTCCTCGTTCAACGCTTTGAGAAACTTCACCAACGGCATCGCGTCAGCCGCTGCGAGCGCAATACCTCGCAGCTCGGGAGCCCCGTTCCTCAGCGTTCCAGCGCGTGCAAGTGTCGACATCTCTGTGTAAAAGGTCATGATCTCGTCAAGCGTAGTGAATTGGCCATTGTGCATATAGGGGGCGGAGTGATCCAGGTCACGTAGCCCTGGAGTTTTGAATCTGGCGATGGCGCGGTCCAAGAGGACGGTATCGGACAGGGGGCATGGCTGTTGGTCGTCGCAGAGGATGGCCCGGATCTTCATTTGGGCGGCCGGCATGTCAGGGTTGGAGAAGACGTTCCAGACTCCCAAATCCGTCAGGGTGGTGCCATCAGACGGAATGGAACGGAACCGTTCACTGGCTGTTGGATGTGCCTCACTTGCAGGCAGATCATTGGCCGTCCTCGTCCCCAACGTGGGGATAGACAAAGCAGAGAATGCCCCCTGGCCATGACTTGGTAAGCCGTCGAATTCTTTCTGTGTCGTTCCAGTATTGTGCAACTTGAAATCCGTGAAGTTCGGGGCCTGATGACAGGCGATACAATTGCCGATCTTTCCCGCTGCTAGTTCCGCCGGCGAAGCGACCGGTGCCGCCGGTTCCGCTAGAAATATCTTCAGCCCCGCTAATTCATTCGGACCAAATTCAAATGGCTGAGAGTGAAACTGGAATTGACCGTCTGATCGGTTCGGATTCGAAGTCACAAACTGGGGACTCGCCAGATTGTTGAGCTGCGTTCGCAGGCGCCGGGTGTAGTCAAGCGGGGTCTCATTCAGATCAGGTTGCTGGGGAAGGTTGTTCAACTCCAGGAATACGTCGAAAGGGGAACGAATCAGGGCGCCGCTATCCTCCGTTTGCGAAAAGAGGAGGCCGTTCACGTACGCGGAGACGACCTTGACGACCGCATCGAAGATTTCTTGGTCCGACGCGGACCCGACGAATGCACGGAATTCTGGCGGTAAGCGCGATTCATCGGGGATCGACGGATTGTTACCGGTGAAAAGAATACGATAGGAAAGCCCTTCGAACTGACCGGATGGATCGAATGACCCGTCGTCGCCCCGTACGACCCTGGCGATGTGGGCGATCGCTTGGGCTCGCTCACCGGGAAGCCAGCCGAAATTGCGTCCGGTAAAGGTTCCCGCGACGAGTTCCTCGATGGAGTTGAATTCTGCATCAAAATGCAGAAGCATGCCGCCCGGGCGATCGAGAGTCGCGTTGACCAGCGGAGGCGAATTGCGCGGTGCATGTGTCTTGCCGTCGGCGCGGGCCGGTATTGGACTCCGCTTGGCAAAGTCAGTATAGCTCCGCATGCTGCCTCCTGGAGCCGTCAACAAGTCGTCGACGAAGTGACAGGAGCGGCAGTTCATCGACATCCCTTTGAACGGCGCTTCCGCAGTAATCGGAGTTCCTAAGGTTTCCACTGAATCGACAACGGCATCACCGGCGTTGGGGTCGTTGACGTCTCCGCCGGCGTCCAAAAATGCTTGAAACGCTTGGGCAAAACGGGTTTCCATGAACAACCGTTCTCCGACAGCCTGCTCCGCCCCCTGTGTCCCGGTTACTTGAGCCGTAGGCGGCGCTGATGAACCGCCACCGGAGCAGGCTGCCACGAAAGTGAGGAGGAGAAGTCCTATCGGAGAAGTGGGCACTAAGAATCGCACGCTCAGGCGTTTCATCATGACTCCCTCTTAGACGGTCAGACTACAGGACTGATGCGGGTGTTCAGACGGTCTGCTCTCGTGGCTGTAGGCGAGCGGACATAAATCGACCAATTGGGCATCGAATTGCGTGCCCGAGGCGGATCGAATGATGCGATAGGCCGCCTCATCACGCATCTTGTGATCATCTGCGTCGACCACTTCAATGGCGTCGAATGCGTCCGCAATGGCAAGGACTCTCGCCTCAATCGGAATGGTGGTTCCCCGCATACCATAGGGGTACCCCGACCCATCCCATCGTTCATGGTGGTGCGCAATAATGACCGAGGCCTGTCGGAGAAATCGGTAGGGGTCAAGCCATTGAGCACCCAATCGGGGGTGCGATTGGCGGGCAGCATAGGAATGGAAATCCAGGTATCCGGCAGGCGAGACGAGATTGCTGGGCAAGGCCAATAGACCAATATCGTGGAGCAGTGCGGCCAGCGTTAAATGGTGCAGGGTCTCACTGTCGAATCCAGCCGTCAGGCCAAGTCTTTGTGCAAGGTATGCAGTTCGCTGTCCATGTCCGCGTTGCCAGGGCAGAGCTTCATCCAAGAGGCGTGCCGCTCGTCGCACGCACGTTTGTTCAAGGCTCTGCTGGGAGGCGGATGGGGGAACACTGTCACACTCTGCTAATATCCTGAAAATTTCCAGAGCCGTAGGATGTATCATGACTGCCTCGGGTAGCCGCTTTTGCGGTACCGCACAAAAAGCCTGTAGGTGATCCCTGACACTTTCAGCGGCCGCGTGAAGCCTTCGAAGCGATTCACGCAGGACGACTAGAAATATGTTGCGGCTGAGATGACGAATGCGCTGTCATGAATGCGCTGACCGGAGTTGGGATTAAAAGATTTCGGCAGATATTGATAACTGATCTTAAATACGGCATCTTCGACCGGCCGATAGTTCAAGCCGAACGAGACTTGCTCCAGGTCGCCTTGGTTTTCCCCTTTGTTATCCATGTTGAGATTGACCCGGTCGTACCGAATGACGGCCGTGAAGGTTGACCCTTCTCCGAATCGTTTCGGTGACCAGTTGGCCAGGAACGCAGGCATGAAATGATAGTTGGCTTGGATGTAGTACCCTTGCATTCGCTGGGGTGGAGCGGCCAACGGGTTAAACGTATTGACTCCCGTGAGTAAGGAGCCAGGACTGGAACCGAAACCATTTCCAGGAATCGCCCGGGAGTTACCGCGAGCATAGGACCAGGCTGCTTCACCGATCAGTTCAAACGGACCTCTTTGAAGTGTCCAGTCAATCGCGGTGATACTTAACGGGTTATAGCTCGATGGTGATGAATTGCCAAAATAGCCCGATCCGGCAACTTCCACGCCGAGCATCGGACTGAAGGCCAGACGACCTGAGACAGCCTTTCCGTTATTAATGTCAAGACCGTCAGCGCTCTGTTCACATTTCCGTTGGCGAGAATCCTTTGTTCCGGTTTCCTCATTGATTCGTGGCGAGCCATCACTGTTATACCCACAGGGGCCCGTAGTGAAATAAAGCTCATAATCCAATTTACTGGTTCGGCCCGGATAGAACGTACCGTAGAATCCTGCGCCGGTTTCTGACATGGTTGATGGGATGACGAACTGGCTGACAAGCGGGCGATCAGTTAAGTCGTTCAAGGGGGAGTCGTGCAACAGATTGAACTTGCCGATTGGAATGAGCAGAATTCCTGCCCGAATATTAAAGGGTTCATTCACCAGGTAGTCGAGGTGAGCGAACTCCAAACTAATTTCGATTTCACCGGCCCCTCTGATCCCATGTTCGATCTCGAGTTCTGATGCGAACTTTAGATGCTCCGTGATGTCGGCATAAATGAACGGCACGAATCGCTGCTGGTCGAATCCGTTCGTCGTACCCTGTCCGCCCCGTATACTGTTATAGTCTCCCGTTTCGAGGACGCCATTACGGTGACTCCGGTATTGAATGTCCATATAGCCGCCCACAATAGCCTTGGGCGCAGCAACAAACGGCTTAGCGTAGACCAAACGGCCTGATCCGGTCGATCCAAACCCCAATGGAACTTTTTCTTCTCCCTTCCGTTCGACTCGGACATCGGTCATCGGCCCGGTGGCCATCGGATACTGACTCCCGGCGGGACCTTCAATTTGTTCCATCCTCCGTTCCGCGGGGCTTTCGCGGCGTTCGCGTTCCTGATACGTCCGTAATTCCTCTTTATACTGGCGCACGTCTTCTTCAAGTTTCTTCATTCGTTGTTCCATTGCAGGGTCTTCTGCCCAGGCTCCAAGGGGCCATGCGGCTAACAACAAGCTCAGGGTCATGAGCAAGGATCGAGTTTTCATGGATGTCTCCTATGATGCTGACTCGGGGTTCGTCTCTGTTGCGTAAGTAATTGCCAAAAAAAAGCCACAAATCACTATGTGTGATTTGTGGCTCTGGGCTGAATAACCTCTGGCCGAACCAGATTGTGCGAACGTTAGCGCGACGAGGTGGTGTTGTCCGGTCGTTTCCCCGCCATCAACGGTTGCTGCAAGATCCACATTTCATACAAGGGAATTGCCCACATCACGAGAAAACTCAGCATCATCAGCATGTCACCGGTCAGCATCGTCAGGACGAAGATCGGCGAGACATATGTGATCAGCCAGGGCGAGATCAGATCGAGCATAACGCCGCCGAAGCCGCCCCAGGTGACGAGAGCCTTGAGTCCATGGCTCGCGTTAGTGAGGTACGTGACATGGATAAGAATCATGAAAACGACGGGCATCGTGAACAGGTGGAAGTGCGTGACCTCAGCCAGTTCGCGGAAGGACATCGGCTCGCCGAACGTCGTATCCGAGCCTCGATAGTGGTCTGCGATGCCCGAAGGTGAAAGGCTCGTCATGCTGTGTGCCCAGAAGAAGGAAAAGCAAAAACCTGCTAACATCAACATCAAGAACAGCGTATACAACAGCCGGATATGACGATCCGAGTCTCTGAGTTTGAACCGTTGATTGAAATTGCGCATGCCGGGGACGCTCGGTCCTCGCCTCCATCAAGCAAAGCTAGTTTCCAAAAATCGAGCCGAAAAAGCCCTTCTCGGCTTTGCGCGATGCCACCGTGTCACTGCCTAGCCCTCGCGGTTTAAGATAAAACTCGTCGACGAGGACAAGGACACGCTTCACGCCGGCACTGATCGACCGGACGGACATAGTCGCTCCGGAGATGTTGATAATGTCCTTGTTGATCCGGATTGGGTCTGACACCGTTTTGCCTTCATATTGCGAGTTGAATCGTTTTTTCCCAACCTCGCTTCCTTTGGCTTCGCGAAAGACCAGAAGCTCCACATTCATGCAGCGGCCTTCAGCATCAACGCCGACCATGTAGGTCATGTGACGATGCTTGCCGATGGTATTGTGAAGCATGGCGTAGCCGTCCACCCTATCACCGGTTTCTCCGATATACACCTCGAAAGATTCTTCGGGAAATTTCCAGCCGATGCGTTCTTCGATCTGTTCCTTCTTTTCGTGACTCAGCCGAATCAGCTCGCGTCTGATGCGCTGTGATTTGGGCAACATGATCTTCACGGCTTCGTCTTCACTCATGAAGACTTCAGCATGCTCGAGCTCCGCCTCTGTTAGATAGCGGCGCAGCTCATTATCCCAGATCCGTTCGACCGCCCACGCAGAGAACGGGACACCTGCTACGAGCAAGACAGTCAGCGCCAGGGCTTTCAGGCCAATGTGCATCCTCGTTCCTTCAGTTTGGCGTCCAGGCGGTGGTCAATATCGGCGAGAACCTCCTTGGAAGGATCTGCATCGGCCCACCCAAACATACGAGAGCCGCCACGAAAGGCCCATCGTTGGCGCTCTTCCGAAAAGTTCACGTTTGTCACATCCTTTAGGCGCTTCACCCTCATAAAAATACGTGACCGGTCCTTGCCCTCGGGCATTTCCCGCCGAAACGCCCCAAACGTCCGTCCTGGCATCGGAATCTCGAGCCAGGCCGTTTCGATGAGACCGTTCTCCTTTTGCTGCACTTTGATGGAACGGTCCTTCACGCTATCCACGGCGGCATCCCATACCTCGTCATAGGAGCAGACGGTATAACGGTCCTGAACACCGGCGAGGGATGAACAGCTGCTTAGGAGGATCCAGACTCCCAGGGACCAAATTGTGTGTCGGCGAATCGCCATCGGCACTCCATCCTGCTGTCCGTTGAGGACAGCAGGATCGATCATCTGCTGTTAGAAATAGGTTGCCGCCATGAACAGGAATCCATTGCCGTCGATCAGCGTTGTCTGGTTATTGCCCGGATTATTCACGAAATTGGTGATGCTCGTATTCTTCTGGGTATTGAACATATAGCTGAATTTGAAGACGGTATCCTCAATCGGTCTGAAGTTCAGTCCCAATGTCAGCCGCTCCAAATCACGCTGATTGCTGATCTGGCCGTTTGCCAGTCTGGTCTTGTTCCCGGTATCCGTGTCGACTGTTTCCCACCGGATGACCGCTGTAAAGGTAGAGGCCTCGGTGAAGTGTCCCGGCGCCCATTTTTTTAGAAATTCTGGCATGAAGTGGTAGTTTCCTTGGATGTAATAGCCGAACATTCCATCCGGACCTTGTGTGGCGGGGGTTGTGCCTTGGTTGCCCGTGATGCGTGACCACGCAGCTTCACCGATGATTTCGAATGGACCTCGTTGAAGTGTCCAGTCTATGGCATAGATTCCAATGTTGTTGTCTTGATTGTTCACTCCGGCGGCGTTTCTGTTGCTGTACTGCCCATAGAATGAGGATCCCGAGATTTCTACTCCTAGAAATGGACTGAACGCGACGCGTCCGACAACCCCTTTGTTATCATTGAGGTCCCGGGACACGCTGCCCCGACAGTTCCGGGTGCCGCTGAGATCGGTGATTGTACTGCCCTGTGCGTTACAACCCATTCCGTTGACAACGTAGAATTCGTAGTCAACCTTTGAAAGGCTGCTCGGGTACAAAGTTCCATAGATTCCGCCGCCTGCTTCAAACCAGGTGCTGGGAATCACAAGACGAGAGACCATGGGACGGTCAGGTAGGTCGTTCAATGGCGAATCGTGCAGGAGGTTGAACTTACCGATCGGCATCAACAACATGCCAGCGCGGAGGTTAATGGCTTCGTGTAGCAAATAGTCGAGTTGGGCAAATTCCAAGTTCATCGAACCAGCGTTGGTTCCATTGGCACCGGGGGAGTTTGGTGCGCCGCGCTCAAACTCGATTTCCGTTGCGAACTTTACGTGATCCGTCACGTCGGCATAGATGAACGGAACCATGCGTTCTTGGTTGAACGAGTTTCTACTGAGGTTGTCGAGTGTCGGACCGGTCAGAGCGCCGTACTTAATGTCCGCATAGCCACCGATGGTTGCTTTCGGTGCGGACAAAAATGGCTTTGCATAGATCAACTTTCCTGAACCGGTTGAACTGAAACCGAGAGGAACATTCTCTTCACCTTTTCGCTCAACCTTAATGTCGCTGATGGGACCAGTAGCCGTTGGATACTGAGTTGAAGGTTGGCCCGCTTTTTGCTCAGTGCCTCGTTCGCTAGCGCTGTCGCGCCGGTCATGTTCCTGCAATCGTTTAGTAACGGCTTCATCCACCATTCGTTGGATTTCCTCAGGAGTCATATCCACGGCCAACGCCGGCAGAGTATGCAGGCTGGCAACAATGCAAACGCCCAGGAACCACCGAGTCCTCATCCCAAACCTCCTCCATCGAAACATGGTGATGGGTTTGACTCGGGACGCGATGGTCTCTGGTCGAGTTGATAGAGATGACTGGAAAGTCGACAACCAATTGAAACTGTTTCATAGAGCTTTCTGAGACGCGGTCCATCCTTCAATAGCGTGGAACGGGATGATCACGATGCGTTTGCATCGTTTGCATTTCAATTCCAAGCCGTGGCCCCTGACTTTCGCGATCAATTGGCCACACTCGCAGCGGGTCTCGGCCGCTTCGGACATCGCTGGTGATGAAGAACGGGTCATCGCGAGACGGCTTCCTGATATTGAGAACAATTATTAAAATCGTCGGCAGTATAAGCGACGGGCTTTTGACTGTCAAGAGGGCTTTGCGCGCAGGTATTGGAACTGCTACTGCCTTGTGGCGCGGCAATGCCGTATAATCTCGCTTGATGGGAAAGCCGTCATTCCTCCCCTGGTTGTTGGCTTTAACTCTGTTTCTACCGGGGTGCACGACTGAACTCGCTGCCGTCCCTCAGGAGGGCACTGTCCAGTCGAATGTCGCTGTCGGGCGGGTCATCGCGGTCCTCACGGGAGAGCGGAGCAGGAAATATGAACCGGCTGTCAAAGCCTTTGAAGTCAGTAACCGCCTAACCAATGAGCGGTCTATGGTGGAGGTGGGCTCTGATAATGAGCGGTTCATTCTGACACTGCCACCGGGGGAGTATGAACTCATCCGCGTTCAAATCAATGAAGGCCCTTTCTTGTCCATCGCTCAGCTGGCCTCGAGGTTTTCGGTCGGCCCAGATTCGATCACCTATTTGGGAACCTGGCGATTCGGTGTTGACTCCCCAAAATACGGCCGTATGGTGTCCCTTTCCATTGTCAGTGACGAACCAGACCGCGCGGACATCGTCCAAACACTTGCTGCCATCGATCCATCGTTGGATAGGGAAGAGGTGACCACATCACTGCCAGATCCGCCCCAGCTGCAAACCCGACTGTTCGAAGTCATGCCATACCCGCGCGTTCCGCGCTATTTCCGTCGTCACTGGTGGTGAAAACCGTCCGCATGCCTTTCAAAGTCGCTATGGTTCTTGTCGGTTGCCTCTCGTTCGCAGCCCTGTCTTGTGTCAAAGGCGGCTCTCCCGGAACTCCACCGGTCGCAGTGAAGCGAACCCAGATGCACATGGGCACGTTGGTCTCCATCACCGCCGTCGGCCAGACACAGGCCGAGGCCAACGCCGCCGTCACTGCGGGGTTCGAGGAAGTGAAGCGGTTAGAACTCCTGCTGAGTACCTGGATCCCCGATAGCGAACTCTCGCGAGTCAACGCGGCCGCTGGCCGAAGCGCCGTGACCGTCAGTGCAGAAACGATGACGGTGGTGAGGAAATCGTTGCAAGTGGCTGAACTGACCGATGGGGCTTTCAACATCGCAATTGGTCCGGCAGTTGATGCGTGGAGTATCTCAACGGAACCTCGGCTCCCGACGGTTGAAGAATTAGACGCGTTGAAGCCGCTGGTGGATTTACAGTCTGTACACACAGACGTATGGGAGCGGTCGATTCATCTTCAGAAACCCGGCATGCGCATCGACGTGGGAGGCATCGGGAAAGGTTACGCCGCAGATCAAGCTGTATTGGTCATGAGAAAAGCAGGAGCCGTCGCCGGTGTCGTAGCGTTGTCAGGAGATATCAAGACCTTTGGTCGTTTGTCGGATGGAGAAGCATTTCCAGTCGGGATCAGGCATCCTAGAAAGGAAAACGAAATCTTGGCACAGGTCACCCTGCAAGATGAGGCCATTTCGACCGCCGGCGATTACGAACGGTTTTTTGAAAAAGACGGTGTTCGGTATCACCACATTCTCGATCCTCAAACGTTGCAGCCGGCTCGAGGCTGCCAAAGCGTGAGTGTGATTGCAAAGGAAGGGATATGGGCTGACGGGTTGGACACCGGCATCTTTGTGTTGGGAGCGAAGCGGGGGATGGAGTTAGTGGAACAGTTGGAGAATGTCGAAGCCATTATTGTTGATGATGTTGGACGCGTGCTCATCTCATCCGGTCTGCGAGATCGCGTTGTCCTTGCGTCTGATCATTGATCGAGGGAAGGACAGCTATGAAAAGACTGTGGTTGCTGTTGTCAGCATCGACACTCGTTGGGGGAATGCTCGCCTGTTCGGATGAAGGGCCATATTTCAAGAACAAGGTCAACGAGGTAATGATGGATCACATCGCGAAGCGCTATGGTTCGCCTCATAAGGTTGAGGAGCTTGAAGGAAACCAGACCAGATGGACATATTTCAAGCGAAGCAGCGGTACCGTCGGCTTCAGCGGCATTGCGAGAGAGGAGGCATGTCAGGCCTTCGCGTTAACCTTTGACAGACACAATATCTTGCGTGACTGGCAGCAGGTCAAGTGTTGAGAGAATCCGCACGATCACACTGCTACTCGAGTCGATAAGTCAACGGGATTTGCACGACTGACTGTAAAGCTTTCAAGGGACGAGGGTGGAAGGAGCGCAGCTTGGTCCAGAGTTGATGATCTGAGTTTTGGAGAATCCCGACGCCCTCGACCCTTCCATCACCGCGGATGACGCGTTCAACTTGCGCCTGTTAACGATGTCATAGGCGGACCACTTCGAGGCTCACGTGCTGGAAGCCGAGTCCGCGTACATCATCGACGACCGAGACAAATTTCTCCAGCAACGTTGTTTTATCCGCCCGCACGACCACCGCCGATGCCCGAGATTCTAGCCTCAGAGTGTCCGCTAAACCCTCTCCCGCAACGGGTCGGTCATTAACGAACACATGGCCTTCGGCATCCAGTGTGATCACGATTGGAGCGTCTTTATGGTCGCCGGCCTCTTTCGCTTTAGCCAAATTCACAGGGATTTGGCCCGTCGTGATGAACGTCGCGGTGGTCAGCACGATGACGAGCAGGACCAGCATCACATCAACGAGGGGGATCACGTTGATCTGGTCAAGCTCGCGATCAATGGATCACCTTATACTGAGCAACAAGCTCGGTTACTTTCCGGCGCAGTATGTTGTTCAACACGACACACGGGATTGCTACGAGCAGGCCCACCGCTGTCGCTTTGAGCGCGAGGCTTAACCCGATCATGATGGTACTGACGGCCATGGTGCCAGACGTGCCCATCGTGTGGAACGTGAGCATAATACCAAGGACCGTGCCGAGTAGACCGATATAGGGCGCGTTTGCAGCTACGGTGCCGATGACAACAAGCCGCTTGGTCAGGGCGATCTCCAAAGTCTGCTGCGAAGCAAATTGGGCAAGATCGAGGCGCCGATAGTACAGGAAGCGTTCAACTGCTATCGCCACCGACCAGACACTCAACGCCAGCAGCAGGCCGATGATGCCGTAGTCGACCGCATTGTTCAGGGCATCCATGAAGCGCTCCTTATCCCAGATCCTTCTTGAAAGATGGTTGACTCTGCCAGATGGGGAAAACCGGTGTCAACGTGCGGGTGCTACGCGCGAGCAGAGAGAGACTGCTTGAAGATCACGGTGTGGGAAGCCAAGACGCGCAATTCGACCGGGGTCCCTTCCTGATAGACGCTCGTCGAGCCTTGACTGCTGTGGACGATTTGCCCTGACGGCAGGCTGACAGCGTAAAGATTTTCAGATCCCCTGAATTGCCGGGAGAGGACGTGTGACGTGGCGCCTTTTGTTGGAACCAAGTGGATATCGTCAGGTCTGATCATCACGACGACCGCCGTGCCTTCTTCGCACTCGAGCGTATTACAAAAATCCCCCAACTCGGTCTGTACCATGCCGTTCATCACGGTGCCGGGAATGAAGTCAGCTTGCCCGACGAAATCGGCCACGAAGGGCGTTTGCGGCATGTGGTAAATGATCTCCGGCGTATCGAATTGTTCCAGTTTGCCCTCGTTGAGCACGGCGATGCGGTCGGCCATCGCAAAAGCTTCGTCATGGTCATGCGTCACCAATATCGTGGTTGTTTTCGTTCGGCGCAGGAGATCGTGCAGCTCCTGACGCATGCGCCCCGCCATATCGGGGTCCAAATTGCTGAAGGGTTCGTCAAGCAACAGGACGACGGGGTGTTGGACCAACGCCCTGGCAAGAGCCACGCGCTGCTGCTGGCCGCCGGACAATTCGTGCGGGTACCGGCGTTCGAACCCTTCCAGGCCGACCAGGCGTAACATATCCTGGACACGGACTTTTCGCTCACGCCGGCTGAGGTGACGCAGGCCGAACGCAATGTTATCCTGAACGCGCAAGTGCGGAAACAACGCATACTCCTGAAAGACCATTCCGACGCGTCGGTCTTCGGTCGGTGTCAGGTGATCGGGCGAAGACACCAGGTGCCCGGACAGGAAGATCTGCCCGGACCGGACCGGCTCGAACCCGGCGATGGCACGCAGGATAGTAGTCTTGCCGCAACCTGACGGACCCAATAGACAGAGGATTTCTCCTTCTTTGGCTGCGAATGCGATGTTCTGTACGGCTGGGCGCCCGGCGCCATAGTCACAAGAAATGCCGCGGAGTTCCAGCACCGACGAAACTGGCTGATACAGGTCGGCTTGCAGCATGGATTCTCTTGTTATGACATGCCGAGGCTTCACGTTGCAGCGTCCTTCTTTAAGCCGCGCGCCAATCTTTCGACAATAATAACAGCAAGGTCGGCAGTCCGAGGAGCACAATCAGCAGCGCCGACGGAGCCGCCAATTGATAGTACTCTTCGCTCGCCTCCATCCATACTCGAATGGCGAGCGTGTCGAATCCAACGGGCCGCAATAACAACGTCGCGGGGAGCTCTTTCATCGTTTGCAAGAACATAAGTACCCAGGCCACGACGAATCCACTTCGCATCAGCGGCAGCGTGACGCGTTGCCAAGTCTGGCGAACGCCGAGACCGAGCGTGCGGGCGACTTCTTCCAAATTGGGCGTGATCTGCTGCAGCGCTGGCTCGAGGGACTGCAGCGCGGCGGGGAGGAAGTGAATGATGTATGCCACGATGAGAACGATGACCGAGCCATATACGAATGGGACGAGGTTCAAACACAAAACCAGCACGGCCAGGGCGGCCACCGGTCCGGGGAGCACGTAGCCGGCATAGGCGGCTTGCAAGCAACCGAGATTCAGCCAGTTCGGACGACGGTTTGCCATATAGGCCAATGGCAGACCGATCACTACGCCGCCAGTCGCCGCGCAAGCGGCGAGAAGGGCGGTATTCGCGAAAAAGCCGTAGAAGCGGGTATCGATCGTGGCGAGCGCTTCAGGTGAAAGGCTCCAGTTGATCAAGAGATAGGCCGGCACTCCAAAGGAGGCTGCGACGACGAGCATCAGGTAGATCGTGACCAGCGAGGTTCCCACCCATCCGTATCGATGGCGTGCGGGCGTGCGATACCGTCCGGTGGTTTGGTAAAAGCGACTGCGATGGCGGAACCACCGTTCGGTGACCAGAAACAAGAGTGCCATTCCTACGAGTAGAAGGCTGAGAATGCTGGCCGCAGCAGTGTCTGAACGGCCGGTCATCTGTTGGAACACTGCATAGGTCAAGGTCTGGTAGCGCAGCAATGACACCGCACCAAAATCGGACACCACATAAAGAATAACCAATGCGAGCCCTGCGGCGATTGACGGACGCATCAATGGAAGCGTCACCAGCCATAATGTTTTGACACGCGAAATACCGCTGGCACGAGCCACCTCTTCGAATGAGACGTTCATGTTGAGCAGTGCACTTCGGCTCAGCAGATACACAAAGGGAAACGTATCCAGTGTCATCACGAGTGTGGCTCCCAGAAAACTGTGGGGAGAGAAGACACGCGCCTGAGGACCGGCCACGGTCTGCCAGAGTTGCTCGATCGGCCCGCCGAAGCCGAGCAGATACGAATAAATATACGCCAAGACGTACGTCGGCATGGCCAATGGGAGCACGAGCGCGCCTTCCCACAGGCGGCGAGCGGGAAATTCGACCCGGGTGACAAGCCAGGCGGTGGAGACGCCAAGCACCAACGTAAGGCAGGCCACGACTGCAGCGAGCCGGATCGTGTTAGTCAGCAATTCGGGGATTCGTGTGCTCCATAGCCGGCTCCAGACGGCCGGATCCGCCGACAATGCTTGAGACATCACATAGCCCAGCGGCAACAGAATAAGAGTCGCGGTGATCAGCGTCATGAGTTGCAGAGGCGAGGTCAGCTGGCGGCGGAGTGTGGTCACAAATGGCTCAACCGGATGTGTGAAAGACGAGTCCTCACTTGTGTTGCTCCACGAAGGCGCTCCTGAAGCGACAAGAAACAGATAAGGAGCAACGCGTCACGGACATTCCGTTAGCGAAGGCCGACTTGTTCAATCAGGGTCAGCGTTGGTTCGCGCAACTCAGCCAGTCTTGTCAGAGGGACTTGCGCAGCGCGAAACGTCTTTCGTTCGACGAGGGCAGGGTCGGCCTTGACATCGGGGTGCAGGGGATATTCCTTGTCCAAATCGGCGAACAATTTCTGACCAGCTTGTGCAACGAGAAATTCGACCAGAAGCTTGGCGGTCTCCAGATGTTTGGTTGACTTCACGACGCCCACGCCGGCGACGTTCATGATCGCGCCCATGCCGCTCTCCTGTTGATCGGGCATGAACACGGCAATCGGCGCCGAGGGCTGTGCGGCGAGGTGGCGGTAGACATAATAATGGTTCACGATGCCGAGTGAGGCCTGTCCTTTGGCGACGGCTTCCACGATTTGAGAACTTTTCTGATAGACCTGACTCCCGCCGTTTTCCTTGAGTCCCGCGAGAAATTGCTTGGTTCTTGCGTCGCCGTGTGCCGCCCGGATGACGGATACGCCCGCTTGCAAGTACTCACTACCCGCGTTAGGAATGGCGATCCTGTCCTTCCACTTTGGTTCGCCGAGGTCGAGCAGCGACTTCAGTTCACTCGGTTTCACGAGCGTCTTGTTATAGACAATAATCCAAAACCGGCCGGAGAGACCGATCCAGGCATTATCCGGCGCCCTGAACTGAGGGGGTATCGCCCGCTCGACTTCTCGCATATTCAAGGGACGGAGCACACCGGCTATGCGGGCCTGCTCAAGGCTTCCAGCATCGTTGGTGAGAAACAGATCAGCGGGTGTCCGATCGCCCTCTGCCTTGAGCCGGTTGACTAACTCCGTTGTTCCGGAGGAGAGCAAATCCACCTGTACGCCGGTTTTTGCGCTGAACTCGTCGAGCACAGGCTTAATGAGCCGCTCCGCGCGTCCCGAATAGACGGTGAGTTTCTCCGCGGTGGGAGCAGAAACCGGCGGGAGGAGTGTGGCCAGGAGGCAGGCCAATGCGAGGAGACTTATGCGGATCGTCATCCTGTCCTTAATTGATATTGATAAGCCGTCTCAAGACGATAACAGAAAGGCTCGATGATCGTCAATGACGGCAGCGAGAACAGAGGCCGTAGAGTTCCAGGCGGTGTGTTTGAATCGTGAAGCCGTTGCGCGCCGCGACTTCTTCCTGAAGCTTCTCAATTTCGCAATTTTCAAATTCGATGATCTTACCGCACCCTGTGCAGATGAGGTGGTCGTGATGACCCTTATGCGACACGTTGTCATACTGTGTCTGGGAGCCAAAATGGCGGGCCTGTGCAATGCCAGCGTCGCAAAACAAGTTCAGGGTCCGATAGATGGTAGCAAGTCCCAAATGTGGGTCGGTCTTGGCGAGTTGATGATACATGGCTTCAGCTGTAATGTGTTCCTGTCGCAAGAATGCTGTCAGAATCATTTCCCGCTGACGGGTAAATTTGAGCTGATGCTTACCAAGATGCTCCTTGAGCGCATTCATTTCTTTCGCGAATTTGCCGGACCCCATGCGGACGCCTCCAACCGGTGGTCATTAAAAACGAAAACGCGCTGTTCGGTCAAGGGGCACCGCAATTGACGCGGTTTCGCGCGGTTGTTTATAGTGCGCAACTCCCCTTTATAAAAGATTGTTAGCAGATGCGCACACCGCACCAGATCACCGTTGACCGGGCCTTACTGCTCTATGTCTTGCATCTTGCCGAGCCCCACGGACTCTTGAGCGACGTCAAGCTTCAACAACTGTGTTTCTTGTGCGAGCTGCAAATGTTCGGCAAGGGGCTGAAAGGCTTCCATTTCGAGTTTTTCCGGTTCGCCTACGGGGCGTTCAGTAAAGATCTTGATAATGATCTGACCTCCCTGCGGCGCAAGGAACGCGTGGAGAACTTCACGCTGTCCGATCAGGCGCAGGAAAAAGTCATTCCCCTTATCGAGGAAGGTGTGGCTGG
>Ga0075419_10000036_pt1 | contig 60041 bp, 60 predicted proteins | sample SoiMetdeltSBSDD3_FD_76900 | JGI IMG/M metagenome (GOLD analysis project Ga0075419, IMG submission 76900) | Bulk soil microbial communities from a Populus tree surrounding site in Tennessee, USA - Soil MetaG P. deltoides SBSDD3 | ecosystem: Environmental > Terrestrial > Soil > Tree plantation... | reverse complement strand
CTCGTCGACCGAGTTGTCGATGACTTCGTGAGCGAGATGATTCGGGCGGCTGGTATCCGTGTACATGCCGGGACGCCGGCGTACGGGATCGAGCCCGCTGAGCACTTCGATGTCGGAGGCGGTGTAGCTTTGTGCCATCTACGAGCGCGCGGTGAGAGAATTTCGCGCGCCGGATTCTAGCACTCCGCCCGTTTCGTCAGGCGATATCTTTCGCCAGCGAATCGCGCACGTTCTTGGGCAGGCTCACCTCGTGGCGATAGTTGTCGTGGTCGATGCCGGCGGCCAGCGCGGCGCCGGCTTTCACTTGCTCGCACATCTGCTCGCTCAGCTCGAAGCGCAGGAAGTGCACCGAAGAAGTCTTGTCCTCGTTCTCGCGCTCCAGGTCTTCGTCGGCGATCGCCCAGACGCGCTCGCAGCCCGCGACCTGCACCCAGCAGCGGTCCTCCACGCCCTTGAGCTGCGCGAGTCGCTGTCGCCGCTCGTCCACATCGGGAAACTCCAGCAGGAACGTCACCTTCCAGTTGCGGCCGTCCGGGATCAGCGGGTTGTAGGCGTCGAGCTCCTGCTGGATCGCCTCGGCCTCGAAGATGCGCTCGACGCGCAGCATCTCCTGCACCTGGTACTGCATCGTCAACTGGTCTTCGAACGTCCAGGTCGCGTTCGGCCCGAGCGCGACGCTGCGGTTGCGCTTGTGGTCGATCACCCTGGCACGGAATTCCTTGCGGGCCGTCGAGTACTGCTCGAGGCTCATCAGGTCCTTGCGGGTGAGAGCGGTGCGGCTCATGGCGCTCACTTCAGATTCCGTAGGCCATCCGTAGAAGCTTGAGCGGGTGCGTCGGTTCCCGAGGTTGCTCCATCCCTGACTCGATCTGGTGCCCGGCCATCGGGCAGTCGCTCGAGTAGAAATCCGCGCCGCCGTCGACGACCCGCCGCACGACCGGCCGGGCGATCTTCATCGACACGTCGCGGTACTCGCGCTTCACTCCGTACGTGCCGTTGTGCCCGGAGCAGCGCTCGATCGCGTCGACCTGCGTCTCCGGCACGAGCATCAGCACGTCGCGCGTCTTCAGTCCGAGATTCTGCACGCGCAGGTGACACGGCACGTGGTAGCTGATCTTGCCGAGCTGGCGCGTGAAGTCGGTGCGCAGCAGCCCGCCCTTGTAGCGTGCCCACAGGTACTCGAACGGATCGAACATTGCATCGCGCACCTTCAGCACCTGCGCGTCGTCCGGGAACATCAGCGGTAGCTCCTGTTTGAACATCAGCGTGCACGAAGGGATCGGCGTGACGATGTCCCAACCCTCCTCGACGAGCCGTGCCAGCTCGGGGATGTTCTGTTCCTTCAGACGGGCGACACCTTCGAGGTCGCCGAGTTCGAGCTTCGGCATGCCGCAGCAGTGCTCGGAGCGCGCAATCGTCACGGCGATGTTGTTGTGCTCGAAGATCGCGGTGAGATCCTTGCCCAGATCGGGCTCGTTGCGGTTGCCGTAGCACGTGGTGAACAGGACGACACGCCCCTTGGTATCGGCTGTCGGCTGCACATCGACCGCAGGATGCGCAGCCGCGGCGTGCTGCTTGCGGTACGACTTGCTGTGGTATTCCGGAACCGGCGCTTCGGGATGCACCCCCAGAACCTTGTCGAGCAGCTTGCGTCCGATCTCAGTCTTGTTGGCTGCGTTGACGATCTCGGCAACGACCGGGATGCCGGCCAGCGTTCCGACCCTGTCGGTCGCGCTGAGAATCCTGTCGCGCCTGGGGATCGGCTGAGTCTGAAACTTGAACGCCTTCGCCCGCAGCATCAGGTGCGGGAAATCGACGTTCCAGGGATGCGGCGGCACGTACGGACATTTCGTCATGTAGCACATGTCGCACAGGTAGCAGTGATCGACGACGTCCCAATAGACTTTCTTGTCGACGCTTTCGACCTCGCCGCTCGGCGAAGTATCGACGGCATCGAACAAAGTCGGGAACGCGTTGCACAGGCTGAAGCAGCGGCGGCAGCCGTGGCAGATGTCGAAGATCCGCTCCAGCTCCTTGAAGAGCAGCGCTTCGTCGCGGTACTCGGGACTGCGCCAGTCGATCGGATGGCGCGTCGGCGCTTCGAGACTGCCTTCGCGGGAGTCGGATGCGCTCACGGGGTCACGCTGCGTGACCCCGCGATGTCGTGACTCGCTCGAATCACAACGTATCCAGCGCCTTCTGGAAGCGGTTCGCGTGCGAGCGCTCCGCCTTCGCGAGCGTCTCGAACCAGTCCGCGATTTCCTCGAAGCCCTCGTCGCGCGCCTGCTTCGCCATGCCGGGGTACATGTCGGTGTACTCGTGCGTCTCGCCCGCGATCGCCGCCTTCAGGTTCGAGCCGGTCGGGCCGATCGGCAGCCCCGTCGCCGGATCGCCGACGATTTCGAGATACTCCAGGTGGCCGTGCGCATGCCCGGTCTCGCCTTCCGCTGTCGAGCGGAACACTGCGGCGACGTCGTTGTAGCCTTCGACATCCGCCTTCGCCGCGAAGTACAGGTAGCGCCGATTCGCCTGCGACTCGCCGGCGAACGCGTCCTTCAGATTTTTCTCCGTCTTCGTGCCCTTCAGATTCTTCATTGCGCAATCCTCGGTGAACGGACTCTACATAGACCAAGTCTAATGGGGGTGAAAATCTAGTCTTGCGTGCGAGCCAAGTCAACGCCGGACGTGCCGTGAGCGGACGGCGCGCGGGCGCCGGCCGATTGACCACGATTGGGCGTGCATGCAAGCTTGCCGCGCATTTCACGCGCACACCCGCCCCTCTTACACCATTTCAGTGAACAGCAAACCGCCCCCGGCCAGCGCAGAGCAGACTGCGGCCTCCGATTTCGAGCGCTCGCTCGCCGAGCTGGAAGCGATCGTGGAAAAACTCGAGCAGGGCGATCTGTCGCTCGACGAATCGCTGCGCCACTTCGAGCGCGGCGTGCAGCTCACGCGCGTGTGCCAGAGCGCATTGAAACAGGCCGAGCAGAAAGTGGAGATCCTGCTGCGCAAGAGCGGCGCGCCGGAACAGTTCGAGGCCGCGCCGTTCGATGCGGAAGACAATGAGCGCGACAGCTGAGTCCGCCGAAATCTCCCGCGACCCGCAGTTCCAGGCGCTGCTCGAACGTTGGCAGAGCCGCATCGAGCGCGAGCTCGCCGCCCGGCTGCCGCCCGCGAACGCACGTCCGACTCGTCTGCACGAAGCCTTGCGTTACAGCGCACTCGGCGGCGGCAAGCGCGTGCGTCCGGTCCTGGTGTACGCAACCGCGAACGCACTCGGCATCGGGGATGCGAACGTCGACGGCGTCGCCTGCGCGGTGGAACTCATCCACGCGTACTCGCTCGTTCACGACGACTTGCCGGCGATGGACGACGACGATCTGCGCCGCGGACGGCCGACGTGTCACAAAGCATTCGACGAAGCGACTGCGATCCTGGTCGGCGACGCGTTGCAGGTGCTCGCATTCGAGACGCTCGCGAGCGGCCCGGGATTGCCCGCGGACGCCACGATTCGCCTCGAGCTCGTCAGGTTGCTGGCCGTTGCGAGTGGTACAGATGGAATGGCTGGCGGCCAGGCGCTCGATCTCGCTGCGGTCGGCCGGCAACTGTCCCTGGCGGAGGTCGAAGAAATGCACGCACGCAAGACCGGTGCGCTGATCCACGCGTCGGTACTCATGGCCGCCGCCTGCGCCGAGCGGACTTCCGACGCGGTCAGGCAGGCGCTCGACGAATTCGCGCGCGCGATCGGCCTCGCGTTTCAGATTCAGGACGACCTGCTCGACATCGAAGGCGACGTGGCACTGCTCGGCAAGGCGACCGGAGCCGACCGCGCCCACGGTAAGCCGACGTATCCATCGAGCGTCGGTGTCGACGCGGCTCGCCGGCGCATGCATGAATTGCACGCGCAGGCATTGGCGTCGCTCGCGATTCTCGGCTCGCGTGCAGCGCCGCTCGCGAGCGTCTCGGACTGGCTGGTGCTCCGAAAGTACTGAACGCTTTACGGTAGACTGACGCTCCATGGGCTCCGCAACGCCGTACCCGCTGCTCACCTCGATCGGCTCGCCCGCCGATCTGCGTGCGCTGACGCCGGCGAAATTAAAGAAACTTTCGACGGAGCTGCGCCAATACCTCATCGATACGGTCGCGCAGATGGGCGGCCACTTTGCTGCCGGGCTCGGCACCGTCGAGCTCACGGTGGCGCTGCATTATGTATTCAACACGCCGCACGACCGCATCGTGTGGGACGTCGGCCACCAGGCGTACCCGCACAAGGTGCTGACCGGGCGCCGGGACAGGCTGCGCACCATCAAGCTCAAGAACGGCCTGGCGCCGTTTCCGACGCGCACCGAGAGCGAATACGACACGTTCGGCGTGGGCCATTCGAGTACGTCGATCAGCGCGGCGCTGGGCATGGCGATTGCCGCCGCTCGCAGCGGTCAGCAGCGTCGCGTCGTCGCCGTGATCGGCGATGGCGCGCTCAGCGCCGGCATGGCATTCGAGGCGCTGAATCACGCCGGCAGCATGGACACCGACATGCTCGTCATCCTCAACGACAACGACATGTCGATCTCCGAGAACGTCGGCGCGTTCTCCAACTACTTCGCGCGCGTGCTCTCCGGCAAGGTGTACGCGACGTTGCGCAAAGGCGGCAAGAAAGTGCTGAGCCGCATGCCGACGGTGTGGGAGCTGGCGCGTCGCTCCGAAGAGCACATGAAGGGCATGGTGCTGCCCGGCACGATCTTCGAGGAGATGGGCTTCAACTACATCGGGCCCATCGACGGTCACGATCTGCGCGCGCTGGTGGCAACGCTGACCAACCTGCGCGACCAGAAGGGCCCGCAGTTCCTGCACGTCATCACGCGCAAGGGCAAAGGCTACGCGCCCGCCGAGGCCGATCCGATCAAGTGGCACGGTCCGGGTCCGTTCGATCCGAAGAGCGGCGTCATCTTCAAGGAGAAGGCGAGCGGTCCGTCGTACTCGCAGGTCTTCGGGCAATGGCTGTGCGACATGGCGGAGCAGGATCCGCGCGTGGTCGGCATCACGCCGGCGATGCGCGAGGGCTCGGGGCTCGTGGAATTCTCCAAGCGCTTTCCGGATCGCTATTTCGATGTCGCAATCGCCGAGCAGCACGCGGTCACGCTCGCCGCCGGCATGGCGTGCGAAGGATTGCGGCCGGTCGTCGCGATCTACTCGACCTTCCTGCAGCGTGCATACGATCAGCTCATCCACGACGTAGCCCTGCAGAAGCTGCCTGTCACGTTCGCGATCGACCGCGCGGGGCTGGTGGGCGGCGACGGCGCGACTCACCAGGGCAGCTACGACTTGTCGTACCTGCGCTGCGTTCCGAATCTCGTAGTGATGGCACCGGCCGACGAGAACGAGTGCCGCCAGATGCTCTTCACCGCTTCGCAGCTCGATCAACCGGCAGCAGTGCGCTACCCGCGTGGTCAGGGTCCCGGTGTCGCAATCGAACAGGCGATGCGCGCGCTGCCGATCGGCAAGGCGCAGATGCGGCGCGAAGGCCGCAGCGGTCTCGCGATCGTAGCAGTCGGCGCGATGGTGCCCACTTGCGAGCGCATCGCCGAGCAGCTGGATGCGACGCTCGTGAATCTGCGCTTCGTGAAACCGCTGGACGAAGAGCTGATCCTGCGCATCGCGGCCACGCATCGCGCGGTGGTCACAGTCGAGGAAAACGTCGTGGCCGGCGGCGCCGGCAGCGCCATCGACGAATGCCTCGCGACCAACGGTCACACCCTGCCGATATTGAATCTGGGTATTCCCGATCGCTTCATCGAGCACGGGTCACGCGAGGATTGCCTCGCGCTGGCCGGCCTGGATCGCACAGCAGTCGAAGGCGCGATCACGCGCTGGTGGCACGCGGGGAAGCGGTTGGCGGTGGGCGGTTAGCGGTTGGCGCGGAGGGCTTGCTTTATACTGGCCCCGGCCCAATAAGCGCCGTTTCCTGCCAAGTCGATTCTGCACACCGAACCATGGCTACGCTCCCTTCCAACGCATTACCTCCCGCCACGTCGATCGAGGACGTGCAGGCGCGCGCTGATTCCCGTCAGCTCCCGATCAACAAGGTCGGCATCAAGGACGTGTACCACCCGGTGCGCGTCAAGGATCGCTCCAGCGGCGAGCAGCACACCATCGCCAACTTCAACATGTACGTGGCCCTGCCGCACAACTTCAAAGGCACGCACATGTCGCGCTTCGTCGAGGTGCTGCACCGGAACGAGCGCGAGATCTCGGTCGAGTCGTTCCGCGACATCCTGGCGGAGATGACCGAGAAGCTCGACGCGGAGAGCGGCCACATCGAGATGGACTTCCCCTACTTCGTGATGAAGAAGGCGCCGGCCTCGGGGGTCGAGAGCCTGATGAACTACGAGGCGTCGCTGATCGGCGAGCTGCACCATGGCAAGGCGGAGCTGTGGCTCAAGGTCGTGGTCGCGGCCACCAGCCTGTGCCCGTGCTCGAAGAGCATCTCGAATTACGGCGCGCACAACCAGCGCTCGCACATCACGATCAAGGCGCGCGTCGACGGCCACATGTGGCTGGAAGAGCTGATCGACATCGCGGAGTCGGAAGCTTCGTGCGAGGTGTACGGCATCCTGAAGCGCGCCGACGAGAAATACGTGACCGAGCGCGCCTACGACAATCCCAAGTTCGTGGAAGACATCGTGCGCGACGTCGCCGTGCGGCTGAACAAGGAAGAGCGCGTGCGCGCTTACGTCGTCGAAGCGGAGAACTTCGAGTCGATCCACAACCACTCGGCGTACGCGCTCATCGAGAAGGACAAAGAGTCAGGCTGAAGCCTGACCCACGCGGAACTGCGACGGCGTCCGCCCAAACTGCGCCCGGAACGCCTGGGCGAAATGACTGTGCGAGCTGAACCCCAGATCGAGCGCCAGGCCGCTCAGATTCTCCGCGCCCTCCGCCAGCGCCAGCGCTGCATCCTGCAGACGTAGACGCTGCACGTACTGCCACACCGGCATCCCAGTGACGCACGGAAAGCTCGCGCACAGCGTCGACGGCGCAACACCCGATGCGGCAGCGATCGACGACAACGACAACGCTTCGCGATAGCGACTGAGGATGTACGACCGCGCCTTGTCGACCATCGCAGCACGACGCGCCGAGTGCGCGCGCATTCTGCCGTCATCCGCGCCTGCAGCTTCCGCTACAACACGCTGGATAAGAGAGAGCGAATGCTCTGCGAGTGCCAGCGAATCCTCCGTTGGCGTCGCCAGCAATCGAGCATGACAAGCTGTGACTTCGCTCGAACGCCAGTGCGCAGGTGATGTACGGAGCCGGCGCAGCGCTGCCGCCCCGGCACCATCGATCGTTGCGAGCGACTCCTCCATCGCAGCGTGCGTCACGAACAGCAGCGTAGCTGCCTGCGGCCGCGCGACGTTGTTCGAGAGCCGAAAGCCGGAATTCGCCGGCCACAGACTGTGATGCAACGGATCGATGAAGTACTGCCGGCGCGCAACCGAGCGGATGTGCCAGCCGCGGCGATGCAGGTTGATCTCGAAATGGCGGGAGTACTCGTCCGCCGGCGGCGCCACGGATCCCGTGCCGCTGCAGCGCCAGTCGGCCACCGCAAAGCGATCGTCTGCGTAGCGCCAGGCAACGCGATAGCCGGGCTCCCACTGCGCCGTCGCAGGGGAAGAAGATTTCGACAGTCGCGCTGCTTGCATGTCCCTACACTGCAAGCAGGCTGAACTCCTGGCAAGCATCGCATGCGTGTATTCCTCACCAGTGCTACGGGCTATGTCGGCGCAGCGATTGCGCGCCGCCTGCAGGCGCGGGGCCACACGGTCGTTGCATTGGCGCGGAGTCCGAGTAGCGAAGAGCGCCTGAACGCCGCAGGGATCCGTGCGGTGCCGGGCAACCTTGCGCGAGCTGAGACGTACCAGCACGAGGCAGAGAGCGCCGAGGTAGTCGTCCACACGGCGTTCGAGTATTCGGCGGACGGCACCGAGAACCTCGACCTGGACAGGGACACCACGCGTGTCCTGACGCGCGCTCGACGACTGGTCTATACGTCGAACGGCTACGCACCGTCAGTGCGCCGCGAAGCTGAGCAAATCGCACTCGCTGGAAACGCGTCAGCGCCGAACGCAGTCGTCCGTCTCGGAATGGTTTACGGTGGACGCGGCGGCGGCACCATCGCGAGCCTGTTCGCCGCCGCGCGGCGCAGCGGGCACCTGCCCTGCCTGCGCGAAGCCGCAGAGAATCGCTGGTCGTTGATCCACCTCGATGACCTCGCGGCGCTCTATGCGAGACTCGTGGAGACGCGTGCGTCCGGAGTGTTTCAGGGTGTCGACGGCCAACCGCTCAGCGTTCGGCACACGCTCGAATGCGTTGCGGCGGTCTGCGGCGTGTCCGCATCGATGGAGAGCGAGGAGGCCGTGGCGAGCGTGCACGATCCGCACACGATCGAAGTAATGAAGCGCGACGTTGCGCTCGACTCGACGCGCGCTCGTGAGCTCGGCTGGACGCCGCGACTCCGCAATTTCGAAGAAGGCGCGGTGACTGCGTACGCCGAATGGTGCGCGTCATGATCCTGCCCGTACTCGTTCTCGGCGCCGCCACCGTTCTTGCAGGGCCCATGGCGCTATACGACCAGGCACTGCAAGCGCGCGAGCAGCACGATGTGTCGCGTTTTCTGGAGCTGACCCGCCAACTGACGGATTGGGCACCAGCGAATCCGCCGCTGCGCTTCCTGCACGCAGAAGCGCTTGCGATGTCGGGACGCACAGGTCCCGCGATCGTCGAGCTGCGCTGGCTCGCGACCCATGGCTATCACTACGCGTTCTGGGAGCGCGGCAGCTTTGCGTCATTGCCCGCCGACCCGGCAACGACAGCGCTGCGCGAGGCAACGACGCGCAACGGGCAACCGTCCGGACTGCTCGCGCAAGTGATCCGCATCGATCCTGCCGACCTCGATGCCGAAGGCATCGACGCAGCGGGGTCCGAGTGGATCCTCGGCTCGATGGCGAACGGCAGTCTGTATCGCGTCGACCGCGCGGGAACCGCAACCCAGGTGTGGCGCGAAACCGAGCCGTCACGCCGCATGCTCGGTGTTCGCAACGACGCCGCGCGCAAGGTCGTGTGGGCTTGTTCCACCGGGCCGAACGACGCCGAGCCGCAATCCCAGCTCCTGCGCATCTCGCTGCAGCCGGGCCGCGTCGAGCGCTTCCGTCTGCCGGATCCGCGCACGCTGTGCAATGACGTCGCGTTGCTGCCCGATGGCACGGTGGCGATCTCGGATTCGCAGCGCGGCGCGATCTGGCAACTGGCCGCGACCGGAACCTGGCGAACGCTGGCCGGGCCCGGGACGTTCGGGTATCCGAACGGCCTGACCTGGCTCGATGCAGCTCAACGCCTCGTGGTCGCCGACTTGCGCGGACTGTGGACGATCGACCTGGCGAGCGCCCGCATCGCTGTCGTCGACGCGCCCGAGGGCACGTTCGTGGGCGGCATCGACGGGCTCTACGCCAGCGACGGGAAGCTCTGGGCGATGCAGAACGGCCTGCGCCCGCATCGCGTCTTACGCATCGCACTGACGAAGGATGCGGCGCGTGTCGAGCGAATAGAGATCATCGCGTCCAACCTGCCGGACCTGGCAGATATGACGACGGCCGCCGTCAGTCGCAGGGAAGTTACGGTACTGGCCGGACGACGGCTGGTGCAGCTCGTCAGCTCGGGCTCTGCAGACGACTGATCAGGCTGCGCAGGAAGACTTTGTTGAAGCGCAGCTGGCACGCCGCCGACGACTGCTCGAGCAGCGTCGAGCTCACCTTCATCAGCGTGACGGGCGCCAGGGCCTTGATCGTCGCGAGTCGCTTCGCGCCGCGGACGTAGCTGGTCTCGCCGAAGCAATCGCCCGCATCGAGCTGGCCGACGGCGCGGTTGTTGCGCATCACCGCGACGCTGCCGGACACGATCACGTAGAAGCGATCGTCCATCTCGCCTTCCTTGACGATCTCCTCCTCCTGCTCGTAGTCCTGCCAGGTGCTGGCGCGCAGCACCTCGAGGATTTCCGACTGCGAGAAGTCGTGGAAGAACTTCAGCGTGCGCAGGATCGAAAAGCGCTCCTGGCTGTCGAGCTTCGACAGGCCTTCGCGCAAGGTCTGGTGCACGCGCGTCAGGTCGCCCGCCAGCTCCAGCCCGTTGCGATAACGCTTCGCCGGCTCCTTCTGCAGGGACTTCGCGACCGCGTCCTCCAGGACCTCCGGGATGTCCTTGCGCAGCGCATGGATCGGCTGTGCGGTCGCGTACACGATCTGGTGCAGCAGCTTCGACAGGTTCCCGCCGCGGAACGGGCGGAAGCCGGTCAGCATCTCGTACATCACGGCGCCGAGCGAATACAGGTCGGAGCGATTGGTGATCTCCAGCGACTGCACCTGCTCCGGCGACATGTACGACGGGCTGCCCGCGATGCCTTCGATGCGCGAGATGTCCGAATCGGCGACCAGCGCGATGCCGAAGTCGATGATGCGCACGTCGTTGGCCTGCGTGAGCATGATGTTCGACGGCTTGATGTCGCGATGGATCACGCCGCGGCTGTGCGCGTAGTGCAACGCCTTGGCGCACTTGTAGATGATCTCGACGACGTCATCGACCGGCAGCAGGTTGTCCGGCTTGCAATACGCGGAGAGCGTCCGCGCGCCGTGCACGTGCTCGGTGACGATGTAGTAGCGGCCGTCCTCTTCGCCGGCGTCGAAGATCGGCAGGATGTTCGGATGCTGCAGCATGCCGACCATGTGCGCTTCCGACAGGAACATCTTGCGCGTAACGCGCGCGCGGTCCTCGTCCTGCGACTCGATGTTGTAGACCTTGATCGCGACGTCGCGGCGGTAGTACGGATCGTTCGACAGGTAGACGACGCCGGTGCTGCCGCGTCCGACTTCCTTGACGATGACGTACTTGCCGACCTTTTCGGGGTTGCGGGAGTCGCGCTTCGCGCTGCGCTGTTCCATCAGTCCGCTCGGGGCATTCACTTTGTCGTTGGCGCCGGTGAGTCAGGGGATGAAGAGCTTTGCCGCGAGCAGGATCGCTGCCGCGAAAATGCCCGCGATAATGTCGTCCAGCATAATTCCCAGCCCGCCGCGCAGACTGTGATCGGCCTCCCGGATCGGCCAGGGCTTGACGATGTCGAAGAAGCGGAACAGCACGAATCCGGCAACCAGCCAATACCAATCGGGCGGAGCTGCCAACATCGTCACGGTATATCCCGTGATTTCGTCCCAGACGATCCCCGGGTGGTCGTGCACGCCGAGCCGCCGCGCGCTCTCCCCGCACAGCCAGATGCCGGCGACGGCGGCGACGATTGCGAAAGCCAGGTGCACCGCGAAACCGAATTGCATCACGCCGAGCACGATCGGCACTGCGACCAGCGTCCCGAACGTGCCTGGAGCGCGCGGCGCGAGGCCCGAGCCGAAGCCGAACGCGAGCAGATGGACCGGATCGCGCAGCAGAGCGGGATCGGCGCTCCACTTGAACGCCTTGGCGCTCATGGCGACTCGCCGACGGCGAAGTGATCGTAGCCGGAGCGCCGCGGCGTGAACGTCGCGCCGTGGCGCTCGCACTCCACGCCGCTGCCCGCGGTGATGATGCCGATCTTCGTCAGCGGCAGAGCGGGATCCCGTTGCGCCAGCAGCTCCGGCAACCGCTGCGACGGCAGCGTAAAGATCAGCTCGTAGTCATCGCCGCCGGCGAGCGCGTAGTCGATCGCGGCCTCTGCGTCGAAGAGCTCTCGCATCGCCGTCGACGTCGGCAAGGCATCGATGTCGAGCCGCGCGCCACACTGACTCGCCGCACAGAGTTTTTGCAGATCGGTCAGCAGCCCGTCGGAAACATCCATGGCAGCAGTCGCGACGGTCCGGATCTGGCGTCCCAGAGCGACACGCGGACGCGGTCGCAGGAAACGCCATTGCAACTGAGCGGCCGCCTCGGTCAGCGGCATGTGCTGCTGAATCACGTGCAGACCGGCTGCGGCTTCACCGGGAATGCCGGAGATCATCAGCACGTCACCGGGCCGCGCGCCGGAACGCGTCAGCCATTTGTCCTCTTCGACCCACCCTGCGAGCTGCACCGTCACGACCAGCGGACCACGCACCGTATCGCCGCCGACCAGCGCGACGTCGTGCTGTTCGGCGAGCTCCAGCAATCCGGATGCGAAACCCGCAATCCAGGCCTCCGCGGCTTCGGGCAGCGACAGGGACAGCGTCATCCAGGCAGGCTCCGCGCCCATCGCGGCAATGTCGCTGAGGTTCACCGCCAGCGCGCGATAGCCGATTGCACTGGCATCGATGCTGCGCGGGAAGTGCACGCCTTCGACGATCGTGTCGATCGCGACCACGAGCCGGCGTCCGGCGCCGCGCACATCGAGCACGGCCGCGTCGTCGCCGACGCCGAGCAGCACGTCGGCGCGATGATCGTGATTCGCGAAGTAGCGAGCGATGATGTCGAATTCGCCGAGACTCATGGGCGATTCGCCGTGGGAGACTAGTTGCGTTCCGCCGCACGCGCCTCGCGTGCCGCGCGATCCAGTACCGCGTTGATGTACTTGTGCGCGTCGGTCGCGCCGAAGCGCTTGCACAGATCGACCGCCTCGTTGATCACGACGCGGTACGGAATGTCGACGCGATGCTGCAGCTCGAACATGCCGATCATGAGAATCGCCGTTTCGACCGGATCGAGCTGGTCGAGCGGCCGGTCGATGAACGGCTTCAGCGCCGCAGTCAGTTCCTCGTTGCGCGCGATGCATCCGCCGACCAGCTCTTCGAAGTGCTCGCGATCGACGCCTGCCGACTCTTCGCTCTCCAGGAACTGCTTCTTGATCTCGGCGGCCGACTGCTGGTTCAACAGCCACTGATACAGCGCCTGCATCGCGACCTTGCGTGCAATAGATCGCGCTCGCGTGCCCCGCGCCTGCTTACCCACGGATTTGCCGGTTGAACTCATTTTCGCGAGAGCGCTCAGCTTTCGATCCTGCGCAACAGATTGGCCAGCTCGATCGCCGTGACGGCCGCATCGGCGCCCTTGTTGCCCGCCTTCGTACCGGCGCGCTCGATTGCCTGCTCGATGGTATCCGTCGTCAACACGCCGAATGCGATCGGCACGCCCGTATCCTGCGAGACGCGCGCGAGCCCGCTCGCACATTGGCCCGCAACGTAGTCGAAATGCGCGGTGGCACCCTTGATCACCGCACCGAGCGCGACGATCGCGTCGTACTTGCGACTCTGTGCGAGCTTGCGCGCCACCACCGGCATGTCGAAGGCGCCCGGTGCACGCACGATCTCGATCTGCTTGTCGCCGGCGCCGTGACGCTTGAGCGCGTCGACCGCGCCGCGAATGAGCTGCTCGACGATGAAGTCGTTGAAGCGAGCCGCAAGGATCGCGAAGCGCAGCTCGCGACACTGCAGGTCGCCTTCGATGGTCTTGATGTTATCCATCCACGTACTCCACCACTTCGAGGTCGAAGCCCGACAGGCCGTGCATCTGCTTCGGCGCCGACAACACGCGCATTCTGGTCACGCCGAGGTCGCGCAGGATCTGGGCGCCGATGCCGTACGTGCGCAGCACCTTCGCGCCGGCCTGCGGCGAAGGCGCCGCCGGATCGCGACCGATGCTCTGCACTGCGTCCATCAGGTCGCGCGCCGTCTCGTCCGGCCGCAGGATCACGATCACGCCATGCCCTTCCTGCGCGACGCGCTGCATCGCCGAGCGCAGCGGCCAGCCGAGAGCACGGTCGCGGATGCCGACGACATCACCCAGCGTGTCTTTCAAGTGCACGCGCACCAGCGGCACGCGCTTGCCATCCAGCTCACCAGCGACCAACGCGAGGTGCACGGTGCGGTTGACGTGATCCTCGAAACAAACCATGCGGAATGCGCCGAACTCGGTCGCGATGACCTGCTCGGCGATGCGCTCGACCGAACGCTCCTTCTCCAGCCGGTAGCGGATCAGGTCGGCGATCGTGCCGATCTTCAGCTTGTGACGCTGCGCGAACTTTTCCAGGTCCGGACGACGCGCCATCGTGCCGTCGTCGTTCAGGATCTCCACGATCGCCGCGGCCGGCTCGAGCCCCGCGAGCCGCGTCAGGTCGCAACCCGCCTCGGTGTGCCCGGCGCGCGTCAGCACGCCGCCAGGCTGCGCCATGAGCGGGAAGATGTGGCCCGGCTGGCGCAGATCTTCGGCACGTGCGTCGCGACGCACGGCAGTCCGAATCGTGTGCGCGCGATCGTGCGCCGAGATGCCGGTCGTCACACCCTCGGCGGCCTCGATCGAAACCGTGAAGTTGGTGCGATGATCGATATTGGTGTCGCTGACCATCAGCGGCAGCCGCAATTGCTTGCAGCGCTCGCGCGTCAGCGTCAGGCAGATGAGCCCCCGCCCGTAATGCGCCATGAAGTTGATGTCCTCGGCGCGTACGTGCTCCGCGGCGATGATCAGGTCGCCCTCGTTCTCGCGATCCTCGTCGTCCATCAGCACGACCATGCGCCCGGCGCGCATGTCCGCGAGCAGCTCGTCGATCGTGTTGAGCTTCATGTGGTGGGAATTCAGCGGGATCGGCTTCATGCGTCGTCTCCGGCGCGCGTCATACGCTCCACGTAACGCGCGATGATATCGACTTCCAGGTTCACTTGCGTGCCCGTCTGCGCCGCGCCGAGGGTCGTCACTTCGAGCGTGTGCGGGATCAGGTTGACGCCGAAACGGTGCTGCGCGACGTCGTTGACGGTCAGGCTGACGCCGTCGATGCACGCCGATCCCTTGCGCGCGATGTAACGCGCGAGCGGCGGGGGGACTTCGAAATGCATGCGCAACGAACGAGCATCTGCCGCGGTGCTGACCACCGTCGCGACACCGTCGACGTGTCCGGTGACGTAGTGGCCGCCGAGCGCGTCGCCGGCGCGCAAGGCCCGTTCCAGATTTACACGCTGCCCGACTTTCCAGCGCCCGAGCGTCGTCACCTGCAGCGTTTCGATCGAAGCGTCTGCTGCGAAAGAATCAGGTGTGAGGCGAGTCACCGTGAGACAGCAGCCGCTGACGCTGATGCTGTCACCGATGGCCACGCCTTCGAGGCTCAGCGCGCCGACGCCGAACAGCAATTCCACGTCGCCGCCGCGCGGTGTGATCGCGCGGACTTCGCCAATGGATTGAACGATACCTGTGAACATGGATCAGGGACGCAGGACGAGCTTGACGTCGGCACCGATGCGCTGCATGCCGTGTAGCGTATAACGTGGGACGTCTTCGATGCGATACAAGGGCGGCAGCAGCGCCATGGCCCGCGCTTCGGGCCCCAGCACGACCGGCGCGATGTAGACGATCAGCTCGTCGGCCAGTCCGAGCTGCAGAAAGCTTCCCGCGAGCGTCGGGCCGGCCTCGACCAGCACGTCGTTGCACTGACGCCGCCCCAGTTCCGCGAGCACGTTCTGCAGATCGATGCGTCGTTCGATATCGAGCGCCGCCCCGACCACTTCCGCACCCGCTCCCCGGAGTGCGCTCGCGTCCGCAAGTCGTTCCTCGGCGGTGAACACCAGCACCTTGCCAGGCTCACGCAGCATTCGCGCTGCAGGCGCCATGCGCAGTCGCGTGTCGAGCACGACGCGCAACGGTTGGCGACCCAGCAGCTCGATCGAAGGATCGCGCACATTGAGCTGCGGATCGTCGGCGATCGCTGTTTCGATTCCCGTCAGCACTGCGCTCGACGCAGCGCGCAGATGCTGCACATCGGCTCGAGCGGCCTCGCCTGTGATCCACTTGCTGACGCCGTTGGCGAGCGCGACGCGACCGTCGAGGCTCATTGCGATCTTGACAATGACGCGCGGCAGACCGGTGGTCATGCGCTTCTCGAATCCCAGGTTGAGCTCGCGTACCTCGGCTTCGAGCAAGCCCGTCTCCACCGCGATGCCGCTCGCGGCGAGCTGCTTGACGCCGGCGCCGCTCACTTGCGGATTCGGATCGAGCGTGCCGCAGACCACACGCTTCACGCCCGCACGAATCAACGCATCCGTGCACGGCGGCGTGCGACTGCTATGGCAATGTGGCTCCAACGTCACGTATGCAGTGGCACCACGCGCCGCCTCGCCAGCAGCAACGAGCGCGAGTGCCTCTGCGTGCGCCTCGCCCGATTTGCGATGCCCGCCTTCGCCCACGACGCGCTCGTCGCGCGTAATCACACAACCGACGCGTGGATTGGGATCCGTCGTGTAACGCCCGAGCAGCGCGAGCTCGATCGCCCGGCGCATCATTCGTTCGTCGAAGGGCGCGAACATCAGCGCTTCTTGCCGGATTCCGGACCGGTCCACAGGGCCAACTGGCTTTCGGCCGCCTTGCCGCGGCGGGTGCGCATGCGCTCGATCTCTTCGCGAAACGCGTCGACGTCCTGGAAGCTGCGATACACCGACGCGAACCTCACGTATGCGACTTCGTCGAGGTTGTGCAGCTCTTCCATCGCCAGCTCGCCGACCAGTCGCGAATTCACTTCGCGCTCGCCGAGCGCACGCAGCTTGTGGCAGATGTGAGCGACCGCCGCGTCGAGCGCCTCGCTCGACACCGGGCGCTTCTCCAGCGCCTTGAGCAGGCTGTTACGGAGCTTGCTCTCGTCGAACGGCTCGCGACTCTCGTCGTTCTTGACGATGCGCGGCATCACCAGCTCGGCGGTCTCGAAGGTCGTGAAGCGCTCGCCGCACTGCAGGCACTCGCGGCGACGGCGGATCTGCTGCCCTTCGCCGGCGAGGCGCGAGTCGGTGACTTTCGTCTCTTCGTGATTGCAGAACGGACAATGCATCAGTTCGCGTAGACCGGGAACCTCCGACAGATCTCGGTCACTTGCCCCTTCACCTTCGCGATCGCGGCGTCGCTGAGATTCTCGTCGAGCACGTCGGCGATCCAGTTGGCGAGCTCCAGCACTTCGGCTTCCCTGAAGCCGCGCGTGGTCGCCGCGGGCGTGCCGATGCGCAGGCCGCTGGTGACGAACGGCGGACGCGGATCGTTCGGCACGGCGTTCTTGTTGACCGTGATGTGCGCGCGGCCGAGCGCAGCATCTGCATCCTTGCCGGTGACGTTCTTGTCGATCAGGTCGACGAGAAACAGATGATTGTCGGTGCCGCCGGAGACGATCTTGTAGCCGCGCTTCATCAGGCCGCCGGCCATCGCGCGCGCGTTGGCGAGCACCTGCTTCTGATACGCGACGAACTCGGGCTGCAGCGCTTCGAGCAACGCGACCGCCTTGGCCGCGATGACGTGCATCAGCGGGCCGCCCTGCGTGCCGGGGAATACGAGCGAGTTGAGCTTCTTGTGAATCTCCTCGTTCGGCCGCGCCAGGATCAGGCCGCCGCGCGGACCGCGCAGGGTCTTGTGCGTCGTGGTCGTAACGACGTCGGCGTGCGGCACGGGATTCGGATAGATGCCAGCGGCGATCAGCCCGGCAACGTGCGCCATGTCGACGACGAAGTACGCGCCGACGCCGTCGGCGATGCGACGGAAGCGCTCCCAGTCGACGACGCGCGAGTACGCCGAGAAGCCGGCAATGATCATCCGCGGACGATGCTCCTGTGCGAGCTGCTCGACGCGTACGTAGTCGATCTCGCCGGTGTTCGGATCGAGCCCGTACTGCACCGCCTTGAACAGCTTGCCGGAGAAATTCACCTTGGCCCCGTGCGTGAGATGGCCGCCGTGATCGAGACTCATGCCGAGAATCGTGTCGCCCGGATTGATGAGCGCGAGGTACGCAGCGGCGTTCGCTTGCGAGCCGGAATGCGGCTGCACATTGGCGTACGCGGCGCCGAACAACTTGCGCGCACGCGCGATCGCGAGCTGCTCGGCGATATCGACGTACTCGCAGCCGCCGTAGTAGCGCTTGCCCGGATAGCCTTCGGCGTACTTGTTGGTCAGGACCGTGCCCTGCGCTTCCAGCACGCGCGGGCTGGCGTAGTTCTCGGACGCGATCAGCTCGATGTGGTCTTCCTGCCGCTGCCGCTCGCCGTCGAGCGCAGCCTGCAGCTCGGGGTCGAACCCGGAAATCGTCATGGTCTTGGGGAACATCGGGAGCCTCGCGTTGGGGAGGCTCATTGTACGGGATAGTCAGGCTTCCACGAACGCCTGCACGACCCGCGTCCAGGCCCGGGCGATATTGCGGCGGTTATAGCCGCCGCCGCCCATTCCCACGACTCGGCCATGGCCCAGCTCGTCGGCGATGGCGCACAACCGCGACGCGGCGTGCGCATGCGCATCTTCGCTGAAGCGCAGGTGCGTGATCGGATCGCCTTCGAGGCTGTCGGCGCCGCACTGGAACAGGATGAAATCGGGTCGCCCGGCCCGCAGGTAGTCCTCGACCTTCTGCCACGCCTCGTGGTAGTGCTCGTCGCTCGCGCCCGGCGGCAGCGGCAGATTCAGCTTCGTGCCGACCGCCGCGCCGCTGCCCGTTTCCTGGGCCATGCCGGTGCCGGGATACAGGTACCGTCCGTCCTCGTGCAGGTCGGCGAACAGCAGGTCCGGATCGTCCTCGAACGCGTAGAACACGCCGTCGCCGTGGTGCGCATCGATGTCGACATAAGCGACCCGCTTCAGGCCGTGGCGGCGGCGGAGCATTTCGATCGCCACGCCGCAGTCGTTGAACACGCAAAAGCCTGCGGCGTGGCCACGCGATGCGTGATGCAACCCTGCGATCGGAATGAATGCGCGGCGTGCACTGCCGCTGAGCACGGCGTCGACGGCGTTCAGCGTCGCGCCGACGACGTTGCTCGCGGCCTCGTAAACGCCGCGCCAGGCCGGCGTGTCGCCGGCGTCGAGATAGCCGAAGCCGCTCGCGGAACGCTCACGCACCAGCTCGACGTACGCGGGCGTATGAAACCATTCGAGCTCTTCGCGCGAGGCGGCGCGTGCGACGCCGCGCTGGACGCGCCCGTCGAGGCCGGATTGGTGTAATTCGCGCATGAACGCTTCGTGCCGATCCGGCCCGAAAGGATGGCCGTCGCCGAAGCCATAGCGCGCGATCTCGTCGCCCGCTACCAGGAGCACGTTGCTGTCGGAATCGCTCACGGCGGGCCTTCTTGGTGTGCGCCCCCTCCCCCGTGCCGAGACTAGCACGGCCCCTGTATGATTCGCCCCCCTCAGCCCTCCCGTCGTTGCGTTCCAAGTCATGGCCCAATTCATCTACACCATGAATCGCGTCGGCAAGGTGGTCCCGCCGAAGCGGATCATCCTGCGGGACATCTCCCTGTCGTTCTTTCCCGGCGCCAAGATCGGCGTGCTCGGCCTCAACGGCTCGGGCAAATCGACGCTCCTGCGCATCATGGCCGGCATGGACACGGAGATCGAAGGCGAGGCGCGGCCGCAGCCCGGCATCAAGATCGGCCTGCTGTCGCAGGAGCCGCAGCTCGATCCGCAGAAGGACGTGCGCGGCAACGTGGTCGAGGGTGTCGGTGAAATCCAGTCGCTGATCGATCGCTTCAACGCCGTCAGCGACAAGTTCGCCGATCCCGACCTCGGCGAGGAGCAGATGAACAAGCTGCTCGAAGAGCAGGCGAAGCTGCAGGACGCGATCGACGCCAAGGGCGGCTGGGAGCTGGAGCGCAAGCTCGAAGTCGCGGCGGACGCGTTGCGCCTGCCGCCGTGGGACGCCGACGTCGCGAAGATCTCCGGCGGCGAGCGCCGTCGCGTCGCGCTGTGCCGCCTGCTGCTGTCGCAGCCCGACATGCTGCTGCTCGACGAGCCCACGAACCACCTGGACGCCGAATCGGTGGCATGGCTGGAGCGCTACCTGGAGAGCTATCCCGGCACCGTGATCGCCGTGACGCACGATCGCTACTTCCTCGACAACGTTGCCGGCTGGATCCTCGAGCTCGACCGCGGCCATGGCATCCCGTGGGAAGGCAACTACTCCTCGTGGCTGGAGCAGAAGGAAAAGCGGCTCGCGATCGAAGAGAAGCAGCAGGAAGGCCTGCGCAAGACGCTGCAGCGCGAGCTGGAGTGGGTGCGCTCGAATCCGAAGGCGCGCCAGGCGAAGAGCAAGGCCCGCATGCAGCGCTACGAGGAGCTGGCGTCGCAGGAATTCCAGAAGCGCAACGAGACCAACGAAATCTACATTCCGCCCGGCCCGCGCCTCGGCGAGCTGGTGATCGAGGCGAAGGCCCTGAAGAAAGGCTTCGGCGACCGCCTGCTGTTCGACAACCTGAACTTCAAGCTGCCGGCCGGCGGCATCGTCGGCGTGATCGGCCCGAACGGCGCAGGCAAGACGACGCTGTTCCGGCTCATCACCGGCCAGGAGCAGCCGGACAGCGGCGAGGTGCGCATCGGTCCCTCGGTGCAGCTCGCGTATGTCGACCAGTCGCGCCAGTCGCTGAACGATGCGAACACCGTCTGGCAGGAAATTTCCGGCGGCCTCGACATGCTGCGCGTCGGCACCTACGAGACTTCCTCGCGCGGCTACGTCGGGCGCTTCAACTTCCGCGGCACGCAGCAGCAGCAACTCATCGGCGAGCTGTCCGGCGGCGAGCGCAATCGCGTGCACCTGGCGAAAGTGCTCAAGAGCGGCGGCAACCTGGTCCTGCTCGACGAGCCTACCAACGACCTCGACGTCGAAACGCTGCGCGCGCTGGAGGAAGCGTTGCTGAGCTTTCCGGGCTGCGCGGTGGTGATCTCGCACGATCGCTGGTTCCTGGATCGCATCGCGACGCACATCCTCGCGTTCGAAGGCGACAGCGAGGTGGTCTGGTTCGAGGGCAACCACGCCGAATACGTCGAGGATCTGAAGCGGCGCAAGGGCGACGACGCGGACAGTCCGCACCGGATCCGCTTCAAGAAGCTGGAGGCATGACCCCAGTGATCATCGACGGCCAATCGCTTTCGCTCGACGACCTGCGCCGCTTCGAAGGTGCGCGCGCGCCAGTGGTCCTGAGCGACGCGGCCCGGCGCCGGATGGCGCAGAGCATCGAGGTCGTGCGTGATGCCGTGCGCACGGATCGCGTGAGCTACGGCATCACCACCGGCTTCGGTGCGTTCGCGAACAAGCGCATCTCCGCCGACCAGGTGCGGCAGCTTCAGCTCAATCTCGTACGCAGTCACGCGTGCGGCGTCGGCGAGCCGCTTGCGGCACCGCTCGTGCGCCGCATGCTGCTGCTGAAAGCGAACAGTCTTGCTGCTGGCATCTCCGGTGTGCGCACCGAGTTGGTGGACGCGCTGCTCGCATTGCTCAACAAGGACGTGCTGCCGGTGATTCCGAGTCGCGGGTCGGTCGGTGCTTCGGGAGATCTCGCTCCGCTCGCGCACCTGTCGCTGTGTCTGATCGGCGAAGGCGAAGCCGTGCACGACGGACGTCGCCTGGAAGGCGCCGAAGTGTGTCGGGCCGCGGGGCTCGAGCCGATCGCTCTCGAAGCGAAGGAAGGACTGGCGCTGATCAACGGCACGCAGCTGAGTCTCGCACTGGCGCTCGACGGCCTGTTCGCCGCAGAAGCGCTGCTCGATGCCTCGATCGTGATCGGCGCACTGACGGTCGATGGTCTCGCCGGCAGCTACGCACCCTTCGATGCACGCATTCAGGAAGCGAGCCGATCGCCGCACCAGATCGAAGTTGCGCGGCGCTTCCGCCTGCTGCTCACCGACAGCGCGATTCACAGCGATCACGAGAACTGCGATCGCGTGCAGGATCCGTACGCCGTGCGCTGCATGCCGCAAGTGCTCGGTGCCGTCGAAGGCGCGCTCGCGCATGCACGCGACGTGCTCGGCGCCGCGGTCAACGGTGTGACCGACAATCCGCTGATCTTCGGGCGCGACATTCTCTCGGGCGGCAACTTCCACGCCGAGCCGCTCGCAATGCTGAGCGACTATCTCGCGATCGCAGTCGCGGAGATCGCCAGCATGTCCGAGCGTCGCACCGATCTGCTCGACCGCCGCGTCAATCCGGCGCTGAGCATGTTCCTGACTACGGAGCCGGGACTCGAATCAGGCTTCATGATCGCGCACGTCGCCGCAGCGGCGCTGACGTCGGAGAACCGCACGCTGGCGCATCCCGCCTCGGTCGACAACGTCACGACGTCCGCTGGCCAGGAAGATCACGTCAGCATGGCGCCATGGGCCGGCTTCAAGCTGCAGCGTGTGTGCGCGAACACTGCCCACGTACTCGCCATCGAAGCGCTCGCCGCCGCGCACGCGATCGACAAATTGCAGCCGCTGCAGACGACCGATTCGCTGCAGAAGGTGCACGCGCTGCTCCGGCATCACGTGGCGTATCGGCCGTACGATCACCGGCTCGACCGCGACATCGCAACGCTGGCGGCGCTGATCGAACGTCGCGAGCTGACGAGTTTCGTGACATGACCTCGGACGCAGTCGTCCTCCTCATCGCTGTCTTCGGTCTGTTGCTGCTGGCGCTCGCCTGCCAGCGACTGTTTCGCGCGCGCTTCGTAGCCGCAGCGGGCAGCGGCCTCATGGGCGCCTTGCTGCTCGCGTGTGCGGCGCTGTTCTTCGTCGTCTCGCTGAACCTGCACACGTACAACCGGCTCACCTACGAGCAGCCGGTCGCCGAAATCGTGTTCGAGGCGCGCGGCCCGCAGCGCTATCGAGCGACGCTGGCGCAGGTGCCGAGCGGCGAGCTGCAGATGTTCATGCTCGCAGGCGAGGAATGGCAGCTCGATGCGCGCGTGCTGAAGTGGAAGGGCTGGGCGAACGTGCTCGGCCTCGACGCGCAGTACCGGCTGGAGCGTGTCAGCGGCCGGTATCGCGACATCGAGCAGGAGCGCAAGGACGAACGCACCGTCTATGCGCTGAGCGAGAATCCGGGACTCGACCTGTGGACGATGTCGGTCGATCACACGAGCTGGCTGCCGTTCGTCGACGCGGTGTACGGCAGCGCGGTGTATCTGCCGATGGCCGACGGCGCGCGCTACGAAGTGACGATCACGCAATCGGGTCTCATAGCGAGACCGGTGAACGACGTGGCGAAAGCTGCGGCGGGAAGCTGGAAGTAGCTCAGCCCACCCACACGCGGGCATTTCTCCAGATCCGCATCCACGGACTGTCTTCGCCCCACTCGTCCGGGTGCCATGAGTTCTGCGCCGTACGGAAGACGCGCTCCGGATGCGGCATCAGCAACGTCACGCGACCGTCGGGGGTCGTGATGCCCGTCAGGCCCCGCGGCGAGCCGTTCGGATTCGCGGGATAGCGCTCCGCCGGTTTCCCCTCGTTGTCGACGAAACGCAGCGACAGCAGCCGCTCGCGGACCAGCGCGTCGAGCGCATTCGCGTCGGAGAATTCCGCGCGGCCTTCGCCGTGCGCGACCGCAATTGGCATGCGCGATCCCGCCATGCCGGCGAAGAACAGCGACGGCGACTCCACGACCTCGACGAGGCTCAGGCGCCCTTCGAACTGCTCGGAGCGATTGCGCACGAATCGCGGCCAGTGCCGGGTGCCGGGAATGATCTCGCTCAATGCCGACATCATCTGGCAGCCGTTGCACACGCCGAGCGAGAAGGTGTCGGGCCGCGCGAAATAGGCGCTGAAGGCATCGCGCAGCCGCGAGTGGAACAGGATCGATTTCGCCCAGCCCTCGCCGGCGCCGAGCACGTCGCCGTACGAGAATCCGCCGCAGACGACCAGGCCGCGGAAATCTTCGAGGCTGTGTCGACGCTCGAACAGGTCCGTCATGTGCACGTCGTAGGCAGTGAAGCCGGCGCGGTGGAACGCCGCCGCCATCTCGACGTGACTGTTGACGCCTTGCTCGCGCAGGATCGCAACCTTCGGCCGCGCGCCTTTCGAGATGTACGGTGCGGCGATGTCGGCCTGCGGCTCGTACGTCAGGCGCACGTTCAGGCCGGGATCGTTCGGCTCGATCGCAGCCGCGAACTGTTCGCGCGCGCACTGCGGGTTGTCGCGCAGCTCGACCATGCGGAAGCTCGTCTCGGACCAGGCGCGACGCAACGCCGTGCGAGCTTCGTCGAGCACGACCTTGCCCCCGGCGCGAACGACCACGCGATCCGCGCTCGTGACGCGACCGATCACGCTCGCGAAGCGGGCCAGGTTGTGACGTTCGAGGACCTGGCGCACCGCCTGGGCATCGCTCGTGCGAATCTGCAAAACCGCGCCGAGCTCTTCGTTGTACAGCGCCGCGGCGACGGAGCCTGCGTCTGCGGCAAGATCGAGCTCGACGCCGCAGCGACCCGCGAACGCCATCTCCGCCACGGTCGCGAACAATCCGCCGTCGGAGCGATCGTGATACGCGAGCGCCAATCCCGCGGCACGCAACTCGACGACTGCGGCAAAGAAGCTCGCCAGACGCGCCGGATCGTCGCAGTCCGGCGCTTCGCGACCGATGCTGCCGTACACCTGCGCGAGACACGAGCCGCCGAGCCGATTGCGTCCGCCGCCCAGATCGATCAGCAGCAGCGACGTCTCGCCACGATCGGACCTGAGCTGCGGCGTCAGCGTGCGTCGGACATCGCGCACCGGCGCGAACGCCGAGACGATGAGCGACAAGGGCGCGACCATCTTTCGCGCGCGGCCGTCCTGCATCCAGCTCGTCTTCATCGACAGCGAATCCTTGCCGACGGGAATGGTGATGCCGAGCGCCGGACAGAGCTCCTCGCCCACGGCCTTCACCGTCGCGTACAGATCGGCGTCCTCGCCCGGTTCACCGCACGCGGCCATCCAGTTCGCCGACAGCCGCACGTCTGAGATCGCGCCGATGTCCGCAGCCGCAATGTTCGTGAGAGCTTCGGCGACTGCCATGCGGCCGGACGCGGGCGCATCGAGCAACGCGAGCGGCGTGCGCTCGCCCATCGCCATCGCTTCGCCGGCGTGCGAGGTGTAATCGCTCAACGTGACTGCGACGTCGCTCACCGGCACCTGCCACGGCCCGACCATCGGATCGCGGCTGATCATGCCGCCGACGGTGCGATCGCCGATCGTGATGAGAAACGTCTTGTCCGCGATCGCGGGAAAACGCAGCAGGCGGTACGCAGCTTCGACGACATCGACTCGCGTCGCATCGAACCTATCCGACAACGCGGGCACGCGGCGCACGTCACGCAGCATCTTCGGCGGCTTGCCGAGGATGACGTCGAGCGGCACGTCGACCGGGGCGTTCTTGAATTGCGGATCCGCGACCTTGAGCCAGCCGTCGTCCGTCGTGTCGCCGACGACCGCGTACGGGCAGCGCTCGCGCGCGCACATCGCCGCGAAACGATCGAGCTGGTCCGGCGCGATGACGAGCACGTAGCGCTCCTGCGCTTCGTTGCACCAGATCTCGACCGGCGACATGCCGGGCTCGACGGACGGCACGGCGCGCAGATCGACGCGGCCGCCGCGATGACTGTGCGCGATCGATTCGGGAATGGCGTTCGACAGGCCACCGGCACCGACGTCGTGGATCAGCAGGATCGGGTTCGCGGCCCCGAGCGCCCAGCACTGATCGATGACTTCCTGCGCGCGCCGCTGAATCTCGGGATTGCCGCGCTGGACCGAAGCGAAATCCAGGTCTTCTGCGCTCGCGCCGCTGCCGACGGAAGATGCCGCGCCGCCGCCGAGACCGATCAGCATGGCCGGACCGCCGAGCACGACGACCTTCGCGCCGGCAGGCACATCGGACTTCTCCACGTGCATGCGCCGCACGTTGCCGAGGCCGCCGGCGATCATGATCGGCTTGTGATAGCCGCGCAGCGCGGCGCGCATGTTGGATTCCTGGTTGGATTCCCGGCCGGATTCGAGCTCGGTCTCGAACGTGCGGAAATAGCCGAGGATGTTCGGGCGACCGAATTCGTTGTTGAACGCCGCGGCGCCGATCGGGCCTTCGACCATGATGTCGAGCGCCGAAGCGATGCGTCCAGGCTTGCCGGAGTCGCGCTCCCACGGCTGCTCGAAGCCCGGAATGCGCAAATGCGAAACGGAGAAGCCCGCCAGACCGGCCTTCGGCTTGCCGCCGCGTCCCGTCGCCCCCTCATCGCGGATTTCGCCGCCGGCGCCGGTCGCCGCGCCGGGGAACGGCGAGATCGCCGTCGGATGATTGTGCGTCTCGACCTTCATCAGGATGTCGATCGGCTCGGCGTTGCGCGCGTAGACGTGGCTATCCACATCCGCGAACCAGCGCTCGCCCTGCGCGCCTTCCATCACCGCCGCGTTATCGCGATACGCCGACAGCACGCCGCGCGAGTTGCGCGCGTACGTGTTCTTGATCATCGCGAACAGCGACTTCGGCTGGCGCTCGCCGTCGATGACCCAGTCCGCGTTGAAGATCTTGTGACGGCAATGCTCGGAGTTCGCCTGCGCGAACATCATCAGCTCGACGTCCGTCGGATCGCGCTCCAGCCGCGAAAAATTCGCCGCGAGATAGTCGATCTCGTCGTCGGAGAGCGCGAGGCCGAGGTTCTGATTCGCTGCGACTAGCGAGGCGGGGTCGCGTGCGATCGTGCGCAGCGGCCGAGGCTGTTCGTGCACGAAGAGCTGCGCGGCATCGTCCAGCGAAAAAATCGCCGCCTCGGTCATGCGGTCGAACAGCGCCGGGGCAATCGCACCGAGCTGCTCCTGCGTCAGCCTGCTTGCGCCGCGCAACTCGTACGCAATTCCGCGCTCGATGCGCTCGATCGCGTCGAGCCCGCAGACGTGCGCGATGTCAGTGGCCTTGCTGGACCAGGGCGAAATCGTCCCGGGACGCGGGATGACGACGATCAGCCCTTCGGTCGGGAGCGCTGTCGCAGTGCTGCCGCCCGGCGACCGCGGACCGTAGGTCAGGAGGGCGGCCAGAATGCGCTGCTCGTCGCCGGTAAGGTCGCGACGCGACTGCACAAAATGGACGAAGCGCGCGCTCAGGGTGTCGACCGCGTGGCCGCGGGCCGTCACCGTGGCGAGAAGTCTCGTTGTTCGGAAGTCGGAAAGTGCAGGCGCGCCCGGCAGTATCAGCATCTTGGAAATCAGTGCGTGAACGGGGCCGAATGATACCCGCAAAGGACCCCTATTTCTTGTCCCCGGGCGTATACAGCGGCACCGGAAACGGCGTGACGTTCGAGCCTTCGAAGGTGCTGACTTTGCTGATTCCCTGCTGTCGCACTTCGTCGACGCGCAGCACCGAGTGCAGCGGCAAATACGTGCGTTTTACCCCTTCGAATTCGGCTTTGACCTTCTCCTCGGAGGGGTCCACGACGACCGCGGAGCGCTCGCCGAACACCAGCTCCTCGACCTCGATGAAGCCGAACAGAGAACCGTGGCTGACCTTGCGGGCATAGATCTCGTAGACCTTGCCCTGGTTAACGAAAACGACCTTGAAAATGTGACTGGCTGCCATCTGGGTTCCGGGGCGGGTTGATACGCTGCGCCCCATATTATCCATAATCTGTGTGGGACTCCGAGCTTGCGTCGATTCGATCCATGGCACTGAAACTTCGAGTCATCAGCGATCACTACAAGGCCCTGGGCAAGCGCAGCTCGCGCCTGTTCGGCGTCACGGGTGGCAAGATCGGCCGGGCCCAGGACAACGACTGGATTCTCCCGGACCCGGACCGCTACGTTTCCAGCCACCACTGCAAGGTCGACTTCCGCGCCGGCCGGTGGATGCTCGAGGACACGAGCACGAACGGGGTCTTCATCAACGGCTCGGACACCCCGGCCTCGGTCGCCGGCGCCTACACGCTCCAGGACGGCGACCGGCTGCGCCTCGGCGACTACGAGGTGCTGGTCAGCATCGACGAGCGCAACGATTTCGGGGCCGACGACAGCGGCCAGATCCCGGCGCCGCCGCGCGTGCGCAACAAATCGAACGTCAAGCATCATCCCCGGTCGACCGATGGCGATCTCGGCGAGGAGCTCGACCTCACCGACCTGATCAGCGACTCCGCGATCGCGCCCGCACCGAAGTTGCCGCCGCTGCGCGCGCCGACCGCGTCGTCGTCATCGCTCGATCTGGAGAGCGCGCTCGCACTGGACTCCGATGATCTGAAGGCGATGGGTCCGATCCCCGCCACGCCCGCGCCCGCCAAGGCACCGAAGACGGCCTTCGCATCGCTGCTGGGCGAAAGCGGCGAGCACAAGACAGTCGCACGTCCGCGCAAGGCGGAGGCTCCGCCCAAGTTGGAAGAGCCGCAAAAGACCGACGACTGGCACATGCAGACGCGGCCGTACGATCGCAAGGCGCTGCAGGCGCTCACCTCGCCCGCTGCGCTGGCGAAGCTCGAGAAGCCGGAGCCGGAACGTCCGAAGCGTGTCGCGGAGAGCAGCACTGCCGAACCGTCGAGCGGAATCGAAGCGCTCTGCCGTGGCGCGGGCATCGACCCGGCCAGCCTGCCGGTGGACCAGCAGAATGCGCTGCTGACGCTCGCGGGACAGATGCTGCGCGAGGCCGTGCTCGGCCTGATGGAGTCGCTCAAGGGCCGCACCGATCTCAAGAGCCGCATGCGCCTGAGCCAGACGACGATCCAGCCGGGCGAGAACAATCCGCTGAAGTTTTCCGCAAGCGTCGACGAAGCCGTGCTGAAGCTCCTCGACCCGCACGGCAGCCGCTATCTCGGGCCGATCGAAGCGATCCGCGAGTCGTTCGCGGACATCCGCACTCACCAGGCAGGGCTGGTCGGCTCAATCCAGGCGGCGGTCGACGAGCTCATGAATCGCATCGAGCCCGGCGAACTGCAGGAGCGGTTCGACCGCGGCCTCAAGCGCGGTCCGCTGCTCGGCGCGACGAACAAGATGAAGTACTGGGACCTGTACACGGAGTTCTACCAGGTGCTGAACCAGCGCAGCGAGCAAGGCTTGCCGACGCTGTTCTCGGAAGAGTTCGCGCGCACGTACGCGGAAAAGGTCGCGCCGAAGAAGAAGTGACGCGCCGCGCGCGATCCGCAATGGATGGCATTGCCGGTCCCGCGCGGCACTCCCTAGAATCCATCCATGCGGCTGGTCCGGCCGACCGGATTTCGGCGCACGGAAGGATGTCCAATGCACCCCGCGTTCACCTTGGCAGTTCTCGCGACCGTCGCGTCGGTCGCACCTGGCGCGCTGGCCGATACGACGAGCTCGGTTGAAAAACCGGCGGCGCTCGTTGCGGACGGAATTCCGGCAGTTCCACTGGCGCTGGCCGAGAGCACGCGGCCGTACATGGAATATCGAACCGCCGTGTTCCAGGGCTGGCATCCCACGGACCGCTCGATCCTCATCACCACGCGATTCGGCAACGTCGCACAGGTCCACCGGGTCAGGATGCCGAATGGCGCCCGCACCCAGGTGAGTTTCGAGGTCGATCGCATTGCGCAGGCCTCATGGGCTCCGACGCGCGGCGACGTGCTGCTCGTGATGAAGGACGTGGGCGGCAACGAGTTCTTCCAGCTCCATTCGCTCGCGGATGGCAGGCTCACGCTGCTGACCGACGGCAAGAGCCGCAACGTACTCAACGCCTGGTCCGAGGACGGCGCGCTCATCGCCTACAGCTCCACGCGGCGCAACGGTGCCGACAGCGACTTGTACGTGATGGATCCGCGCGCTCCGCAGACAGACCGGCGGGTCGCGGAGGTGAAGGGCGGCGGCTGGCAGGTTGCCGCCTTCTCGCCGGATCGCTCCAAGGCGGTCGTGCTCGAATTCGTTTCGATCAGCAAGGTCAACCTGCACCTGCTGGACCTGAGCACGGGCAAGATGAGTCCGGTCGGCGATCATCGCAAGCAGATCGCGTACGGCGCCGCTGAGTTCGCGCGCGACGGAACGCTGTGGGTGACCTCGGACGAAGGCTCGGAATTTCAGCGGCTCGGGATCCTGGATGTCGCCACCGGCAAATTCACGCCGCAGGCGCCCGAACCGCGCTGGGACGTGGAATCGTTCGATATCGCTGCAGACGGCAGCTTCATCGCCTACGTCCTGAACGAGGCCGGCAGCGCGCGACTGAAGCTGCTCGATTCGAAGACGGGAGCGGTGCGCAGCGTCGATGCTCTACCGGCAGGTCAGATCCTGGGGCTCGAAATCGCGCCGTGGGGCGACATCGGCGTGACATTCACATCGGCGCGGAGCGCGGCCGACGTGTATTCGATCGATTCGAAGTCACTCGCCGTCACGCGCTGGACCGTGAGTGAAACCGGCGGCCTGGATGCCGCGAAGAACGTCGAGCCGCAGCTGGTCGAGGTCAAGAGCTTCGACGGCAGGGCGATCTCCGGATTCCTGTTTCGTCCGGATGCCCGGAAGTTTCCCGGCAAGCGACCGCTGATCGTCGACGTCCACGGCGGACCCGAAGCCCAATCGCGTCCGGGCTTTCTGGGTCGCGCCAACTATCTGATCAACGAGCTCGGCCTGGCCATCTTCTATCCGAACGTGCGCGGCTCCGCAGGCTATGGCAAGACCTTCGTGAATCTCGACAACGGACCATTCAAGCGCGAGGACTCCGTGCAGGACATCGGTGCCTTCCTCGAGCACTTGTCGAAGGATGCCGGGTTGGATCCGGCGCGCTTCGCCATAACCGGCGGAAGCTACGGCGGCTACATGTGCTACGCCGCTGCCATTCGCTACGGCACGCAATTCAAGGCCGCGAATTGCGTCGTCGCCATCTCGAATTTCGTCACCTTCCTGGAGAACACACAGAGCTATCGGCGCGATCTGCGGCGCGTCGAGTACGGCGACGAGCGCGATCCCAGGCAGCGCGCCAAGCTGATGGAGATTTCGCCGCTGACGTCCGTGTCGAAGCTGAACATCCCGCTGCTGGTCGTCACGGGTGGCAACGACCCGCGGGTGCCCGCGTCCGAGGCAGAGCAGATGATCAATGCCGTGCGTGCCAAGCAAGGCATGGCGTGGCATCTGCTGGGCCAGGACGAGGGGCATGGCTTCGCCAAGAAGGTCAACCTGGACTATGAGTTCTGGACCAGTCTGATGTTCTGGCAGCAGACGCTGCTGAAGTGAGCAGCTTCAGCGCGCCGCGTCAGCAGTGATCTCCGGGGTCACCGGCACGGGCACCGGGCGCGTATCCGTCGCGACCCAATCCAGGATGTCCATGTACCCGCGGATGTTCTCTACGAAGCGCACCGGTTCCCAGCCGCGCGCATAGCCGCGCTTCACACGCTTGTACCATTTGGCTTGCGTGAGCAGCGGCAAGTGATCGCGCACGTCGCTCCACGTGTCGGGATTCTTGCCGTGCATCTGCGTCAGGATCCGCGCGTCTTCCAGATGCCCCACGCCGACGTTGTACGCAGCGAGCGTGAACCAGGTCCGGTCCGGCTCGAGGATGCGCTTGGGAATCTGATTGCGCAGCCATACGAAATAGCGCGCGCCGCCGAAGATGCTGCCGCGCGGATCCAGCCGGTCGGACACCTCCAATGCGCGGGCCGTTTCTTCGGTGAGCATCATCAGCCCGCGTACGCCGGTGTGCGAGGTCGCGAGCGGATCCCAATGCGACTCCTGGTAGCCGACCGCGGCGAGCAGCCGCCAATCGACGCCGACCTCCGCCGCGGCTTCGCGGAACCAATGGCGATAGCGCGGTAGCCGCGTCTCGACGTGCTCCAGAAAAACGCGCGACTGGATATAGTCGAAGCGGTCGCTGTCGCCGTAGTAAGTATCCAGAATCGACGCGAGCCTGCCCTCCGCGCTCAGCGATGAGTAAAACGCGGTCACGCGCCGCAACAGGCTCGCATCGCGCGTGTCCACGACCCACGCAAGCGACTTGCCTTGCGAGAGATCGAACGCGATGCGGATCTCCGGGTGAAACGCGCGTCCGATCGCGAACTCGTTCGAATCCGCCACGGTGTAGTCGAACTCGCGCCGCGACAGCCGGTACAGCAGCTCCTCGGTTTCCGCGAGCGGATTCTCGACCCATGTCAGGTTCGGATTGAGCGCGCGCCACTGCTCCAGCGTCGCGGCATGCGCACTGCCGCTGACGACTTCGATGTGACCCTCGTTGGCCTGCTTGATCGTGCGCGGCCGCGTTTCGCCCTGGCGAAAGATCAGGTGCTCGCGCACCTGCTGGTACGGCGGACCGAAGCTCGTGTTGTCCGGCAGGCGGATGCCGCGCGTCAGGCCAGCGGCCGCGATGTGCGCGCGATGCGATTCCAGCTCGCGCATCGCATCGGCCACGTTCGGTACGGAATACACGAACAGGCGCACGCCCAACTCGGCCGCGAAGCGGCTGGCGAGATCGAATTCCGGCCCCTGCGGGCCCGAGGCGCCCAGGTAGTACGCGCTCGGCAGGTTGCGCGTCACCACGCGCAACTCGCCCGCACGCATGATCTGCTCCAGCACGCTCGGCGGCTGCGAGCAGGTGCCGAGCAGGAGCGTCGCGATGATGGCCAGGGCGGCTTTCAAGGTGCTGGACTGTCGCGGGTTTCTTACCGAAGCGGGAGATTACCAGCCCTTGGGTCCGCGGAACCCGTTCGTGTAGAATCCGCCCCCCGCGACCGGAGAGGTACCGAAGCGGTCACAACGGCACCGATTCGAAATCGGTTGAGGGCATTACGTCCCTACGAGGGTTCGAATCCCTCCCTCTCCGCCACTTTCCCCTCAATACACGTCCAGGTCGCGTCCTACGACCACGCGTCCGGGGTAACCCGACATCTCCTTCAACAGCGTAGCCGCGGTCGAGCGCTCCGGGTCCACGGCCGGGCGCCACTTCAGCGATGCGTGATAGAGAATCAGCAGGCCCGGCTTCGCCTGCTTCGCCAGCTCCGTGAGCTGCGAAGTCGTGGTGTGGAACTGCGCGGCGTACGCCTGAAAATCGCGGCGCTTCGCCAGCCACTCGTGCGTCAGCACCTCGTGGATCAGCACGTCGCAGCCATTGCACGCGTCGATCGTCGCCTGGCTCGGATTCGTGTCGCCGGAGATCACGATGCTGCGATCGGGCGTGTCGAAGCGATAACCGTAGCTCTGCATCGTGTGCTTGGTCGCGAACGCCGTGACCGTGACGTTCGCATCCTTGTAGACGACGCCCGGCTTGATCTCGTGCGCGTTGACAGCGTGCCCCTCAGGGGCCGCACCGAAGGTGTACAGGTTGCGATCTTTGTTGCGCGTCGCGAAGTCTTCGCGGTACGCCTCCAGGACGTGCTCCGTCATGTGCACGATCCCGCTCGGTCCGTACACCTCCAGCGGCACGCGCCGGCCCATCACCCAGGGCGTGAGGATCAGATCCGGATAGCCGACGGTGTGATCCGAATGCAGATGCGTCACGAACACGACGCGCAGCTTGAGCGGATCGAGCCCGGCGATGCCGCGATCGACCAGCGCGGATTTCGCGCGCCGCACGACACCCGCACCGAAATCGATCAGGTAAGGCGTGTCGTTGACGACGATTGCAGTCGCGGGGCCGGAACGGTCGGGATCGATGGCCGGAGTCGCGGTGCCAAGCAGCACGACCTGCGTCTGTTGAGCGCGAGCCGGGCCAATCGGGATGAGCATGACCAGGATGAGCACGGCGTGGGCGACGCCCACGCGCAGAATTTTCCCTGCAAGCATTGCAGCAGTCCTCCCCCATCCCCGCGGCGAGCTTAGGACTTTTCCGACACGGGCGGAACCTGAACGGAAGGGCCAGTCGCGGCGCGGCGTCATCGAACCGATGACCGTCGCCCCGGTCCAACGGCTTTACACCGCCTGCCGGCCGCACCACACTGACCCCGTGAAAGTCCTTGTCACTGTATTTCTGAGCGCCGCCCTGACCCTGGGCGCTGCATCGCGCAGCCTCGCCGAGCCCGAGGACCTGCCGGACATCGGCAGCCCGGCGCAAGCCATGCTCAGCCTCGAAGAGGAGTATCAGATCGGCCGCATGATCGTGCGCGGCCTGCGCGACCAGGACCAGATCCTGGAAGACCCGGAGGTCTCCGAGTACATCCGCTCGGTCGGCTCGCGCCTGTCGAGCCAGGCGAACGACGGCAACCGGCGCTTCAACTTCTTCGTCGTCAAGGACAACTCGATCAACGCATTCGCGCTGCCCGGCGGCTTCATCGGCGTCAACAGCGGACTGCTGTTGGATACGAAGAACGAGAGCGAGCTCGCAGGCGTCATCGCGCACGAAGTCGCACACGTCACGCAGCGGCACATCGCGCGCAGCATCGCTGCGCAGAGCAAATCGAGCCTGGTGTCGACGGCTGCGATGCTCGCGGCAATCCTCATCGGCGTCGCGGGCGGCGGCGACGCGGCGATGGCAGGCATGGCAGCGGCGCAGAGCCTCGCGATCCAGCAGCAGATCAGCTTCACGCGCGCCAACGAAACCGAAGCCGATCGCGTCGGCCTCGGCATCCTCGCGCACTCCGGTTTCGATCCGCAGGGCATGCCCGCATTCTTCGAGACGATGAGCCGGCATGCGGGCGGCAGCGAGATCAACATTCCCGAAATGCTGCGCACCCATCCCGTGACGAGCACGCGTATCGCGGAGACCAAAGAACGCGCCGCGCAGCTCCACATAACGCCCGAGCCGGACAGCGTGAGCTACGCACTCACTCGCGAGCGCTTGCGAGTGCTGTCGACGCCGGCGGGCGCGGATCCGCGCGAGTACTACGGGGCGATCATCGGCAACGAGCCGGATGCGACACCCGCGCAGGTTTATGGCCGCGCGCTCGCCCTGATGATTTCGGGCCAGGCGGCGAAGGCTGTGCCCATCTTCCAGCGCCTGCGCGATGCGGATCCGACTGTCGTGCAATATCACACCGCGCTCGGGCAGTCGCAGCTCCTCGCGGGCAAGGGCGAGAGCTCGCTCGCGACGCTGCAACGTGCGCGCGAGCTGTTCCCGCGCAACGTTGCAGTGACCGTGCGCTACGCCGAGTCGCTGATGCAGCTCGGCGATTCGAAGCGCGCTCACGAGATCCTGCTCGACCTGTTCAACGTCGTACCGCCAACGCCTGAGCAAGCAAAGCTCACCGCGCAGGCCGCGAACGCCGCCGGCGACGTCGCGGACTCGTACTACTACATGTCGGAATATCACCTGATGAGCGGCGACCTGCCGCTGGCCATCAACCAGCTCCAGCTCGCGCTGTCGGTGCCGAAAATTACGGACGTGCAGCGCGCGCGCTTCGAAGCCCGCCTCGATGAAGTGCAGCAAGCGTTGCCAAAACGCGCACCGCGCAGGTCGGTGCAGGACGATGGCGGCAATCGCCGTCGTGCGAGTTGATACAATGCCCGCCGCGGCCTGACCTGCCGCACTCTACCGATCCGGAGATTCTCGACGCATGCTTCGACCTCTGCGCGCCGCCGCTGCGGTATTGATCGCGATACTAGCCGCGGGCTGCGCGGCCACTCCGGGCCGCACCACTCCGGACGATCGCTGGGAAGGCCTGAACCGCAAGGTCTACAAATTCAACGACGCCGTCGACCGCGCGGCACTCAAGCCCGTGGCCAAGGGCTATCGCGCGATCACGCCGCGCTGGATGCGCATCGGCATCGGCAACCTGCTCGGCAACCTCGAATACCCCTCGACGGTCGTCAACCAGTTCCTGCAGGGCAAGGCGAAGCTGGGATTGCGCGACACGGGACGCTTCCTGCTCAACAGCACGCTCGGCATCGCGGGCATCTTCGACATCGCGACCGCGATCGGCCTGGAAGCGAACGATGAGGATCTGGGTCAGACGCTCGCCGTGTGGGGCGTTGGCTCGGGGCCGTTCCTGAACCTGCCGTTCTTCGGCCCGTCGACGCTGCGCGACGCGCCGACGCGCGTGGTCGATTTCTTCTTCGATCCGATCACGTACATCGACCCGCCGTGGGAAGTGGTCTGGGGCGAGCGCGTGCTCGACGTCGTGCATTCGCGTGCCGAGCTGTTGCCGCTGGACGGAACGCTGCAGCGGACGTACGACCCGTACGCGTTCATCCGCGACTCGTGGATCCAGCAGCGGGAATTCTCGATCTTCGACGGCAATCCGCCGCCCGAAACCCTCGAAGACCTGGACATCGACGAAACGCCGCCCGAGGAACAGCCGCCGGCGCAGTAGGTCGGGCTGCTGCGGCGAAACGGAATGGTGTTCACCAATCCCTCAGCGCCTCCCGGCAAGTCCCAGCAATACGCCAAGCCGGAGCGCGAGCGACGGTTTTTGCTGGCCGGACTGCCGGAGGGCGAGATCGAGCGGACGACAACCATCACCGATCGCTATTTTCCGGGCACGCGGCTCCGCCTGCGACGCATGCTCGAGACCCGGGGCGATATCACTCGTACGTACTACAAGCTGACTCAAAAGATTCCCGCGCCGGATGGCGGACCGGGCCTGCTCTCTACAACTTATTTGAACGAAGAGGAGTTCGCACTGCTGTCGACTCTTGAAGGGTCGGTATTGCGCAAGACGCGCTACAGCATTCCTCCCTTCGGCGTTGATGTATTCGACTCGCCGCTCAGTGGCCTGATCCTGGCCGAGTGCGAGTTCGACGATGACGCCACGATGCGCTCCTTCAGCCCGCCGGCCTGGGTACTCGCAGAAGTCACCTTTGATTCGCGCTTTGCCGGCGGGCGGCTTGCGACCCTGCACTCAGGGGATTTGCCGAGGCTCCTTGCGCCCTTCGGCGTCGTGCCCAAAGCGGACTAGCACGCTCCGGTAAGTCCAGATCAGCCCGACTTCTTCTCTTTCTTCTCGTCTTTCTTCTCGCTGCCGGCGATCAAATCCTCCACCTCGCTGATCCTTGCCAGCGCCTCGATCTGCGCCGGCACGTTCGCGAAGCGGATCGTCTTCTCTCCCTGGCGCGCCAGGCGCAGCCACTCGATCAGCAACGCGAGCCCGGCGCTGTCGCTCTCGCCGACGCCGCCGAGATCGACGTCGAGCTCCTTGAACTGCTCGAAGCGCGACTCGCTCTGCTCCAGCACTTCGCGCGCGGTCGACGCGTCGAGCACGCCGCTGACGCGAAAGCGCCCGGCGCCGAGCGATTCGAGCTTGGCCCGGCCTGTCGCGGTCTCTTTCACTATTGCTTCTCGGCCGTCGTTTGCTTGTCCGATCCCGAGGACGCGGTCGGCTTCTGCACCGTACCGCTGGCGACCTGCTGCTCCAGGCGCGCGATCACCGGCTCGAGTCCCTTCTGCTGGATCTCCGAGCCGAAGTCCGTGCGGAACGACTTCACGTACGACACGCCTTCGATCTGCACGTCGTACGCTTTCCAGCCGTCCGCCGTCTTGCGCAGCGAGTAGTTGACCGGCACGCGCTGGCCGTTGTCGCGGCGGACTTCGCTGCGCACGGTCGCGACCGTATCGTCCGGCTTGCCCTGGAACGGCAGGATCTTCAGCCGGTCGGGCGTGAACTCGAGCAGCGCCTCGCCGTAATTCTGCAGCAACGACTGGTAGAACGCTTCGACGAAACGTTTGCGCTGTTCGGGCGTCGCGGTACGCCAATGCTTGGCAAGCACGAGCTGCGCGGCGTACGCGGTATCGAAATGCGGCAGCATGTTCTTGTCGACCAGCTCGCGCACGCGCTTCGGATTCTGCTTGTACTCGGCGCGGTGGGCATCGAGATCGCGCAACGTGTCCTGGGCGACCTTCGTCACGAGCTCCTGCGGCCCGAGCTGCGCGGCCTCTGCGGTGGCGCGCGCATTCAAGGCCAGCAGCGGCAGCGACGCTGCCACCATCAACAACAACGCTTTCACTGAATACTTCATCGCTTCGGCTCCTCCGCCGGCGCCTTGTCCTGGTTGCCGCCCTGGTTGCCGCCTTCGGCGGAGCCCTGGTCGCGGCGCAGGAAAGTCGACGCCAGCTGATTGATCAGATTCTCCAGCACGAACGCATCCTGCACGAACTCGATGCGGTCGCCCTGCTTCAGAAATTCCTCGGCGCCGCCCGGCGTGATGCCGATGTACTGCCCGCCGAGCAGTCCGGACGTCATGATGCTCGCGTCGCTGTCCTTCGGGATGCGATCGAACGACGAGTTGATGCGCATGCGCACGACCGCCTTGTACTGCTGCTGGTCGTAGCCGATGGTCTCGACACGACCGACGGTGACGCCGGCCATCGAAACGGCGGCGCCGGGCTTCAGGCTGCCGATGTTCTCGAACATCGCCACCACTCCATAACTCTTGCCGTTCGTGGCAAGTTCGCGGTTGGTGATCTGCGTCACCAGGAAAAACAGCGCCGCGAAGCCGAGCAGCACGAACAGGCCGGTCGAAAATTCTACAGTCCGGGTCGGTCGCATAAAACGAGCCTCACAGCATGATCGCGGTCAGGAGGTAATCCAGAATCAGCGTCAGCACAGCGGAGATAACTACAGTGCGTGTCGTCGCGCGCCCGACACCTTCGGCGGTCGGGGCGGCGTTATAACCTTCGTACACGGCGATCAGGCTGCAGGCGACGCCGAACACGCAGCCCTTGATGACGCCTTCCATGATGTCGTCCAGCCCGACGCTCGAGCGCATCTGCGACCAGAACGAGGCCGCGTCGACCTTGAACTGCTGCACGCCGACGAGCTGCACCCCGAAGATGCCGATCGAGATGAAGATCATCGTCAGCAGCGGCATCGCGATGATCCCGCCCACGAACCGCGGCGCGATCACGCGACGCATCGGATCGACAGCCATCATCTCCATGGCCGTGAGCTGATCGGTCGCGCGCATCAGCCCGATCTCCGAGGCGAGCGCGGTGCCGGCGCGGCCCGCAAACAACAGCGCAGTGACGACGGGGCCGAGCTCCTTGATGACCGCCAGCGCCCCGGCAGTGCCGAGCGCCTCTTCGGAGCCGAACCGTTGCAGCAGGTCGTAACCCGTCAGGCCGAGCACCATGCCGACGAACAGTCCGCAGGTCATGATGATGACCAGCGACAGCGCGCCGGTGTTGTGGACCTGCTCGACGACGAGGCTCGGCCGCATGAGCGCGCGCGGCAGCTGTGCCAGCACGCGACCGAAGAACAGTGCCACGGCGCCGACGGTCGTGACGAACTCCCGCACGTTGTCCCACAGCTCACGAAGGAAGTGCATGCTTGCCCTCAGCCCGCGAGCAGGTCTTCGTAGTAATCGGGAGCGGGATAGTGAAAGGCCACCGGTCCGTCGGCGAGGCCGTTGACGAACTGGTGCACGATCTCCGAATCGTGGTCCTTCAGCTCGACGAAGCTGCCGGAGGCAGCCACCTTGCCGCCGGCGATGATGTAGCTCGCGTCCGCGAGGATCGACAGCTCCTCGACGTCGTGCGACACGACGATGCTCGTGATGCCGAGCGCGAAGTTCATCTGCCGCACCAGCCGCACGATCATGCCCATGGAAATCGGATCGAGGCCGGTGAACGGCTCGTCGTAGATCAGGACCTCGGGATCGGTCGCCATTGCGCGCGCGAGCGCCACGCGTCGCGCCATGCCGCCGGACAACTCCGCAGGCATCAGCCGCGCGGCACCGCGAAGTCCCACAGCCTGGAGCTTGGTGAGCACGATATTGCGAATCAGCGCTTCGGGCAGGTCGCTGTGCTCGCGCAACGGGAACGCGACGTTCTCGAACACGTCCTCGTCCGTCAGCAGCGCGCCATTCTGGAACAGCATGCCCATGCGCCGGCGCAGCGTGTACAGCTCGCTGGTGCTCAGGTTGCTGACATCGATGCCGTCGAACAGCACCTGGCCGCTGTCGGGCTTGACCTGCCCGGTGATCAGGCGCAGCAGCGTCGTCTTGCCGGTGCCGCTCGGCCCCATGATGGCCGTGATGCGGCCGCGCTGGATCTGCAGGCTCAGGCCCGAGAAGATCGCGCGGCCGCCGATCGAATAATGAACGTCGCGAACTTCGACGATCGAGTCCTGCGCGGCTTGAGGCTCAGGTTTTCTGCTCGCTGCATTCGACGACATTCAGTATCCGATCGCCCTGTCAGAGCGGCGCGGCCGTCAGGCCGCTTCCTGTTCCAGCTTCGAACTGTAGCTGCCGCTACGCGCCAGGCTGTTGAACTTCGCACGGCGTGCGAACGCCTTCTGGCCCGCGGCGAACGTCTCGGGCTTGCCGCCCCACGCCTTCAGCGCCTCGTCCTGCAACGCGCGGCCATACGAGAAGCTCAGCTCCCACGGCAGCCCGCCGAGCTTGTTCATGAGACTCAGGTGCTCAGTCGCTTCGGCGGAGCTCTGCCCGCCCGAGAGGAACGCGATCCCCGGCACCGCGCCCGGCACATAGCGCTTGAGAGTACGGACGGTCGCCTCTGCCACCTGCTGCGGGTTGGCCCGCGAGGCAGCCTTCTTACCCGAGATGACCATGTTGGGCTTGAGGATCATGCCCTCGAGATGAATGCGGTGTGAATGCAACTGCGCGAACACGGAGGCGAGCGTGTTGCTCGTGACCTCCTCGCAGCGCTCGATGCTGTGATCGCCGTCCATCAGCACTTCGGGCTCGACGATCGGCACGATGTTGGCTTCCTGGCACAGCGCTGCGTAGCGCGCGAGCGCATGCGCATTCGCATCAATTCCGAACTGCGTCGGGAAGCCCGCGCCGATGTCGATGACGGCGCGCCACTTCGCGAAGCGCGCGCCGAGCTTGTAGTACTCGGCGAGACGCTCGCGCAGACCATCGAGGCCTTCGGTGATCGTCTCGTGCGGGAAGCCGGCGAGCGGCTTCGCACCCGTGTCGACCTTGATGCCGGGGACGATGCCAAGCTTCTGCATGTACTGCGGAAACGGCGTGCCGTCCTTCGTCTTCTGCCGGATCGTCTCGTCGTACAGGATCACGCCGCTGATGTAGTCGGCAGCGTTCGGCGCGGTGAACAGCATCTCGCGGTAGGTGCGGCGCGCCTCTTCGGTCGACTCCAGCTTGATGGAGTCGAAGCGCTTCTTGATCGTGCCGCTGGATTCGTCCGCCGCCAGGATGCCCTTGCCTTTCGCGACCATCGCCCGCGCGGTCGATTCCAGTTCACTGCGATTCATAACTTGCTGCCTCCGCCTGTTGGGAAACGGGCTCGCGGCGTGCGTGAAATGCACAGGCCGCTTCGAGCCTCACGTTTGGGGGCGCGTAGGATAGCAAAATCACCTGTTGTTGCCGCACTACATGGCATTGACGGCATAAGACCCCGCCAGCGAAGTATTGGTTCGATGGTTGTATTAGGACTAGAATGGTCCCATATGAGGAAGCACCTATGCTCCGCATCAGCAAGCTGACCGATTACGGCACCGTGATCCTTGCCTGCCTCGCGTCGCAGGCGGACCGGCTGTGGACCGCCGCCGAAGTGGCCGAGCGCACGCGAGTCGGCCTGCCGACCGTGAGCAAGCTGCTGAAGAAGCTCCAGCGCAGCGGCCTGGTGATCTCCACGCGCGGCAGCCATGGCGGCTATCAGCTCGCGTGCCCGCCCGCCGAGATCAGCGCTGTGCGGATTCTCGACGCGCTCGAAGGACCGTTCGCACTCACCGAATGCAGCGGTCAGCACAGCAACTGCGGCATCGAATCTAACTGCCGCGTCGGACACGTCTGGCAGCGCGTGAATGGCGCGATTCGGCGTGCGCTCACGGACATCACTCTCGCTCAGCTCGCAGGCCTGGAGCGCGGCAGCTCCACCACGGTGCCGCTGACGCGGCTGGTGCGCGCCTCGCACGAGTAGCCAGGACCCTCATGTCCAGCAATCCCCGAGACGAGTCCCTCGAAGCCCTGGTCGGTCAGAAGTACCGGCACGGGTTCGTCACGGACATCGAAGCCGACACCGTTCCGCCCGGCTTGAACGAAGACGTCATCCGGCTGATCTCGCGCAAGAAGGGCGAGCCGTATTTCAGTTTTGACTGGCGGCTGAAGTCGTATCGTCACTGGCTGACGATGCGCGAGCCGCACTGGGCGCATCTGCGCATCACGCCGATCGACTACCAGGCGATTTCGTATTACTCGGCGCCGAAGGCACGCGACGACGCGCCGAAGAGTCTCGACGAAGTCGATCCGAAGCTGCTCGAAACCTACGACAAGCTCGGCATCCCGTTGCACGAACGCGCCAAGCTGGCGGGCGTCGCCGTCGACGCCGTGTTCGACAGCGTGTCGGTCGCGACGACGTTCAAAGAGCGTCTCGCGAAGGCCGGCGTGATTTTCTGTTCCTTCTCGGAAGCCGTGCAGAAGCATCCGGCGCTCGTCGAGCAGTATCTCGGCTCGGTCGTGCCGTACACCGACAACTACTTCGCGACGCTCAACTCGGCCGTGTTCACCGACGGCTCGTTCGTGTTCGTGCCGAAGGGCGTGCGCTGCCCGATGGAGCTGTCGACGTACTTCCGCATCAACGCGGCCAAGACCGGCCAGTTCGAGCGCACGCTGATCGTCGCCGAGGAAGGCGCGTACGTCAGTTACCTCGAAGGCTGCACGGCGCCGATGCGCGACGAGAACCAGCTCCATGCGGCAGTCGTCGAGCTGGTCGCACTCGAAAACGCGCAGATCAAATACTCGACCGTGCAGAACTGGTACCCGGGCGACGAGAGCGGCAAGGGCGGCATCTACAACTTCGTGACCAAGCGCGGCGAGTGCCGCGGCGCCAGCTCGCGCATCAGCTGGACGCAGGTGGAAACCGGCTCGGCGATTACGTGGAAGTATCCGAGCTGCATCCTCACCGGCGACAACTCGGTCGGCGAGTTCTACTCCGTCGCGGTCGCGAACAACTACCAGCAGGCGGACACCGGCACGAAGATGATCCACATCGGCCGCAACACCCGCAGCACGATCGTTTCGAAAGGCATCTCCGCGGGTCACGGCCAGAACAGCTATCGCGGCCTCGTGAAGGTGCTGCCGAACGCCATCAACGCGCGCAACTTCACGCAATGCGATTCGCTGCTGATGGGCGACCAGTGCGGCGCGCACACCTTCCCATACATGGAAGTGCGCACGCCGACGGCGAGCGTCGAGCACGAGGCGACGACCTCGAAGATCGGCGACGACCAGCTCTTCTATTGCCTGAGCCGCGGCATCTCCGAAGAAGACGCCGTGAACATGATCGTCAACGGCTTCTGCAAGGTCGTATTCAAAGAGCTGCCGATGGAGTTCGCGGTCGAAGCGCAGAACCTGCTGGCAGTGAGTCTCGAAGGGTCCGTGGGATGAGCATGCTGAAGATAGACAACCTGCACGTGCGCGCCGGCGACAAGCAGGTGCTGAATGGGCTGAACCTCGAAGTCGCGGCGGGCGAAGTCCACGCCATCATGGGTCCCAACGGCTCCGGCAAGAGCACGCTGGTCCAGGTGCTCGCGGGACGCGAAGGCTATGAAGTCACGGCGGGCTCGGTGAGCTACAACGGTCGCGACCTGCTCGCGCTGCCGCCCGAGGAACGGGCGCGCGAGGGCGTGTTCCTCGCGTTCCAGTACCCGGTGGAAATTCCGGGCGTGAACAACGTCTACCTGCTCAAGGCAGGACTGAACGCCGTGCGCACCCACCGCGGACTGCCCGAGCTCGATGCCTTCGAGTTCCTGGCGCTGGTGCGCGAGAAGATGAAGCTGATGCACATGGACGAAAGCTTCCTCAACCGCGGCGTCAACGAAGGCTTCTCCGGCGGCGAAAAGAAGCGCAACGAGATCCTGCAGATGGCAGTGCTCGAGCCGACACTGTCGTTGCTGGACGAAACCGACTCGGGCCTCGACATCGACGCGCTGCGAGTCGTCGCGAACGGCGTCAACGGCCTGCGACGCGCGGATCGCGCCATCGTGATGGTCACGCACTACCAGCGGCTGCTCGACTACATCGAGCCGGATCGCGTGCACGTGCTCTCCGGCGGTCGTATTCTGAAGAGCGGCGACAAGGCGCTGGCACTGGAGCTGGAAAAGCGCGGCTACGATTGGGTCCGGCAGGAGGCCGCGGTCGCATGAGCGTAGTCGCCCTCCAGGAAACTCGCTCCTCCGGCGAACGCTACCGGGCGGCTTTTGATGCGCGCTGGTCCCGGGCCGACGCGCTCGTGGACCTGCGACGTGCCGCGCTGGAGCGTTTCGTAGCCGCAGGATTCCCGACGCAGCGGCAGGAAGACTGGAAGTACACCAACCTGCGCCGGCTCGAAGCCCGCACGTTCGCGCCCGCAACGAGCGCAGCGGTCGACGCAAACGATCCACGCTGGATCGCGAACGCAGGCACACGCATCGTTTTCGTCAACGGGCATTGCATGCCCGCGCTGTCCTCCATCGACGCGCAGGCTCCGGGCATGACGCTGCTCACGCTGAAACAGTGGGCAGAACACGAGCCCGGCGAAGTGGCTGCGTTCATCGCACAGACGTCACGCGTCCAGCCCAGCGCACTCGAGGATCTGAACCTTGCCTTCTTCGAGGACGGCATCGTGCTGGATCTGGCCGCCGGTGCAAGGCCGGATCAGCCGATCTACGTCGTGCATCAGTGGAGCGACGGGGCCGCCCAGGTGATGAGCAACCCGCGGGTCGTCGTGCGCGCTGGAGCGAACAGTCGCTGCGTCGTGATCGAGCACTTCGTCGGCACGACGGGCGGCGAGTCCTTCACCAACGCAGTATGCGAGATCGACATCGCAGCCGGCGCGAGCGTCGAGCATTATCGGATCCAGCAGGAGTCGACGCGCGCCTTCCACATCGGGCACGTCAACGTCCGGCTGCAGCAGAACAGCCGCTACACTTCGCACGACATCGCATTGGGCGCGAGTCTCGCGCGCGTGAATCTCTCGACGACTCTGCAAGGCCCCGGTGCGCACGTGGCACTCGATGGCTTGCTGGCACCGCTCGGGACGCAGCACCTCGACGCGCACACCTTGATCGATCACGCGGCTCCGCATACGAGCAGCGACGAAAACTATCGCGGCATTGCCGGCGAGCGCGGCCGCGGCGTCTTCAACGGCAAGGTCATCGTGCGGCCCGGCGCGCAGAAGACCGATGCGCGCCAGTCGAGCCGCAACCTGCTCCTGAACGCCGGCGCGGAGATCGACACCAAGCCGGAACTGGAGATCTACGCGAACGATGTGAAGTGCAGCCATGGCGCGACGACGGGACAGCTCGACGCTGCCGCCCTCTTCTACCTGCGCTCGCGGGGACTCGATGAAGCGGCCGCGCGCTCGCTGCTGATCCGCGCGTTCGCCGAGTCGATCGTGAAACCGATCGGCTCGACGCCGGTGCGCAATTACCTCGAGCAGCTCCTCGACGAACGTTACAGAGTGATTTCATGAGTGCAGCCATCGTTCCAGGCCGCCCGCGCAGCGTGAACTTCGACGTCGCGCGCATCCGGCGCGACTTTCCGATCCTGGACCAGCAGGTCAACGGCAAGCCGCTCGTGTATCTCGACAGCGCCGCGTCGAGCCAGCGTCCGCTCGCAGTGATCGAAGCGATGGATCGTTACTATGAGCACGATCACGCCAACGTCCACCGCGGCGTGCACACGCTGAGCCAACGCGCTACGGACGCCTACGAAGGCGCGCGCGAGACGATCCGCGGCTTCATCAACGCGCGCTCGACGCGCGAGATCATCTACGTCCGCGGCACGACCGAGGCGATCAACCTGGTCGCGCAGAGCTACGCGCGCCCGATTCTGCAGCCCGGCGACGAGATATTGATCTCTGCATTGGAGCACCACGCCAACATCGTGCCCTGGCAGATCGTGTGCGGTCAGACCGGCGCGCAGCTCAAGGTGATTCCGATCACGCAGACCGGTGAAGTGGATTTCGCTGCATTCGAGCGCCTGATCGGCCCGCGCACTCGTCTGCTCGCGCTCGCACACATCTCGAACGCGCTCGGCACGATCGTGCCGGTCGAGCGATTCATCGCGCGCGCCAAAGAGCTCGAGGTCCCGGTGCTGCTCGACGGCGCACAGGCCGTGCCGCACAGCGTCGTCGACGTACAGGCGCTCGACTGCGATTTCTACTGCTTCTCCGCGCACAAGATGGTCGGCCCGACGGGCGTCGGCGTGTTGTACGGCCGCGAGTCGTTGCTGGAGGCGATGCCGCCGTGGCAGGGCGGCGGCGACATGATCCTGTCGGTGACGTTCGAGAAGACGACGTACAACCAGCTCCCGTGGAAGTTCGAGGCCGGCACGCCGGATATCGCAGGCGCCATCGGCCTCGGCGCAGCGATCCGCTACCTGCAGGGCATCGGCATGGAGCGCATCGCGGCGTACGAGCACGAGCTGCTCGACTACGCGACCGCGCGACTGTCGAGCATTCCCGGCTTGCGCATCATCGGAACTTCGCCGCAGAAGGCCGCAGTGGTGTCGTTCACGATGGCAGGCATTCACCCGCACGACATCGGCACGATCCTCGACACCGAGGCAGTCGCCGTGCGCACGGGTCATCACTGCGCGATGCCGGTAATGGATTTCTTTGGAGTGCCGGCGACCGCGCGCGCCTCGCTGTCCTTCTATAACACGTTCGAGGAGATCGACCGGCTGGTCGCCGCGCTGGAGCACGCGCGCAAGCTCCTCGGTTGAAGCTCGCATGGACCTGAAAGACCTCTACCGCGACGTCATCGTCGACCACAACCGCCACCCGCGGAACTTCGGCAAGCTCGATCCTGCCGATGCGCACGCGGACGGCTACAACCCGTTGTGCGGCGACCGCCTGACGGTCTACGTGAATCTCGACGGCGACCGCATCAGCGAGGCGAAGTTCGAGGGCAGCGGCTGCGCGATCTCGGTCGCGTCGGCGTCGCTGCTCACCGAAGCCGTCAAAGGCAAGTCGCGCGCGCAGGTGCAGGAGCTGTTCGATGACGTGCACACCGTGCTCACCCAGCACGATGCGACCGTCGATGCATCTCGCCTCGGCAAGCTCGCCGCGCTCACCGGCGTGCGCGAATTCCCGGCGCGCGTGAAGTGCGCCAGCCTCTGCTGGCACACATTGAACGCCGCGCTCGACCGCGCCTCGGCGCCCGTCACGACCGAATAACCGACGAAGATCCCCGTGTACAGACACGAACACGAACCTGTCAGCCTGACGCGCGACGTCGAAGCCATCATGGTTCCGGCCGGCATCCCGGTCACGCTGCGCGAAGGCAAGACCGGCTTCATCACGCAGGCGCTCGGCGGCAGCTTTACCGTCTACGTCGAGGGCAACCTGTTTCGCATCGCCGGCAAGGATGCCGATGCGCTCGGCAAAGAAGCGCACGTCGGGCCGGAGTTGCCACCGGATGCGACCGATGAGGACGTGAAGCAGCTCGTGTGGGACCAGATGCGCGCCTGCTACGACCCGGAGATCCCGATCAACATCGTCGATCTCGGGCTGGTGTACTCGTGCGAAGTGCAGCGCGATGAGGCCGGCGAGCGCATCGTCGAGATCAAGATGACGTTGACCGCGCCCGGCTGCGGCATGGGCGAGGTGCTGGTGCAGGACGTCAAGGACAAGGTCGAAGTCATTCCGACGATCAAGCGCGCGGACGTCGAGCTGGTGTTCGACCCGCCGTGGAACCAGAGCATGATGTCGGACGCTGCACGGTTGCAGACCGGAATGATGTGATGCCCTGGCAGACCGTCGCGGCCGTTGCCGCCATCCCGCCCGGCGATTACGCACAAGTCGAGGTGGACGGAGTGCTGGTGGCGGTGTTCAACGTCGCCGGCGAGTTCTACGCGATCGACGATTTGTGCACGCACGACGGCGGCGAGCTGGCGGGCGGTGCAGTCGAAGGCGACGTCGTCATTTGCCCGCGACACGGCGCGCGCTTCTGCCTGCGCACCGGGGCGGCATTGACGCCGCCGGCTTACGAGCCTGTCCGCACGTATCCGCTCCGCGTCGTCGACGGCACCGTGGAAATCGAAGTGCCGAACTGAGCGGAACCCATGCCTGCGCGCTCGATGTTACGACTCACGCTGGTACGTCACGCCAAGACCGAGCCGGGACGGCCCGGCCAGGAAGACTGGGATCGCGTGCTCGAGCCGCGCGGCCAGCGCGATGCACCGGAGATGGCGCGACGATTGAAACAGATCGGTCCGAAGCCGGACCGCATCCTGTCGAGCCCGGCGGTGCGTGCGATCACGACAGCGACGATCATGACTCGCGAGCTCGGCGTCTCGGCGCAGAAAGTGCAGCAGGACGAGCGGCTGTATCTTGCTTCGCCGAAGGACATGCTCGCGGTCATCCGCGAGCTTGGCGAGCGGGCCAAGCACCTGATGGTCGTGGGCCACAACCCCGGCATCACCGAATTCGCGGATCGCATCTCCAGCGAGCGTGGGATCGACAACATGCCGACGTGCGCGGTCTACACGCTGCAATTCGAGATCGCAGCGTGGAGCGAGCTGGAATGGGACAGCGGAGTCGACGCCGACTTCGACTACCCCAAAAGAAGCGGATAGCACGCTGCAGGTCGGGCTTCAGCCCGCCAATCTTTAGCCTTCCATCGTCAGCAAGCTGGCGTTGCCACCCACTGCAGCGGTGTTGATCGTCACCGTCTGTTCCGTAGCGAATCGATGCAGGTAGTAAGGGCCGCCCGCCTTCGGCCCGGTACCCGACAGTCCGCGTCCGCCGAACGGCTGAACGCCGACCACCGCCCCGATCATGTTGCGATTGACGTAGACGTTACCCGCTCGCACGCGCGACGCGATATAGCGCGCCGTCGCGTCCACGCGAGTATGGACGCCGAGCGTCAGGCCGTAACCGGTCGCGTTCACTGCGTCCATGACGGCATCGAGCTTGTGTACGTCGTAGCGCACGACGTGAACTGCCGGTCCGAAGACTTCGCGCGTCAACTGCGACAACGATTCGATCTCGACCGCGACCGGCGCGAAGAACAGTCCGCGCTCGTGCTCCGACCGCAATTTGCACGCGTGATGCCAGCGCGAGGATTTCACGATGCGCGCCGCGTGTGCGCGCAGCATGTCACGCGAAGCCTCGTCGATGACGGGCCCCACGTCCGTCGCGAGCTGCAGCGGATCGCCGATGACCAGCTCGTCCATGTAACCCGCCAGCAGCCCGCAAATCCGCGGCGCGATTTCTTCCTGCACGAACAGCACGCGCAGTGCCGAGCAGCGCTGACCGGCGCTGTTGAACCCCGACTGCACGGCATCCAGAACGACCTGCTCCGGCAACGCGGAACTGTCGACGATCATGGCGTTCTGCCCGCCGGTCTCGGCGATCAGCACCGGGATCGGTCCCTCGCGATTCGCGAGCGAGCGATTGATCGCTTTCGCGGTCTCGGTGGAGCCGGTGAAGGCAACGCCGGCGACGCGCGGATCCGCGACGATGCGGGCGCCGACAGTCGCGCCATCGCCCGGCAACAGATGCAGCACCTCCGGCGGCACACCCGCTTCCAGCAAGTACTGGACAGCTCGCGTCGCAATGAGTGGTGTCTGCTCCGCCGGCTTCGCGAGCACCGCGTTGCCCGCAGCGAGCGCCGCCGCGATCTGTCCGGTGAATATCGCAAGCGGGAAATTCCACGGGCTGATACACACGAACACGCCGCGGCCGCGCAACCGCAGCTCGTTGCTCTCGCCGGTCGGGCCGGGCAGGCGCACGCCGGCTCCGAATTCGGTGCGCGCGCGATCCGCGTAGTAGCGCAGGAAGTCGACGGCCTCGCGCACCTCGGAAATGCTGTCGGGAATCGTGCGGCCGCCTTCGCGCGCGCAGAACGCGACGAGCTCGGGCATGCGCGACTCGAACAAATCGGCGGCGCGCTCCAGCGTCTCGGCGCGCTCGCTCGCCGGCGTCATGTCCCATTCGGGCTGCGCACGCACTGCGGCGGCGAATGCCGCCTCGATTGCGGCATCGTCTGCATCGCTCACGGTCCCAATCACTTCGCTGCGATTCGCAGGATTGCGCACTTCGGTCGCGCGGCCCTGGCGCAGCTTGCCCGAGACGATCGCGCCGCCGGTCCAGCGCTCGCGCGCGGCGCGCGCGACACCGGCTGCAAACGGGTCGTACTCGAACGGATCGGGTAGATTCACGCCGCTCGAATTGAGCCGCGACGAGCCGTACAGCATTCGCGGCTGCGGGATGCGCGGATGTGCCTTCTGCGGGAGCGCGTCCGCTTCGGCGACCGGGTCGCGAACGATATCGGCGATCGCAGTCTGCTCGTCGACGATGCGATTGACGAACGACGTGTTCGCACCGTTCTCCAGCAGGCGGCGCACGAGGTACGGCAGCAAGTCCTCGTGCGACCCGACCGGCGCGTACACGCGGCACGGCAAGTTCAGCTTGTCCGCACCGACGATCTGCGCATACAGCTCCTCGCCCATGCCATGCAGGCGCTGGAACTCGAACGAGCGCTTCGCCTGCGCGGCCAGCTCCGTGATGGTCGCCACGGTCTGCGCGTTGTGAGTCGCGAACTGCGGATAGATGTTCGGGCCTGCGCCGATCAGCTCGCGCGCGCAGGCGATGTACGAAACGTCGGTGTTGACCTTGCGCGTGAACACCGGATACCCGGCGAGGCCGCGCTCCTGCGCCCGCTTGATCTCGCTGTCCCAGTACGCGCCCTTCACGAGTCGTACGCTCAGCCGTGCGTTTGCAGACCCGGCGAGCTCGCGCAGCCAGCGGATGACTTCACGCGTGCGCTTCTGATACGCCTGCACCGCCAGCCCGAATCCGTTCCAGCCTTTGAGCTGCGGCGAGCGCATGACGTGCTCGATCAGCTCCAGCGACAATTCCAGCCGCTCGGCCTCCTCCGCGTCGACCGTGAGCGCGATGCCGCCGTCGCGCGCTGCAATCGCAAGCTCGTGCAGGCGCGGCGCCAGCTCGGTCAGCACGCGTCGCCGCTGCGTGAACTCGTAACGCGCGAACAGCGCGGACAGCTTGACCGAAATACTCGGTGCCGCCTCGATCGCCGTGCCCGGCTTGATCGAGCGTGCTACGCCGCGGATCGCCTGGTGATATGCGTCGAGATAACGCCTGGCGTCCGCATCCGTCAACGCAGCTTCGCCGAGCATGTCGAACGAATAGCGATACGCCTTGTTCTCGCCCGACACCGATCGCTCCAGCGCTTCTTCGATCGTGCGGCCCATGACGAACTGGTGCCCCATGATGCGCATGGCCTGCCGGAACGCGGCGCGCAGCACCGGCTCGCCGAGGCGGCCCGCGATGCGCGCCATCACGCCGCGCGGATCGTGCATGTCCGCGTCGCTCGGCCGCACGATCTGCCCGGTCAGCATCAGGCCCCAGGTCGACGCGTTGACGAACAGCGATTCGGCCTCGCCGAAATGCGCAGCCCAGTCGCCGGCGGAAATCTTGTCCGCGATCAGCTTGTCCGCCGTCGCATCGTCCGGGATACGCAGCAGGGCTTCGGCCAGGCACATCAGGATGACGCCCTCCTGCGAGGACAGGTCGTACTGGCGCAGGAATGCGTCCAGGCCGGTGCGCTTCACACGCGTCGTGCGCACGCCTTCGACGAGTTGCGCAGCACTCGCTGCGATGCGCTCGCGAACAGCGTCCGGCAAGCGGGCCGCGTCCGCGAGCTCCCGCACGATCTGCTCTTCGTCGCCGAGATAGTTGCGATTGATTGCGGTGGCGACGGGTCGCTCGGCAACGGCCACGGCGGCAGCGGGCTGATTCATGGTTTTGACTGGTTCGTATGCAAAGTTGATGGACGCGCGTGGGCGCGGAAGCGTACACAGGTCAGGGCGCCGATTCTACGCTGCGGGCCGCAGGCTTGATTTCCTTGCCGGAGGCTCCACGTTGCAGGCTCCCCAGACCACCCTCTAGCTAGACCGGAGGTCCTCGTGACCGAAGCCGCTGCGCCGCTGACAGTGACGGCCGCCAACTTCATGACCGACGTGGTCGACGCCTCGGGCCAGACGCCCGTGCTCGTGGATTTCTGGGCGCCCTGGTGTGCCCCGTGCCGTCAGCTGATGCCGATCCTCGACCGCCTGGTCGAGCAATACGCCGGGCGCTTCAAGCTCGCCAAGGTGAACACCGACGAGCAGCAGGAGCTGTCGCAGCAGATCGGCGTTCGCAGCCTGCCGACCGTGGTGCTGTTCAAGGACCGCACGGTCGTCGATCACTTCATCGGTGTCGTGCCGGAAGCGCAAATCCGCGCGATGCTCGACAAGCACCTGCCCAAGACCGTAGACAGCCCGACGCAGGTTGCGCAACAGCTCAAAGCCGCCGGCGACTTCGCTGGCGCGCGGAAGATCCTGGAGAACGAGCTGGCTCGCGACCGCGAGAACATCGACCTGCAGACCGGGCTAGCGGAGCTGCAGGCGCTCGAAGGCGATGTCGATGGTGCCCGCAAGGAGTTGGAGCGCCTGCAAGGCACGCATCCTGCACACCCGGCGGTGAAGCGGCTCGCAGCGCTGCTTGCATTCAGCGACGTAGTGGCTGCGCATCCGGACGTGCGTTCGCTCCGCGAGCGTGTCGCGGCAAATCCTTCGGACCTCGACCTCAAGCACGCGCTGGCCGTGCATCAATTGCTCGGCGGCGATGTCGAGCCCGCGCTGCTGACGTGGCTGGAGATGCTGCGCGATCACCGCACCTATAAGGAAGACCTGGCGCGGCGCAGTCTCGTGATGGCCTTCGAGCTGATCGGCGAAGCGGATCCGATCGTGAGTCAAACCCGGCGCGCGATGGCGCGCATGATTTTCTAGACCTTCCGAGCCGCCTCTTCGAGCGCCACTGCCGCAGGCTCGCCGAGATAGCCGCGGATCAGGCGGCGCGTGAGGTAGATGAGCGGGATGAGCAGGAACGCCATCAGCAGCTTGTAGATGTAATTGACCGTACCGACCGCAAGGAACAGCGCCGTCGGCCAGTGCTGCGGCCCCAACACGAAAGCGATGTAGAGCACGACGAAGCTGTCGATGAGCTGCGAAATGGCCGTCGAGCCGGTGGCGCGCAACCAGACCCACTTCTCTCCGGTCAGCATGCGGATGCGATGGAACACCGCAACGTCCACGAGCTGGCCGATGAGGAACGCCGTGACCGAGCCGACGATGATCCACATGCCCTGCCCGAAGATGCTGGCGAAAGCGTGCTGCATGTTCGGCACGCCCTGCTGCTGGTTGATCGTGACCCAGAACTCCGCGGGCGTCAGCGAGATCGCGAGGTACGCGGCGAGAAAGCCGTAGCTGATCAGCACCACGCACAGCCACGAGATGAACTGCACGCCGCGGCGGCCGAAGTACTCGTTGATGACGTCTGTCATCAGGAAGACGAACGGCCACAGCAGCACGCCGGCGGTAAACGACAGCGAGCCGCGCTGGTCGAACAGGTTCCAGTCGAACGTGTCGATGCCGAGCGTCGGCTCGAGCGCGAAGATCTTGACGCCGATGAACTCGGCGATGATCGCATTGCATACCAGGAACGCCGCGAGCACCACGAACAGGCGCGCGGCGCGCGAATCGAGGGGGCCAGCGTGGGTCATTTCTTCTTTTGACTGGTGACCGGGCATCGGGAACGGCAGACTAGCACCTCCCATGATTCGCATCACTGCCATCAACGTCTATCCGGTCAAGGGCTGCCGCGGCATGGCCCTCGAAAGCGCGCGCATCGCTGCAACCGGCTTCGAGCACGATCGCGAGTGGCTCATCGTGCGGCCGGACGGCCGCTTCATGACCCAGCGCGAGGAGCCGCGGCTCGCGTTGATCGAGACGGCCCTGATCGACACGCAAGAGGCAGGCGGCGCAGCGCTGCGACTGCGCGTGCCAGGCGGCGAAGAACTGAGCGTGCCCGTGGCTGCGCAGGGCCGCGAAGTCGAGGTGACGTGCTGGAAGGACCGCTGTGCCGCGTTCGACGTCGGCGAACCAGCGTCAGAGTTTCTGACGCGCTACCTGGGCGCACCGTATCGATTGGTGCGCTTCGATGCGCGCCGCAAACGCGTGAGCAATCCGCAATGGACGCCGGGCGTCGAGGCGCTGAATCAGTTCTCGGACGGCTATCCGTGGCTGCTGATCTCGGAGGCCTCGCTCGAAGATCTCAACAGCCGCCTGGAGCGCAAGCTGCCGATGAATCGCTTTCGCCCGAACATCGTCGTGAGCGGCCTGCCTGCATTCGGCGAGGATGAGCTGCACGAAGTCACGGCAGGCGCCGTGCGGTTGCGACGTGCGAAAGGCTGCACTCGCTGCATCGTGACCACGACGGAACAATCGACGGGCACGCGTGACGGCAATGAGCCGCTGCAGATGCTCGCGAAATTCCGCTTCGACCGGGAATTGAAAGGGGTGGTGTTCGGTCAGAACATGATTCTGATCGAGGGCGTCGGCGAGGAGTTGCGTGTCGGAGACGAGCTGGTCGTCAGCTGATCAGCAGTCGTTGCGGGTCTGCACGACTCGCGACAGGCGACGCAGGGCTTCGCTTTCCCAGCCGAAGCGCTCTTCATCGTTCGCATCGACTTCGTCCTGCACGGCCGCGACGTGCGGCGCGACGCGGCGGATCGCTGTGCTCTCCCAGTCCTCGCGCACCAGCGTCCTCTCTGGATCGAAGCCCTGCTCGACGTCGTCGCTCTCGGCTACCGGCTTCGGGATGGCCGGTCGCTCGATCTCGACGGTCGGTTCGGAGTCCGGATCGCGCTCTGTTGTCATAACTCCATTCGCCTCTTCCACACCGCGCCCAACCTACCTGCGCCCGGCCGATTCCGGTGAGGACGTAGGTCACGCTTCGCGGCTGAACGTCCTGCCGCGTGACGAAGTTCCGCAGCGTGGCGGCGCTACAACTCATCTTCGTTGGCACAACCGGGCAGTGGCAATTGTCCTTTCGTTGCTGTGTCGCGCGCGCGTCCGCACGCAGGAATTTCCTCGAGCATTTCGGGCTGCTTGACGGTCATGTCGATCAGGTCGGCGCCGCTGAGATACATGGGTGTAGTTATATACAGTCATGCGCCGATACGAAGCGCGCGCCGGGAATTTCTCAGGAAATTCAGTAGCCCGCGAGCTGCGCGAAGCGGTCGGCGTGGTAGTAGTAGTCGCCGAAAGTTTCGCCGGCGGCGCGGGCGCGCTTCATGAAGAAGCCGATGTCGAATTCGTCGGTCATGCCGATGCCGCCATGCATCTGCACGGCCTCGTTCGTGGCAATCCGCGCGATGTCGCTCGCCTTGCCCTTGGCCAGTCACACCAGGTTCGAAGCCGTCGGCTCCTGCGCATCCAGCGCCTGCAAAGTGCGCAGCACGACCGAGCGCACCAGCTCGATCTCGCAAAACAGGTGCGCTGCGCGGTGCTGCAGCGCCTGGAACGTGCCGATTTTCACGCCGAACTGCTCGCGGTCGCGCAGGTAGCCGAGCGTGCGCTCGAAGGATTCTTCCGCGACACCGAGCAGCTCCGCCGCCAGGACGGCGCGGCCCGCGTCGAGAACCGCATCGAGCACGACCGCACCCTTGTCGAAGGCGCCGATGACATCGCTGTCGCTCACAACGACATCGCGCAACTCGACCACAGCAGCATTGTGACTATCGACAGCGGGCGTGCGGGCGATGTTGACGCCGTTCGCCTTCGCGTCGATCAGGAACAACGTGATGCCATCGCGGCTCTCGACGTCGCCGGACGTGCGCGCCGTGACGATCAGCCGATCGGCAACGTGACCGTCGAGCACGTAAACCTTGCGGCCGTTGAGCTTGAACTTGCCGCCGCCACCAGTGGCCCGCGTCGCGATGCTGTGGGGCGCGTGTCGATTCTTTTCATCCGACGCCAACGCGACAACGAGGTCGCCGCCGGCAATCGCAGGCAGCAACGCCTCTTTCTGCGCCGCCGATCCGCCGCGCAACAGCGCCGTCACCGCGAGCACGGCCGTCGATAGCAGCGGCGTGGCGCTGACATTGCGGCCGACTTCCTCGGCGATCAGTCCCGCGCCGACGTAGCCGAACCCTGCCCCGCCGTGCTCCTCCGGCACCAGCACACCGGCCCAGCCCATCTGCGCCATCTCCTTCCACACTTCGCGGTCGAAGCCGACGCCGTCGCTCTGGTCGCGGAGCTTGCGCAACTGCGCGACTGGCGCACGCTCCGCCGCGAAGCGCTTGGCCGCGTCGCGAAACATCAACTGGTCTTCGGTCAAGATGAGCGACATGGTCAGGCTCCCGGCAGGCGCAGCACGTTCTTCGCGATGATGTTGAGCTGCACTTCGGAGGTGCCGCCCTCGATCGAGTTCGCTTTCGTTCGCAGCCACACGGGCGCGATATCCGACTGCGTCTGGCCGTCGAACTTCAGGCCTTCGGTGCCGGCGATCGACATCGCCAGCTCGGCGCGACGCTTGTTCAACTCCGTGCCGTAGTACTTCAGCATCGAGGAGAAAGCGCCGGTCTCGTTGCCCGCCTTGGCCTCGTCCATGACGCGGCCCATCGTCAGCGCGAACGCCTGCGCATCCATTTCGAAGCGCGCGATGTCGGCGCGCAGCGTGCCTTCCGCAAGCTTGCCCGACGCGAGCCCGATGCTCTTGATCGCGAGCTGGCTGAGCGGCGTCTGCCGCTGCGAGCCCATGCCGCCGATCATGTTGCGCTCGTGCGTGAGCAGGTACTTGGCGATCGTCCAGCCCTTGTTGAGCTCGCCGACCAGGTTCTCCTTCGGCACCTGCACGTTGTCGAAGAACGTCTGCGTGAACGGCGAGTAGCCGGAGATCAGGCGGATCGGCCGCGTCGAGATGCCGGGCGACTGCATGTCGAACAGCAGGAAGCTGATGCCCTCCTGCTTCTTCGCGGTGAAGTCGGTGCGGACCAGGCAGAAGATCCAGTCGGCCTTGTCGCCGTAGCTGGTCCAGATCTTCGAGCCGTTCACGACGTAGTGCGCACCCTTATCCTCGGCGCGCGTCTTGAGGGACGCGAGGTCCGAGCCGGCGCCGGGCTCGGAATAGCCCTGGCACCAGCGGATCTCGCCGCGCACGATTTTCGGCAGATGCTCGCGCTTCTGCACCTCGTTGCCGTACTTCAGCAACGCCGGGCCGAGCATCGAGATGCCGAATGAGGTGAGCGGTATGCGGCACGTGAGCCGCGCCATCTCTTCGCGCAGCACGCGCGCCTCTTCCTTGCTCAATCCGCCGCCGCCGTATTCCTTCGGCCATTCCGGTACGGTCCAGCCGCGCTCCGCCATGCGCTCCAGCCACACACGCTGCGCGTCGTTTTTGAACTTCCAGCGGCGCCCGCCCCAGCACACGTCGCCTTCTTCGCTGATCGGCTGGCGCATCTCGGCAGGACAGTTGGCTTCGAGCCAGGCGCGCGTCTCGCGGCGAAAGGCCTCGATCTGGTCGACGGATTTCAATTGAGCGGACATGGTGCTGCCTCTGACTATTTGCGCGCCGCGAGCCTCAGGCCGGTCGCGGCGAATTGTTTCGCGATGCCGCCGTACGTGAGCGCGCGCGGATCGGCTGCGTTGCCCTGCAATCCGCGCGCGTACACGCCCTGCGTGATCGCCGCCATGCGGAAACAGGAGAACGCGAGGAAGAAGGGCCAGTTGTCGATGCGCGCGCGGCCGGCGTGACGGCAATACGTCGCGATGAATTCGTTCTCGTCGGGAATGCCGAGCTCGCGCAGGTCCACGTCGGCGAGGCCGCCGCGGCCTTCGCCTGCGGGCAGGTGGTAGTACATGCAGGCGTACGCGAGATCGCTGAGCGGATGGCCGAGCGTCCCCAGCTCCCAGTCGAGCACGGCGATGATGCGCGGCTCGCTCGGATGAATGATCGTGTTGCCGATGCGATAGTCGCCGTGAACGATCGCGGTCTCATCCGCTGCCGGCAGGTTCGCCGCGAGCCACGCGATGAGCTGCTCCATGTCGGCGTTCTCTTCGGTCTGCGACGCCATGTACTGCTTGCTCCAGCGATCGAGCTGGCGCGCGATGTAGCCTTCCGGCTTGCCGAAATCGCCCAGGCCCACCGCGCGAAAATCCACGGCGTGCAGTGCCGCACCGATGCGGGCGTAGTCGTTGTAGACGCTGGCGCGCTCGGCCGGCGTGAGCTGCGGCAGCGTGACGCCGGTGATGACGCGCCCTTCGACGTGATCCATCACATAGAAGGAAGTGCCGATGATCGCCGGGTCCTCGCACAACAGCCGCGCGGCCGGCACCGGAACGTCCGTGCCCGGCAGCGCACGCAGGATGCGGTATTCACGCTCGACGAGATGCGCCGACGGCAGCAGCTTGCCCGGCGGCTTCTTCCGCAGGACGAACTTCTTCTTCGGCGTCTGGATCAGGAACGTCGGGTTGGACTGGCCGCCCTGGAACTGGCGCAGCTCCGCCGGGCCGGAGAAGTCGTCGAGCTGCGCTTGCAGATAGCGCCACAGCGCCTGCTCGTCGAAGCGATGCTGCGGCAGCACGTCGACGATCGCGACGTCCGAGCGTTGCGCCTGGGCTGCTGACATTGCCGGCCGGTCCCCTTCGATCCCCCGAGATACCGGGGATTCTAATGCGTCGATTCTAATGCGTGGGGCGCCCGTCAGTCGTTAGTTATCGTCAGCTTGCCGAAGGCGATGCCGAGGTCCCAGCCGCGGCCGGTGCCGCTGAGCGCGAGCGATACTTCGCCCTTGGTCATAACCTGTGCCTTCGCCGATTTGACTGCGCCCGCGTGCGCTTCGGCCGCCGCGTATCCGCCGAGCAACTCGCTCATGTTGTTGACGGCGGAGAATTTGCCGTGGCCATCCTCGATCGTCGATTTGCCTACGGTCAGGCCGCCGCCCTTGGCGCTCAGCTTGACGTTCATCGTCTGACCGTTGTTGCACTTGATGACACCGGTGCCGCTCGCCGTCTTGTAGAACGCCGACCAGCCCTTCATCGTGAACGTGAGCTCGCAATCGACATTGGCAGTCGCGGCGAGCGACGCGCCGGTACCGAGCACGGACAGCGCTACGACCGTCAGGAAACGGGCAAGAAACTTCTGCATGGTGATCTCCGTCAGGCGCGGTCGCCGGAAAACTGAAAATTGCCGAACTGCGTGCGGCACGTGCCACCGATCTTGTCGCCGCTGACGGCGCCCTCGAAGGTGACCTCGACCTGTCCCATCGGCGTGCTCACGCGTGCGTTACAACCGACATTGTCGCCGGACACCTGCACATTGCTCAGCTCCGAAGAACCGTTCGGCGCGTTCATGGTGCCCTTCCAGGCGGCGCCCGCCTGCTGCAGGTCCCAGGTGAACTTCTGAGTGCCGATCGGGGTATCCATCGAAATCTGCCACTTGCCTGCTACGCTCATGTCCAACTCCCTCACGTGAGGTCGGCAAGGATACCGTAGCCATGAATCACAGTGGCTTTTCGCTTGAGCATTTCTTCCGCGCCTGCCGCGACCGCGGCGAGCCGCTCGTGCTCGCGACCATCGCCCGCACGCTCGGCTCGACGTACCGCAAAGCGGGCGCGCAGATGTTGATCGCCGGCGACGGCCGCGCTGCGGGGCTGCTGAGCGGCGGTTGCCTGGAAGCGGACCTCATGGAGCGCGCACGCGCGGTGCTGGCGGGATCCCCGATCGTTGCCGACTACGACACCCGCAGCTCCGACGATCTGATCTGGGGCATCGGTCTCGGCTGCGAAGGCGCGATGACGATCCTGCTGACGCGGCTCGACCGCGCCAACGACTATCAGCCGTACGCGTTCGTCGAGGAGTGTCGTCGGCGCGGCGTCGCCGGCAATTTCGCGCTCGTCACGCAATCGACGAACGCCGCATTTCCGCTCGGCGCCGCGTTTCGCTCGGGGTCCGAGGCGGTGTTGCCGGCGGGTGTCGCCGAAGTGTTGCACGCGACGACGAGCCTGCGCGCCGCAACGAGCGTGGAGACTGCCGGCGCGACGTTCCTGGTCACACCGGTCGAGTTGCCGCCGCGGCTACTCGTGCTCGGCGCGGGTCCGGACACGATGCCGCTGGTGGAAATTGCGGGGCTCATGAACTGGCACGTCACGGTGCTCGACCATCGCCCTGCGTACGCCGTCGCCGAGCGCTTTCCGCGTGCACAGCGCGTCGCGTTGAGTCCTGCGGGCGAGCTGGCTCGCGAGTTGCGTGCTGCGCACTACGACGCCGCGATCGTAATGAGTCATCACTTGTTGTCGGATCAGGCCTATCTCGCCGCGCTCGCCGAGCATGAAGCGGTTCCCTACATCGGACTGCTCGGCCCGGCGCCGCGGCGCGCGCGACTGATGCAGGAGCTGGGCGGGAAATCCCGCGGGCTCGAGGGCCGACTGCACGGGCCGATCGGGCTCGACATCGGCGCGAAGACACCGGAGACGATCGCGTTGGCGATCGTCAGCGAGATCCAGGCGGTGCTGGCCGGCCGGCCGGGCAGCTCGTTCGGCAAGTGAAACTCGACCCCGCCAGCGCTGCCGCTGCTGCGGCGCTCGAAGACGACCCGTTCTACCGCGGGCTCAGTACGACCGTGATGATTCGCAACCCTCAGGCTCTACACGCGAACGGGTAGCGAGCGAACCCTCTTCCCGGTCAGCGCGAACACCGCATTGGCAATCGCCGGCGCGACGGGCGGCACGCCCGGCTCGCCG